>ERZ808277.552-NODE-552-length-11184-cov-2.537335_pt1 | contig 11184 bp, 13 predicted proteins | sample MGYA00521240_ERZ808277 | MGnify/ENA primary metagenome ERZ808277 (study PRJEB31516, sample SAMN03275599) | gut metagenome | biome: mammalia-associated habitat; material: feces | host: Papio cynocephalus | place: Kenya | collected 2012-07-17 ... | reverse complement strand
TGTGCAGCATTTAGAAAGTGTTAGAAATGAGAAAATAGAAAAAGACATAATAGAAAAAGTCATAAATAATATTATAAATGAAAAGTATATGGATAGAGATACTAGAATATTAATAAATCCTACAGGAAGGTTTGTAATAGGAGGACCATTAGCAGATACAGGGGTTACAGGAAGAAAAATAATACAAGATACTTATGGAGGATATTCAAGACATGGAGGAGGAGCATTTTCAGGGAAAGATGCTACTAAAGTTGACAGATCAGCAGCATATATGTTAAGACATGTAGCTAAAAATGTAGTAGCGAATAAATTAGCTAAAAAATGTGAACTGCAAATATCATATGCAATAGGTATTAAAGAACCACTATCATTAAATATAAATACGTTTAATACTAGTAAAATACCAGAAGAAGAAATACTAAATTTAGTAATAAAAAAATTTAATTTTGAACCGCAAAAAATAATAGAATATTTAAATTTAAAAAATCCAATATATTCTAAAACAACAAATTATGGACATTTTGGTAGAGAAAGCTTTACTTGGGAAAAAATAAAAATGGATTTCTAATTATAATGAAAAGCCCCACAACAAAGTATTGTTATGGGGTAAAACTTGAACTAACTTAATGTTGATAAGTTAATTAGAGGGTCATTTTCTAAAATAATGCTGTTGGCTGGTTTGCTACCAGCATATTTTAAAAGCAATTTCAAATTTTTTGGAACATTAATTATAAATCTTGAACCTGAAACAGAATAAGTATTTTCTAATGCATATTCAGCTATTAAAATATCCTCTGTACCCTTGATAGAAAGGTAATTACCATCTTCATCATGTGTTATAATGTAATCCAAAGGATTCCAAATAATAAGAAGTAAGGGTATGTCCATTTTAATTTGAGTTGAAAAATTTTTCATAAAGCAAATCACCTCTAGTTTTTAAGTATTTTTATCATTATATCATAAAAATGTCAAAAAAACAATAATACACATGAAGTATTATTTACAATTTAATTTTATTTTCGAATTTAATATAGCTTGGATTTTATACAAAAAATACCCATAACAAAGTAATGTTATGGGCGAAAACCTAAGTTAGATTAAGATTGAGTAGTCCATTAAAGGATCTTCTTTTAAAAATTCAATATTAGCTGGTTCATTACCAGTATATTTTAAAATTAATTTAATATTTTCTGGAACATTTATGACAAACTTTGAACTAGCTATTGAAAAAGTATTTTTAACAAGTTGTGGTGAAACTAGTGTATCTTCTGAACCTCTAATAAAAATATTTTGTATATTTTTACTTCTTGCTATATAGTATTCGGAAGAGTCCCAAACAACAATTGTTAAAGGAATGTCCTTTTCTACTGGATAAATAAATTTTTTCATAAAGCAAATCACCTCGGGTTTTTTAAAATTTTTCTTATTATAGCATATAAAAGAGAAAAAAACAACAGTATACATAAAATTGATAAAAATAAAATAAAAAAGTATTGTAAAATAAAATAAATAGTGGTATAATTTGCGCATAAAACACAAGAAAAGGAGTAATGAAATATGAAAAAGGTAGTTAGTTTTTTTATTGCAATGATTATATTAATTATTAGTGCAACCTATGTTGGTGCAGCAAGTGGTTCAGAAATATTATTAAACTATGCAAAAAAATCACACAAAGTTGTTGGAAAAGAAATGACATTATCATCTTCGGATAGAGTAAAATTAGAAAGATTTTTAAATGATAATCCAATAAGTGAAGCTGAAGCAAACTCTGTTATATCAAAAGCTGAAGAAGTTATAAAAACAGCAAATGATTCAGGAGTTAATGATATTTCTAGATTGTCAAAAGCAGACAAAGAAAAAATAATAGCTACAGCAAATGAAGCAGCAAGCATATTAGGTGTAACATTAAATTTTTCAAATAATAATGTAGAAGTATATAAGGATGGTCAAAAAATTGAGTCACTTACATTAAATAGTGGAAAACTTGCTTACACAGGAAACAATGCAAGTGCATTAGCTTTATCTGGAATAGCAATAATTGCCGTTGCTATGGCTTTTGGTATAAAAAAAGGAAAAGAAAAATATGCAAATTAGATTAATAAAAGTATTAAAAGCAACTGTTATAAATATAATAGTTGCTTTTATAATAGCTATAATAATATTAGAAAGTGTTCAATTAGTTTTAGGTGACAAAATTGATATGGCAATATCACTTGCTAATAATATATCTATAGGAGAAAGTGAAAATAGTAAAAAAGAAACTAATTTTAATAAAACTGAAAATAAATTAGAAAATTATCCATCATATGGTTCTAAGTATGCAACAATAAGCATAGAAGCAATAAATGTTGAATTACCAGTGTATTTCGGAGATACATTAGAAATATTGAAAAAAGGTGTAGGTCATTCAAGTGGAAGTTATTTTCCAGGGGAATCTGGTTCTATAATATATATGGGACACAATTCTAAAGATAGATTTAGAAAATTTTCTATGTTGCAAAAGGGTGATTTGATAAAAGTAACTACTAATTATGGCGAATTTAATTATAGAATATATGATATGAAAATAATAAAAGAAACAGATTTAGAAGAATTACCAATTCAAAAAGAAAAAGAAATTCTAATGATTTATACGTGTTATCCATTTAATAATATAGGGTATACAGATCAAAGATATGTTGTTTATGCAAATTTAGAAAAATAGAAGGAGTTATATAAATGAAAAAAATTGTATCATATATTATATGTATTATATTAGTAGCCATAATACTAGTGGCAACTGCAATTCATATTGCATCCAATACAGTATTAAATAAAAATTATGTTTTAGAAAAACTAGATAATAACAATTATTATGAAAAAACATATGATAATATAAAATCAAGTTTTTCACAATATATTTTACAATCTGGATTAGATGAAAATGTTATGGAGAATTTATATGCAAAAGAGCAAATAAAAGAAGATGTAGATATAGTTATATCTAATATATATTCTGATGAAAATCAAAAAGTAGATACCAATAAAATAAAAAACAATATGGAATCTAATATAAATAAATATTTAGAAGATAATAATATAAAATTAAATGCTACACAAAAAAAATCCATAGACAAATTTATTGAAACTATTGAAAGAACTTATGAAGAAGAAATTTCATATTCTGCGTATTTAAATAAAATAGGAAATAAAGTATACAAAATAAATAAAATAATTGAGAAAATGCAACCAGTTATATATGGAAGCATAATTGCATTATTTTTAATATTGATACTTATTAATGTAAAAGAAATTCCATTTGGAATTAATTATGCAGGAGTAACAATATTATCTAGTGGAATAGCAAATATACTAATAAAAATGTACATAAATTCAAAAATAAATATTAATAAAATAATGATAATAAATGAAGATATATCCAAGATTGTTATAAATATATTAAATGAAATAGTGAAATATATTCAAAGTTATGGTTTAGTTATGGTTGCAATAGGTCTAGCAATTGTAATATTAGCAAGTTTTATTAGAAATAGTAAAACAGAAGAAATGTAATTAAAGTAAAGAAAAAAGATAAAAACTATTGCAAAAATTGTCGTATTATATATATAATATAAAATATTGTATTTACACAAAGACGCAATTTTATATGCGCCGAAAAGAAATATAAAAGTTACTGATGCAAATTTTACTCGAAAGAAACAGGGGGAGAAATGGAAGAATTAGATTTAAAAGAATTATTAAATATCTTTTGGACGAAAAGGGGAGCAATATTAATAATAATAATGATTTTCGCTGGGATTGGTGTAGTATATTCATATTGTGTGGTGACACCAAAATATAAATCATCTACGACATTAGTATTAGCAAAAGCAGAACCAAATGGGACAGAGACAAATAATAATGCAGTGTCTACAGAATCTATTACTCAAACAGAAATTACATTAAATCAAAAACTAATATCTACGTATAGTGAAGTAGTAAAAAGTAAAAATGTATTAAGACAAGTAATTAATAACTTAAATTTAAAAAATTTAGAAGAAGATGAATTGAAAAAAAATGTAACAGTAAGTTCTGTTAAAGATACTGAACTTATAGAGATTACTGTTATAGATGATGATGCTGAATATGCACATAAAATTGCAAATGAAGTAGCAAAAGTATTTACACAAAAAGTAGCAGAGGTATATAATATAAATAATGTTCATGTGTTAGATGAAGCAGAAGTTGCTAGTTTACCATGCAATATAAATCATATGAAAGACATAGTTATATTTGTATTTATAGGTGTTGTAATTGCTTCTATGTATGTACTGATTTCAAATATGTTAGACAATACAATAAAAACAGTGGAAGATATTGAGAAAAAAATTAAATTACCAGTATTAGCTGTTATGCCTGTATATGATTTTAATAGTAAAGGTGGTAAGAAAAAATGAGAAGAGAATTAGTAACATATAAAACTCCGAAAGCGTCTGTTTCTGAAACATTTAGAACACTAAGAACAAACATACAATTTATGAGCACGAATAAAGGTTTAAAAACTTTACTAGTAACAAGTACTATGCCAGGAGAAGGAAAAAGTTGGGTTTCTGCTAACTTAGCAGTAGCTTTTGCACAAGCAGGAAAAAGAGTTGTTTTAGTTGACAGTGATATGAGAAAAGGTAGACAATATTCTATATTTGGAACATTGTCAAGACCAGGACTTTCAAATTATTTATCTGGCATGGATTCAGAGGGAAGAGATAGTGCAAATTCAATTACAAATTATATACAAGAAACAGAGGTAGAAAATTTATTTTTGATACCAGCAGGAAGTGTACCTCCAAATCCATCAGAATTACTAGTTTCAAATCAAATGATTAATATGCTAAATCAATTAAAGCAATTATGTGATTTAGTAATATTGGACGGTACTCCAACTCAGCTTGTAACAGACTCAGTAATACTATCTAGATTAGTGGATGCAACACTAATAGTAACTTCATACAAAGAAACAAAAATTGAAAACTTAGACAATGCAAAAAAAAGCATAGAAAATGTAGGTGGCAATATTGTTGGAGTAGTATTAAACAAATTTCCAATATCATTGAAAAAATATGACAATTTATATTATGGAAAAAGCAGTAGCACAAGAGGCAGAAGAGGCAATAAAAGTAGAAAAAAAAGAGATAGTGATATAGAGAGAATGTTTAAAGACAAAAAAAATGCAAACAACGTAAATACTAGAAATATAGATGAAAAGTTAAAATTTCAAAATTCAAATAAACCAAAAGAAAGCATAAATGTAAAAGATGATGAAAAAGTAAGTCAAAATGAAAATAAACTAGACAGCAAAACTGAGAGCATAATAAATCAAATAAATAAGTATTTGGATGATGAAAAGAATAAATTACAATCAAAAGGAGATACTAAATGATAGACTTACATTCACATATAATACCTAAAATAGATGATGGTTCTGGAAGCATAGAAGAAACATTTAATATATTAAAAGAGGCAGTAAACAATGGCTTTACTGATATAATTTCTACGTCACATTACATAGAAAACTATTATGAAGCAGATGTAGAAGAAAGAAAAGCATGGATTACTGCACTTCAAATGAATTTAAATGAAAAAAAAATACCAATTAATTTGCATATTGGAACAGAAGCATATGCAAGTTTAGAATTAAAACAATTTGTAAAAGACAAAAAAGTGGCAACATTAAGTAATAGTAGATACTTATTATTTGAACTGCCAATGAATAGTAAACCAAAATATCTAGAAGAAGTAATATATGATATTATAGATTTAAAATTAATACCTATAATAGCACATCCAGAAAGATATGCATATGTGCAACAAAATCCAAATATGCTTATAGAATTAATAAACAAAGGAGTAATGTTTCAATCTAATTTTGGTAGTATTATTGGTTTATATGGAAAAAATGCAAAAAACACAGTAGAAAAGTTATTAAAAAGTGATATGATACACTTTTTAGGAACGGATACGCATAAACAAAACACTATATATCCAATGATAAATGAAATATTGATTAAATTAGAAAAAACGATAGGAAAAGATAAAATAAAACAACTTACAGAGACTAATCCAAGATTAGTTTTGGAAAACAAAAGAATAGAAATGGAAGAACCCAAAGAAATAAAAAAAAGTTTTTTTGATAAAATTAGAATTAGATAACAAAATAGGAGGATTTTATATGAGAAAATATTTTGGAACAGATGGAATAAGAAGAATTGCGAATACAGAACTTTCACCAGAACTTGTATATAAAGTTGCCAAAGCAGGTGCATATGTACTTTCTAAACATACGGCTCATGCACCAAACATATTGATAGGAAGAGATCCAAGAATATCTGGAACTTTAATAGAAAGTGCTATGGTAGCGGGATTTTTAAGTTATGGGGCAAATGTTAAAGTACTAGGAGTAATGCCAACGCCAGCAGTTGCATACTTAACAAGAAAATTGAATGCAGATGCAAGTGTTGTTATATCAGCATCTCATAATACATATGAATTCAATGGAGTTAAATATTTCAGTAATAAAGGAATGAAAATTTCAGATGAAATAGAAGAAGAAATAGAAGATGTTATGGAATCAGGAAAACTAGATGAGCTAACAGCTGTGAATGATAAAATAGGTGTTTCAGAAAATAGGGAAGACTTAATAAATGAATATGTGTATTTCTTTAGAAAAAATTTTGATGAAAAAATAGAAAAATATAATAGAAAGGATTTTGTTGTAGGAATTGACACAGCTAATGGTGCAACATATAAAGTTGCTGAAAAAGTTTTTAGTGCATTAGGTATAAAATATAAGATAATAAACAATAATCCAGATGGAATAAATATAAACAGAGATTGTGGTTCAACACATATCGAAGGATTAAAAAAATTAGTACTAGAAGAAAAATTGAGTTTAGGTATTGCTTATGATGGTGATGGAGATAGATGTCTAGCTATAGATGAAAAAGGTAACCTAATGGATGGAGATATAATTTTAGCAATATTATCTAGACAATTAAAAAGACAAGAAAAACTAAATAATAATACACTTGTTGCAACAGTTATGAGTAATTTGGGATTAAATAAATTTGCTGAAAAAGAAGGAATGACTTTTAAACAAACCAAGGTTGGAGATAGATATGTATTAGAAGAAATGTTGAAAAATAATTATAACTTAGGCGGAGAACAATCAGGTCATGTAATATTATTAGATTATAATCCAACAGGTGATGGAATATTGACATCATTGATGCTTATACAAGTGCTATTGGAAAATAATTTAAGAGCGTCAGAAGCAGCTTCAATAGTAAATATATATCCACAGGTATTAATAAATGCTAAAGTGGCATCAGAAAAAAAATATGATTATGACAAAAATGAAATAATAAAAAAAGAAATAGAAAAATTAGAAAAAGAATTTGCTGATAATGGTAGAGTTTTAATAAGAGCATCAGGAACAGAGCCGTTAGTCAGAGTGATGATAGAAGGAGAAGATAAAGAGTACATTACATCTAAAGCTAAAGCTTTGGCAGATTGTATAGAAAAAAACTTAAGATAAAGGAGTGATGAGAGTGGTTTTTATAGACCTTACAAACCCAATTTTGTTAATAACTTTTTTAGCAGTTGTTACATTATTTATAGTTGTAGGAAGAAGAACAAGAACGAGCATTCTTCCAGCAATTGGAGGGATATTTTCATTGACATCATTAGTTGTTCATGCAATGCAATTATTGACTTTAAGTGCATTTAATTCATATTTAATAAAGCCTATAGCTATTTCTATGATTATTGATTTAGGACTAATTGCAATTTCATTTTTAGCATATCTATGGGTAGATAGTATTGAAGCAAAATTAAAAAAAACTAAGAGTTATGGAGATTCTTTAGATTGGCTTTGGAAAAAGGTATAGATTAAAAATGCGCATCATAAATTATATGATACGCATTTTTGTGAGAAAATAAAAAGGAGAAACTAAAATGGGAAAATTATTTGTAATAGATGGAACAGATGCAAGTGGAAAACAAACACAATTAAATAAACTAAAAGAAAGATTTGACAATGAAAAAATAGAATACAAAACAGTGAGCTTTCCAAATTATGATAGTCCATCATCAAGTTTAGTAAAAATGTATTTATCAGGTGAATTTGGACAAGATGCTAAAATGGTTAGTCCATATATTGCATCTACATTTTATGCTGCAGATAGATATGCTACATATAAAAAAGAATTAGAGAAATATTATAATAATGGAGGAATAATATTAGCAGATAGATATACTACAGCTAATATGGTTCATCAATCCGGAAAAATAAAAGATAAAAAGGAAAGAGAAAAGTTTCTTGATTGGTTGTGGGATTTTGAATTTAATTTATATAAAATACCAATACCTACAAAAACATTCTTTTTAAATATGCCTCCAAAATATGCTTTTGAATTAATGGCAGATAGAGAAAATAAATTTACACACGAATCTAAAAAAGACATACATGAAAAAGATAAAAATCATATAATAGACAGTTATAATGCGGCATGCGAACTAGTTGATAAATATGGTTGGCATGAGATAAAATGCATAGCAAATGATAAAATAAGAAAAATAGAAGATATCCATGAAGAAATTTATGCTACAATAAAAGAGTTAATATAATTATTGAAAAGTGAATAATAAAATGGTAGAATAAATGTGTATTTAATGTTGGAATGCTAAAAGCAATAATAAATTTTATTTATAGAAGGAGAAAGTATGGATAATATTAAGATATTTGCGTGCAGTAAATATGCAGAACCATTTGCAGAAGAAATTTGTGAATGCTTAGATATAGAATTGGGAAAAATTAACTCAATGAAATTTAAGAATGATAATAATTTTGTTCAAATTTTAGAAACTGTAAGAGAAAAAGATGTATATTTAATTCAATCAAATGTACCACCAGTTAATGAAAGAATAATGGAATTATTAATAACTATAGATGCAGTAAAAAGAGCATCAGCAAAAAAAATAAATGTTGTATTACCATATTATATGTATTCAAGATCAGATAAAAAAGATCAACCACGCGTTCCAATAACTGCAAAATTAATAGCAAAATTAATTGAAGCAGCAGGTGCAACAAGAGTTATAACGTGTGACTTGCATAATCCAGCAATTGAGGGATATTTTGAAAAAATAAATTGCGATAGACTATCAGCAGAAAGATTACTAGAAAAATATTTCCTAGATAAAAAAATGGAAAATATGGTAATTGTTGCAACAGATGCAGGAAGTTCAAAAAAGGCATATAAATACTCAGAATTTTTTAATTGTCCAATAGCAATGTTAGATAAAAGAAGGACTGGAAATGATGATAAAGCTATAGCAACTACAATTATTGGAGATGTAAAAGGCAAAAATGCTATAATATTTGATGACGAAATAGATACAGCAGGCTCAATGTTAGAAACAGTAAAAATATTGGAAAAATATGGAGCAAAAAAAATATATGCAGGTTGTACACATGGAGTACTTTCTGATAAAGCAATAGAAAAAATAGAAAAATCACCAATAGAGGAATTAATAATAACTAACACGATTCCTCTTACAAAAGAAAAACAAATACGAAAAATTAAAGTCGTATCAATTGCACCACTATTTGCAGAGACGATAAGAAGATTAAATAGAAAATTGCCGTTAGGCGAAATATTAAGTGGAAATATAGAAATGGGGGAAAAAAATGGATAAAATAGCAGTTTTAATTCCGTGTTATAATGAAAGCAAAACAATAAAAAAAGTAGTAGAGGATTTTAGAAAAGAATTACCAGAAGCAACAATTTATGTATATGATAATAACTCAAAAGATGGAACAGATAAAATTGCCAAAGAGGCAGGAGCTATCGTTAGATATGAAAGAAAGCAAGGAAAAGGTAATGTAATTAGAAGTATGTTTCGTGACATTGATGCAGAATGTTATATCATGACAGATGGCGATGACACATATCCAGCAGAATATGCAAGAAAAATGTGTGAATGTGTTTTAAATAGAGATGTTGATATGGTTGTAGGTGATCGATTGTCTTCAACATACTTTACTGAAAATAAAAGACCATTCCATAATTTAGGAAACGTATTAGTAAGAAGATTAATCAACATGATTTATAAAAGTGATATTCGTGATGTAATGACAGGGTATAGAGCATTTAGTTATAAATTTGTAAAAACATTCCCAGTATTATCAAAGGGGTTTGAAATAGAAACTGAGATGACAATTCATACACTAGATAAAAATATGGGGATAGAGAATGTTATTATAGAATACAGAGATAGACCAGAAGGTAGCGAATCAAAATTAAATACATATTCTGATGGAATGAAAGTAATAAAAACAATAGTAGGTCTTTATAAAAATTATAAACCATTATCATTTTTTATGTTAGTAACATTAATCTTATTTTTAATTGGATTAGGATTTTTAACTCCTGTTCTAATAGATTATATAAACACAGGTCTAGTACCTAAAATGCCATCTTTTGTTGCCAGTGTATTTTTCTTTATATGTGGCATACAGTCATTTTTTGGTGGTTTAATTTTAGAGACATTAGTAAAAATAAATAAGCAAGATTTTGAGATAAAATTAAATGAATATGCGGACAAGTTTAATAAATTAAAAAAAGAGCAAAATTAAAATAGAGAACAGTGATAAGTTTGACAATTAAAGCTTGTTTAAATGTTAAACGCTTGAAAAATACAGAAATTCACGGTATAATATATAAAGTTGTAAGTTATAAAAATAAAGAAAGGTTTGATAAAACAATGGATTATAAAGATTTGGCTGAATTAATATTTCCAGATGCAAAAGATGTATCATACTATGAGAAAAAATATCCAAGGAGAGAATTAAAAGAGGGGGCTATTGTTACAAGATATGCACCTAGTCCTACAGGATTTGTTCATATAGGAGGGCTATATCAAAGTTTAATCGCAAAAAAAATGTCAAAACAAACTGATGGAGTTTTTTTCTTAAGAATAGAAGATACAGACCAAAAAAGAGAGATAAAAAATGCAATTGAAGATATATTAAATGCATTGAAAGATTTTGGCTTAGAAGCAGATGAAGGAATGATAAACGAAACAGAAGAAAAGGGAATATATGGGCCATATAAACAATCTTTGAGAAAAGATATATATCAAGCATAT
>ERZ808277.551-NODE-551-length-11196-cov-3.074230_pt1 | contig 11196 bp, 10 predicted proteins | sample MGYA00521240_ERZ808277 | MGnify/ENA primary metagenome ERZ808277 (study PRJEB31516, sample SAMN03275599) | gut metagenome | biome: mammalia-associated habitat; material: feces | host: Papio cynocephalus | place: Kenya | collected 2012-07-17 ... | reverse complement strand
GCAACGCATAGCGGGTGAAAAGATATAATCCCGCCACGAGTCCCCACGCCCGGCGCGGGCGAAAAGATATGCTGAGCTTATGGGAAACCATAAGAAGCAGAGGATAAAAAGCCTTTGCGATAACACAACTGATAATCGCCCTCCAGCGCGCTTCGAGCGTGCCGCAGGAGATAACGAAGCAGAACCTTTACGCGAGCATTGAGGAGCTGGGGCGCATATACCTTGACTTCATGGCCAACTACTACGGCACACGCATTGTTGAAACGACGGTGCCGAAGGACGCGCCGCCCATGGCGGCGCAGTTCGCCGGGGTGATACCGGGGCAGGAGGTTTCGCAGCCCTTTGACTTTTCCGTGCTCAAAAGCGTGCCGATGAGTCTGAAGCTTGACGTCGGCGCGTCGGCCTACTGGAGCGAAATAGCGTCCATGCAGACGCTGGACAACCTGCTGATGCAGGGCAAAATAGCGCTTGAGGATTACCTTGAACGCATCCCCGACGGCTATATCAGCAAGCGGCAGGAGCTGCTTGAGAAGCTGAGAAGCCAGACGGGAATGCAGCAGCCGGGCGCGCCTGCCGCGCCGGGCGGCGAGCTGCTGGACAGCGGCCAGCCCACGCCCGTGCGGGGCGGCGGCGGAGACGGCCAGCTTCAGCGCGAAATAAGGCAGGCAATTTAATTAAACTATCCGCGCCGGACCACAGGCGCGCTTGAACCGCCCAACCACAGGCGGGGGAGGATATTATGAACGAAAACACCAACAGCATGACCATGGCAGCGGACGCGGACGATTGGGACGATATCACCCTGTCCGACGCGCCGGAGGCAGAACCGGAAGCGGAAGCGGCCCCGGAGGGGCAGGCCGACAATGAGCCTGCCGAGGGCGGCGCGGAGCCGGAAACTGCGTCCGAACCGGATACAGAAGCGGCAGCCGACCACAGCTACACGCTCAAGTATATGGGGCAGGAGCGCAGCTACACAGAGCAGGAATTCAAGGAGCTTGCCTCCAAAGGGCAGGACTATGACAGAATCCGCGCCTCGCTCGAGGAGCTCCGGGCGAAGAGCGGAGAAAACGAGCGCAACCGCACGCTTGCACAGTTCGTCAATGAGCTTGCCCAAAGCCAGGGCAGGACTCCGGACGAGCTGATGCTTGCGACGCGCGCGGCGCTCCTTGCACAGCGCGAGGGCATCCCGCAGGAGGAGGCCCGCAGGCGCGTACAGTTTGACCAGCGCGAGAGAAGCATAGCCGAACGCGAGCAGCGCCTTGGCATGGCCGAGGAGCAGCGCAGAAGCGCACAGGCGGCGCAGGAGCGCCAGCGGCAGGAATTTACGGATTTCTTCCGCGCCAACCCCACCGTGAAGGCTGAGGACATCCCCCGTGAGGTATACGACGCAGTTCGCGGCGGCGCTCCCCTGCGCTTTGCATGGGAGGCACAGCAGCGCCGCACGGAGCTGGAGAGTATGAAGCAGGAGCTTGAGCAGCTGCGCACGGAGCTGGAGACCGAAAAGCAGAACGGCAGAAATGCGGCGCGAAGTGCGCCGAGCCAGAGCAGCACAGGGGCCGCACAGAAGGACGACAGCTTCGACGCGCTGTGGTACGACGGAAACTAACGAGAACAGAAAGGGAGAATTATCATGGCATCCATAAATCTTGCATCCAAATACGAAACCAAGCTTGACGAGCGCTACAAGGGCCGCTCGCTTACCGACGCATGGTGCGGCAATACCTATTCGTGGGAGGGCGTCAACTCCATCAAGGTGTGGACGCTGCTGACCGACGAGCTGAACGACTACAACGCCGGCGCGAGCGCAAACCGCTTCGGCACGCCCAGCGAGGTCGAGGACGAGCTGAACGTCTATACCCTCGCAAAGAAGCGCTCCTTCACCAAGACCTTTGACATCACGAACGTGCAGGACCAGCTGTTTGTGAAGAAGGCAAACAGCTATCTCAAGCAGATGTGGGACGAGCGCTACATACCCGAAATAGACAAGTACCGTCTGAAGGTATGGGCAAACGGCGCGGGCCTCGGCGCTGTCGGCTCGACGCTGACCAAGAGCACCGTCATTGAGGCTATTCTTACGGCATGCACTGCGCTGGACGACGCGGACGTGCCCAGCGAGAACCGCTGCATCTTCCTGAGAAGCGACATCGCCATTGCCGCAAAGCTGGCGAGCGAGCTTGCAAACAATCAGAACTGGACCGACAAGACCATCGTCAAGGGCAAAATTGCGGAGATAAACGGCGTGCCCGTCATTTCCACGCCCAAGAGCAAGCTGCCCGACGGCGTGCAGTTCATCGTTAAATACAAGCAGGCGACGGCGGACCCCATGAAGCTGAAAATGCTGCGCGCGAACGACGACGCGCCCGGCTATGCCGGCACGCTCATGGAGGGCCTGTGCCGCTACGACGCGTTCGTTCTGGCGCAGAAGGCCGACGGCATATACGTTTACGGCACCACGGACAAGAGCTGCGCCGCGCCCACCTTCTCGATTGCCTCGAACGCCGTGACCATTACGAGCACCACCAGCGGCGCGACCATCAAATACACCACCGACGGCACGAACCCCAAAACCAGCTCCACCGCGCAGACCTACTCCGCTGCCGTGACCATAACCGCGGACACCAAGTTCCGCGCCTATGCCTCCAAGAGCGGCCTTGTGGACTCCGCAATATCGGGCTACGACGCGGTTAAATCCTGAGAAAAACGAAAAGCCGCCCCATTCCGGGGCGGCGCAATTGACAACAGGCGGCGCGTGAGATAAAATGAAAACGCCCATGCCGATGCATGGGCGGGCGCTGCATATCAAGCGGCGGTCAGCCACTACCCTGAAAAGGGGGTGGGGCTTATGGGAAACCGGACGAAGGTCCTGCGTTTCGCGATATGCCTTATCGTCATCCTTGCGATGATGATTTACATATCCCCAAAAGTTTATTGACCGCTCGGCTGGCCCCAAGCGGTCAATACATGTGTTTTGACTATTAAGGGCTGACCGCCGATATTGCAGCGCCCTTTTTCACTCACAATATACCACACGCGCGCTTTGTCTGTCAAGCAGACGGGGCGCGTTTTTGCATCGAAGGGAGGAAAAGCATGGCAACCGTCAGGCAGATATACGACATTGCGCTGTCGCTTATCGACGAGGAGGGCAGCGCGGACTTTGAAAGGCGCGCGCCGGGCATTGTGAACACGCTTATCGGGCGCTGCTACAACGCCAGCGAGGAATACGAGACGGGACCGCACAGCATGTGGACGCCGGTCACATCCATGGACGACGAGGTTGAGGGCATAGACCAAACGCTTGCGCTTTCGGCAATGCCGAATGGGCTTGCCTCATACCTCGTGCTGGACTACGACCCCGTGAAGGCCCGTTCGCTGTGGAGCGTGTTTCTCGAGCAGGTGGAGCTTTGCAGGAGAAGCCCGGGGCGCTTTGAGGCCATTGACGACGTTTACGGCGGAATCGAATACGGCAACTTTGCGAGGTGGTAAAATGAGCACCCTTTATTCAAGCGTTGAAAGCAAAATATACAAGATTCAGAAATGGCTCGGCGTGAACGAGAGCGAGGACGGCGACACCGGGCTTAAATCCGGCGAGGCGAGCGTTATGCGCAACTTCCGCGTGACGGACGGGGGCGCGCTTCAGATACGCCCGGGCACCGCGAACATTGCGGGCCTCGTTTCCTCGTACAGCATAGGCACCGGCGAGGAGGCCGTTATCACCGAGGAGAGCAACAATAGCACCTACACCGCCGACACCTATGCAAGCCTGTCCCTTGATTCCTCCGGCAATATCACGCCGAACGGCGGGGCGACGGAGCTGAACGCCGGGAGCTGGTCCCGCTGCCGGGGGCGCTACATCGTGACCGGCAAGCTGACGGGATGGAAATTCACGCGCTGCGAGGAAAAGACGGCGCAGGCCGGTGCGGGGCAGGTGCACATTGACGGCGGCATCGTCACCTATCTCAAGACCGGCACCGGCAAGCCGCAGCGCGGCATTAAAACAATGCTTGTGCTCGGGAGCTATGACGGGGGCGTGAGGGCCGTTTACGGCAGCACCGGGGCGAAGCTGCGCGGCAGCGAGATAAGCCTTGCTGACGAGGGCCGCACGTTTCCCAAGGGCGGCTTTTACAAGGGCGCGGACGGCAATATCTACTACGACGCGGACAAGCAGGGCTTTTGGGCGCACTCCGACGGCTATTCCTACTGCTGGGCATATCTGTGCCGCCCCGGAGAGGCGGACACCTGGACATGGTACGGCGAGCCGGTTGCGCAGGAGGTCTCCGGCACGCAGGACAACACCGTTCGCGGCATATGGAGCGGCCTTGTGCAGGGCGAAGAGATAATCGCGGCGGCCTGCGCCGGGCACCTGTGGAAGCTCGCCGAGAGCGGCGGCGTGTGGACAAAGACCGAGATAGGCGCGGTTGACACGAGCGGGCCTGTGGAAATGTTCGGCTTTTCCAACAGGCTCTATGTGCTCGACGGCAAGGAATACAGAGTGTGGGACGGCGAGACCTTTACCGCCGTGCAGGGCTATGTGCCCTGCGTTGCGATAGGCTGCGCGCCGACGGGCGGCGGCACGGACTACGAGCAGGTGAACAAGCTGACCGGCAAGCGCTGGCAGAAGTTTTCCGCCGACGGCGAGGCAATCGAATACACGCTGCTTGAAAAGGATCTTGCATCCATTGACCGCGTGGAAATAGACGGCAGTGAGGTGACGGACTACACCGCCGACCTCGAGGGCGGCAGGGTGACCTTCACCACCGCGCCTGCCCTGGGCATCAACAACGTTCACATATACTACACCGTGTCCGACAGCGCGAGGGCGGACGTTCTGAAAATGCGCTATGCCGAATTTTACAACGGGCAGACGGACAGCCGCGTGTTCCTTTACGGCGACGGCTCGAGCAAGACCTTTTACAGCGGCGTGGACATAAACGGCGAGGAGACTGCGGAATACTTCCCCGACCTGAACGAAATCCGCATAGGCGATGCAAACGCGCCCATTACGGCGCTCATCCGCCACTATAACCGGCTGCTGGCCTTTAAGCTTGACAGCGCTTACAGCATATATTACGGGCAGCTGACCTCGAGCGCGGGAACGCTCGTTGCGGGCTTTTACGTTTCGACCGTGAACCGCGCCGTCGGGAACGAGGCCTACGGGCAGGCGGTGCTTGTGGAAAACAGGCCGCGCACGCTCGACGGGCGCAGCATTTACGAATGGCGCTCGACCTCCACAAGCGGCAACATCACCGGCGACCAGCGCAACGCAAAGCGCATTTCACAGCGCGTGGCGCAGACAATAAAGAGCTTTTCGCTGAAGGACACCGTATGCTTTTACGACAAGTTTTCGCACGAATACTACGCCGTTTACAACGGCACGGCGCTCGTGCACAACGCGGAGAGCGACGCATGGTATGTTTACACCGACTTCCCTGCCGTGTGCTTTGTGAATTACCGCGACGAGCTTTACTTCGGCACTGCCGACGGCTGGCTGCGGCGCGTTTCGCGCGACTACCGAAGCGACAACGGCGCGCCGATTGACGCGCTGTGGGAGAGCGGAAGCCTGAGCTTTGACAAGGACTACATCCGCAAATACTCGCTGATGCTGTGGGTTGGCATGAAGCCGGAGGAAAACGCGGAGATCACCGCCGGGGTGGAGACAGAGCGCGAGGAAAAGCGCACGGCGGTCATAACGCCGGGGGCTGCGGGCACAAAGCCCAAAATGACGCGCCTGAAGATAAAGGCAAGCAAATTCACATACTACCGGCTGAGCTTTCAGTCATGCAGCGCGGAGACGACTGCGACGATAGTCAGCACGGACATCGACGCGCGGTTTACGTCCGTCGTGAGATAAGGAGGCAGCGGCATGTTCAGCATACACGGAAACGACCTTTACACAAGCGCGGGGGAAAGCATTGTGATGAGCATAACCCCGCAGGACGACGCGGGCGAGCCGTATATCATGGAGACAAACGACAGGCTGCGCCTGCGCGTCTATTCCCATGGCAGGCCGCACAGGGACGTATTTACGGCGGAGACGTCCCCCGGCTCGACCATAATAACGATACCGCCGGAAAAGACAGCGCAGCTGCGCGGTCTGTACGACTACGAGGTGAAGCTTGTTTACGCCGACGGCAGCGAGACGGTGCTTATCGGGCAGACGGCGAACTTTACGCCGCATTTCATCATTCTGGAGGGCTGAGAAATGAAGGGAATCATATCCGGAGCAGCAGGCGGCGGCGCGAGCATGTCGCCGACCACAAGATACATACCCGGCCCGCAGGGGCCTAAAGGTGACACCGGTCCGCAGGGACCGAAGGGCGACGCGTTTACCTACTCCGACTTCACCGAGGAGCAGCTGGCGGCGCTGACGGGACCGCAGGGGCCGAAAGGCGACACCGGTCCGCAGGGCGAGAAGGGCGACGCGTTTACCTACTCCGACTTTACGCCGGAGCAGCTGGCGGCGCTGACAGGCCCCAAGGGAGAAAAGGGCGACACCGGCCCCGCCGGTCCGGCAGGCCCCAAGGGCGACACCGGCGCGCAGGGCGAAGCAGGGGCCAAGGGAGATACCGGCCCGCAGGGACCCAAGGGAGACACGGGGCCGCAGGGACCGACAGGCCCGCAGGGAGAACCCGGCCCCAAGGGCGACCCCGGCAGCGACGCGAGCGTGACGCGGGAGGCCATTGATGCGGCGCTGGGATATACGCCTGCCAACGGCGACGATTATGTTGCGAGCTGGAGGCCGGGATGCTGATGGGCGTGAATGCAAACGGCGACGTTGTGACGGTGGAGCGGGAAGTTTTCATATGCAATATCACCGGCAGCGGAACGACGGCAAGCCCGTATGCGTGCGATAAGACGACGGCGGAAATTTATCAGGCCACGCAGGCCGGGAAGCTCGTGTATGCAAGGGATTCTCAGAGAGACTATCCACAGGTGGGCGGCATGGGGCCGCAACTGCGGCAGTTCGCAGTCATCCAAGACGATGGTAACTTACGCGGATATGTGATAACTACCGGAGCCGTTACGAAAATTTCAGTGTACGCCGAGCTGACGTCAAATAAAGTCACCGCCCTTTCCGCGTCCTCGACTGATGCGCAGTATCCGGGCGCAAAGTGCGTGTGGAATGCGCTTGAAGTGAGACAGGGCAAGCCGGGGATATACGAGCTTTATTTCGTCGCTAGCGAATGGGTACAGGACGATAGCGGATGGTGGATGCAGGCGGCGCAGGTTAGCGGGCTGGAGGATTCGTACGAGACTCCGCCGGACATCGACGTTAAACTGAACGGGGGCGGGGACGACAATACGATTCTTGATGCATTCAACAAGGTTGGCCGCGCCGTGCTTGAAAACGGTTCCCTGACCCTCACCTGCTTTACGGACGAGCCGCCCGCGGTAAGTTTCGCCGTCACCGTGCGCGTATGGCCGTGAGGTGGACAGAATGGTTTGCATGTTCAAAAGACGCATGCTGCCGGTGGTGATGCAGTCCGGCGGCGGGATAAACGAGGAGCTTATCATAAACACCGCCGCGCTGAAGGCAGCAAGCATAGTATCCGGCAAAAACGCCACGCTGACGGTCAAGGCCACGGAGCAGGCGGCAACGCTCGTCGTGACTGACAGCAGCGGCAGCGCGGTTGAGTTTATAAAAATTGCCAGCAGCACGAAAGACGGCATTGTGGCTTTTCAGGCCGCATGGGTCGTCACCGGCAGTCGGGGGGATATTCTGGACTACACCGTTGCCGTTTACGATGCGAATGGGCTGCGCTCGGCAAACACGATGACGGTGACGGTTACGATAAAGTGAGGTGACGCGGGATGAATTACACCAATGTTACGCAGAATCCGGATGGGACCTACAACATCCATTACGAGGACGGCACGCAGCGTACGAGCGGCACGGACCCGCGGAAAAGCCAGGTATCCCCTGCCGCCTCCACCGGGCACGACGAGCACAACTGGGACACGCACACCGGCGTGTCCCAGGGGGCAAACGGCGGCTGGGACGTTTCCTACAACGACGGCACCACGCGGCATTACAGCTATGACCCGCGCGAGACCGTGGGCTATCAGAGCTGGAACACCGCACGGGGCTACAAGAACCCCAGCACCGGCGAGAGCTACACGGCGCGGGAGTTTAACGACCTTTCCGCGCAGATGGGCTATCAGAACGCCAAAACCTACATGGCAAACGGCTCGCTGCGCGCCAACATGGCCGACTCGCGCGCCTTCACCGGCGGCGACGGCGGGCTTGACTATCAGGCCATGATTAACTACTACGAGAGTCTGGGCGACACGGCGAGCGCCGCCTATCTCGAGCAGGTGCGCAACGCCAAAATCGCGCAGCTGGCAGCGCAGGGCGACACGCGCTATCAGCAGACGGACAAATATAAGGACCGGTACAACGACTGGCTGCCGAAATGGTACATGGACTACCTGAACCTGGGCGGCGACTACGTTTACGACCAGGGAAACCCCGCCGGGGCCTATGCCGGGAACAACACCATGACCGTGCAGAACTACAATCCGGCATGGGACAACAACGTTTATCTGCCGCCCGTCGAGGCCGGGCAGGGGCGCAGAGCGGCGGAGGGTATTACAAACTCGCAGGGCACATACCTTGCCAAGCCTACGGGCGGCTGGGCCATATACGACGGCAACACGAACTATCTCGGCACGCTGAACGAGGACGGCAGCTTTGCGCCCGGCGGCGAGGACACGGAATATGCCAACGCCTTTGCGCAGGCGGCAAAGGCGCAGCTCATGGCCGACGGCTGGACGCCGGGCCAGAGCAGCGGAGGGCGCGCAGAGCACCTTCAGTACATGCGCGACGCCTACGGCTACGGCGGCGGGGGCAGCGCGGGGGCGCTCGCCCTGGGCGACCCGGAGGGCGACGGCGTGACGGGACGAGCGCCGTCCGGCGCTTCCGGAGGCGGCAGCTACAACGTGCAGTATTCCGGCTCGTCCGGCGGCGGGGCCACGGACGGCAGTGGGTATATTAACGACATTTACAGCGCGGCGGCGGACGCGGCGCTGGCGCAGCTCAAGGGCGGCTATGACAGCTCCGTTCTCGAGCTGGACCGCAACGCCGAGAAGCTGCGCGGGCAGTATCACGACGCGGAGAATCAGGCCTCCGTGCAGGCGGCGCTTGAAAAGCTGAACATGAACGAGCAGTTTGCCGCCCTCGGACTGAACACCGGTGCGCGCGGACAGCTGGCCCTTTCGCAGAGCAACGCGCTCCAGAGCAATCTTTCCGGCCTTGAGCAGCAGCTTATGCAGGGGCTTGCAGACATTGACACGCAGCGCGCGCAGCTGGCCGCCGAATATCAGTCGCAGGTTGCCGAGGCAATTGCGAACAACGAGCTGGAGAAGGCGCAGGCGCTCTACAACGAATATGTGCGTCAGGACGAGGCGGCGCAGAGCCAGCAGCAGTACCTGATGCAGCTGCAGATGCAAAGCCGGGAATATGACCTGAGTCAGGCCGGCTCCTCCGCCGAGCTGGCACGGGCACAGGTTGACGCGATGCTCAAGGCCGGGCAGACCCCCTCTGATGCGCTCATCGCGGCGGCTGGATATACGCCGGAATATGTGAACGCGATGCTTGCGGCGACGAGGGTAAGCGGCGGCTATGGCGGGAGCACATCCGACAGCGGCGAACAGGAAGCGGACGACGACACGCGTTATTTGCCGACATTTTCGGACCTGATGCGCACGGTGCGCACGCATATGGCAAACGGCGACATCAGCGCTGCACGCGAGTACGCCGCAAGGTACGCAGACTACCTTTCCGAAATCCAGTGGGAGGAACTCAAGGAAGTCATTGGCGTTTAAGGGGGACATATGGCCGAATCGACAAGAGTAAAGGCAATAAACAAGGCAATAGCAAACGACCGCTCGCTGCTTGACGAGGCGAGAACCGAGCGTGAAAAGGCCGTTGCGCAGGGCGCAAGGGCACGCGAGATACAGCGCGCCAATTCTCGAGACGCAAGGCAGGCTCAGGCGGAATATAAAGCCGCCTCCGACCTGCTGAAAAGCACGCCGGGCGGGTTTGAGACAATGATGAAATACCGGCAGGGCGGGTACGACACGCCGGAGGAGCGCGAAGCGCCCTACGGCATGCCCGTGCGGTCCGGCACGAAGCTGACGAACGGCACCGGCGGCGTAAATTTCTACAACCGCGCGCCGGATATGGGCCGCGACCTTCAGCAGTCGCAGCAGGAGGCGGAGGCAAAGCGGCTGCGCGAGACCGTGCCCATAGACGACTACATGAAGCTCCAAAGCGGCTACCGCTGGAAGCAGCTGACTCCGGGCAAGGACGGGCCGGTGAACCCCTATGCGCAGCCGGTGCGGACGGGCAACAGCTTTTACGAAAACCAGCGGGACCTTGACTACGAGTCCGCGCAGAGCATCATGAAGCAGTGGGCGCAGCTGCGCCTTAACGCGATAGACGGCGAGATAAGCAAATACGAGAAGTCCCGGCAGTCGAACGATGCGCCGACGCTGGATGAAGCAGCGGCAAGGGATAAGGAATACGACGACAGGATAAAGGCGCTTGAGAGCGAACGCGGCGAGCTGGAGCGCGCCTATGGCCTTGAGCCGAGGGCGGCGGACTGGGGCGGCGTGCTCGGAAACTCCGCGATGCGCGGCGTCAGCTCCTTCGACCTGAGCATTGCGAATACTCTCGACCTGCTGGGCTATGCCGGGCAGAAGGCGCTTATGCTGGGCGACCTGACACGCGAGCAGTGGGAAGAAATGAACATGCCCACGACGGCGCTGAAAAACCGGCTCCAGGCGGAGCACGACCGCAGCGACAGACTGACGAACGAGGCCGCGGGGGACAGCAGGGCGGCGCAGCTTGTCGGCAATATCACGACCGGCACAGTGGCTGCGCTGCCGCAGGCCGTGCTTGCATTTTTCACCGGCGGGGCCTCGCTGGGCACGACGGCGGGGCTGAACGCCGCTTCCGCAGCCGCGTCCGGCGGGCTGGGCACGACTATTTACAACTACGTTTCCGCAATGGCGCAGAACCCTTCCTTCTGGATGAGCTTTGCGCAGACGGCGGGAAACGGCTTTGAGGACGCGAAGGCGGACGGCGCGGGCGACCTTGCCGCGATGAGCTATGCCATCATAAACGGCCTGCTCAACGCGGGCGTTGAGGTCAGCGGCGGCATTGAGCAGCTGCCCGCGAACGTCCGAGGCGGCGGC
>ERZ808277.547-NODE-547-length-11325-cov-2.006744_pt1 | contig 11325 bp, 8 predicted proteins | sample MGYA00521240_ERZ808277 | MGnify/ENA primary metagenome ERZ808277 (study PRJEB31516, sample SAMN03275599) | gut metagenome | biome: mammalia-associated habitat; material: feces | host: Papio cynocephalus | place: Kenya | collected 2012-07-17 ... | reverse complement strand
AATGATGGATCTTCATATACTTTTGCTCTTAGAATGGAGTTTTTTAATAGTCGCATCCTGTTATCATAACTACCACCATATTCTCCTTCTCTATAAAAGGCTGATGCGGCTTCTTGAAAGAGATAGCCATGACATTGTTTTATATCAACAGCATCAAAGCCGGCTTCTTTTGCAAGTTTTGCTCCTTCCCCGAAGTTCTCTTCTGTCTTTTTTAAGTAATCATCAGAGACAATATTTTCGTCTTCTGCTGCTCTAAATTGCTCTAAAAATGGATGATGATACATTATTAAAGGGAACGGTTTGTTCCCCGGATTTGAATATCTTCCGGAGTGGTTTGCTTGCATTATAAGGTATGGTTCGTAACCATTCTTTTTTAATCCAGCTTCCTTTACTGCTTCAGTGAGCTTCTTAAATTCGTCGACATTATCTTTTGTAATTAAGAGCTGTGTCATTGACGAACGTCCTTCTTCTGCGACAGAGATTGCTTCAAACCACATGATTGCAGCGCCACCTTCTGCTACTTTTTTGTAGCGATTTAAAGTAAAAGCGGAAGGTGAACCATCTACCGTAGAATCTGCACCTTCCATCGGAGCAGAGCCTAGACGGTTAGGGAAAGTAACGTTCCTTACTTGTAATGGCTTAGATAGGGCTTTTGTATCTTCTGCAAATGGAAGAGAGAGACCTAATTCATTGCATTTTGCAATTACTTCGCCAAGAGTTTTATAGTGAAATCTTTCATGTACTGACATTTTTTCCTCTTTTAATCTATGTTTTTGTTTTCTCTGTAGCCTTTCCAGACATTTTCAAAGAAGTCATCTCTTTGTGGGATTGGTCGTACCTTTCTCCAAGTAAAAGCACATTTATTGTTCTTATATTCCATCTCTTGAATTAAGTCATCTTTTTCTCCACTGTCGAGTGTGAATGTAAAGATATCTGGGAGAGAAGAGTAGGGCTTTATTCCGTTTTTATCTGTATAAAGAGCACTTCCTCTGCTTTTGCCACCTTCTTCTATGTAATTGAGCATACTCAGTAGGTAGCACTTCTGTGTTAATAGCATATCTCTTAGCGAAAAGACTTTTTTTAGAGAAAGAGGATTGTTATAGGAAACTTTTTCTGCAAAATTCTTTAGAAGAGAATCTACTTCTGAGCTTAACTTTTCAATTTCTTCTTTGTTTCTAATAGCCCCTCCGCATTTGCTCATTAAAGAAGAGAAGTGTAGTCTTAAAGATTCTGTATTCTCATCTTTTCCAAATGTTTTTTCACTAATGGAGATTATCTCATCTAGAGCTTTAGTCTTAACTAGAGAAAACGTACTTTCGTCTTGTGAGAAGTCTCTTCTCTTTTCGCTAATGTATTCACTTGCTCTTGTAGAACCCACTTGTCCCGAATTGAGAGCAGAACCACCTGGTCGGTAAATTCCGTGGCTTCCGGCAACTTCTCCTGCAACAAAGAAACCTTTTAGATTGCTTTCCCACCATTTGTTGAGATCTAAGCCACCATTGTTATGTTGTGCACATAGTGCAATTTCTAAAGGCTCTTTTTCTAAATCAACGCCCTTATCTAAATAGAAATCTATTGCTGGCTTATTCATAAGTCTTAAGCGTTCGATAGGTTTATCTACTAGTGCGTTTGCTTCTTTTAAGTATCTATATGCTTCCTCTTCTAGAGAGCTAAATGAAAAGTTTTCATCGTAAGGGTCTCTTCTGTAATCGAGGAATACTCTTCGTCCTTTGCTAAGCTCTAGATATACAAGGAGATCTATTATAGAACTTCCATTTTGAACCTTTCTAACATCGAATGGCCACTGATAGCCCTTAAGAAAGATAAAAGAAAGCATTCTGGCTTTATTCTCAAAGAAGACAGATAGGAAGTCTCTTTCATCACTTCCATCTTGGAGTGTTGAATAAAAACGGGGAAGCGCTTGCATATATGTTCCAGAAACATTCCACCTTGGGGAGACTGATGCCAGCCCTAATTGCCATTCGGTTAGATTTCTTCCTTTTACTCCAGCTTCAAAAGCAAGTCCTGATGATCCTTTTTGACTAAAAGGATATACGCTTTCCTTATATATTCCAGCAGGTCCACCGGTTGCATAGATTATGTTTTCTGCTCTTATTAAAATGAAAGAATTCTTGCTGTCAGATTCTTTTGTCTTTATGCATATTAGGCCGTAACTACGCTCATTATCTGATAAAATCTTTACAACTTGAAGATTATCTTGAAATGGAACACCTAGGCTAAGAGCTTCTTTCTCTAGAGCTCTTGTCATTTCTCTTGATGTATATGGTCCAATTGAAGAAGCTCTCTCTCTTGGGTCATGATCTGTTTTATAGCCAACATACTCTCCATAGCTATTAGTTGGGAAGGGTAGTCCTAACTCCGCAAGGTGTAAAAAGGATTGAACACTTAATGCCGCCTCAGAGAGAGCAATATCTCCATCGACAGCTTTGCCATTGAAAAGTGTTTCTGCCATCATTTCGATGCTATCAGGAGTCTTTCCACTAAGTGAAAGCTTGTAGTATGTTTGCTTATCACTTCCAGTGTTTCGGCTAGTGCCTGCAAGACGATTTTCACTAATTAATAATATGTCGTTTTGTCCAAGTTTCTTTAGCTTGCATGCTGCGTTGTAGCCTGCAGCACCTGTTCCAACGATACAAGTATTAACTTTAATTTCTTCAATATTATAGCCTTTGTATTCCATAGTTATCTCATTCTATAGTCTTTTTATGTGAAATCCACCATCAACATCAATATAATTTCCTGTTGTGTACAAGAATTTGTCTGAAACAAGTGCACTTACAGCATTTGCAACATCTTCAGGTCTTCCCCAGCGTGCGATAGGAAAAATACCATCTTTAATTAAGTTATCATATTTCTCCTCAACTGCACTGGTCATATCTGTTTTGATTACGCCTGGTCTTACTTCATGAACAAGAATTCCTTCTCCTGCAAGACGGTCTGCATAGAGGGTAGTTAGCATAGATATCCCTGCTTTTGAAACGCAATACTCGCCTCTAGAGGTTGAAGATACAACGGCAGAGCAGGAAGATATATTAACGATTACACCACGTCTCTCCTCTATTTTGTCCTGCTTTATCATCTCTTTAGCTACTATCTGAGTAAGGAACATATTGCTCTTTGTATTTATTGTCAGAACTCTATCAAAAGATTCTTCTGTCATATCTAATAAATCTGCTCTAACAACAGGTGCAACACCAGCATTGTTTACAAGAACGTCTATTCTGCCAAAGTGAGAAACAGTGCTTTCAACTATTCTTTTTCTATCTTCGCTATCTGAAACATTTGCTTTGACGTATTCAACAGTAATATTCTCTTTCTCTAGTTTTTCAATTGCTTCTATATTTTTTTCTCTATCTCCAGTTGCAACCATTACGATGTTGTAACCATCTTTTCCAAGCTGTCTTGCAATAGCAAAACCAATTCCTCTGCTTGAACCTGTTACAATTGCTGTTTTTTTCATTTATTTATTCTCCTCTCTAATACTTTTCATTGTTATGCCTTCAAGAAATGTTGCTTTTCCTTCTTCGGCATAGATGGCAAATAATGCTCCTGTAAATGAGTTATACATTGTTCCTTCTTGGCTTAAGCCATACACAGAGGCTTTATCTAAAAAGATGCCATTTACGAAGAAATAGTAGTAGTTTTCATCAGAAGTTATTGCTAACTTAACATCGTTTAGTATAGGTAACATTATTTTTTTAGTCGTTGCTTCAAAGTCATGAATATGTCTTACAAGCGATGCAACAACATGTTTTTTTGTCTTTTTTATTTCTAAGCGATAGTGATAGTCGCTACTAAGCCAACTAGCTATTCCAGCTCTTCCTTCTAAGTCGGAAATTGAAAGACCAGCTTCCATCTTTTCGTGAAAGCCTCGTTGTCTAAAGGCTAATAGGGTAGGATGGCCTAGAGTTGTATTTATTTTTTCTTCACCAATTAAGGTAAGCTTCTTTTCTTTTGTGTCCAAAGTATAGCAATTATCTTTTGGCTTTCTAATCTTTAGACTGTGCCATGACGCTATAGGTTTTGAGAATTGAACTGAATAATCATCATTATCTATGCAATCAGGACCAGTCGCATATGAAAGCTCTACTTTTCCTTCTTCTCCAATAATTGGCCAGTTATCTTTCCATTCTACTTTTGCTAAGAATGTTTCTCTCCCAAGATGGTGTAATAGAGGTCTCGGTTTTACACGAATAGCTAAGAATACAGCATACCATTCGCCTTGTGGTGTTTCGATTAGGTCTGCATGCCCTGTTGCTTGTATTGGGTGACCTTTTCTAGAGACGTGAGAAAGAATTGGGTTGTTTGGATTCTTTTCATATGGTCCATATATTGATTTAGAGCGAAGTATAACTTCATGGTGGCCATATCCTGTTCCACCTTCAGCTAACATTAGGTAATACCAATTGTTGATGTAATAGAGATGTGGCCCCTCTGGAGAAGAACCCCCACAACCTGTAGAGAGGAGATGAAAATCTTCTAGAAGTTGTCCATTATCTGGATTAATGAATGCACCTTTTATGCATCTCTTTCCATCGACACTTCCGTTTGATGTATAAAAGCATCTGCCATCGGGTAAAAAGAGCAAGGAAGGATCGATACCATCTGATGTAATAAAGCTTATTTCTGACCATTCTCCTAGAATATTATCTGTATGACAAATGAAGTTTTCATGAGTGTATTTATTTGTCGTTACAACATAGAATCTTCCTCTGTTGTTTACTCTAATTGTTGCTGCGTATAAACCAGAGCTAGGAAGGGCTCTATCTAAGTTTAGTTGGCTTTCTCTCGTTAATACAGCACCAATGTTTTCCCAAGAGGCAAGATTGGCACTTCTCCACAGAGTGACACCTGGAAAATATTCAAAAGTCGATGTGACAATATAGTAATAACCGTCCCAATAAGTAATTGATGGGTCTGGTGCAAAACCTGGGATGATTGGATTTTTAAACATGATTTGATTATTACATCAGATGCAACGAAAAACACCTGTAATTTTTTTCTGCCATTATTTTAAGATAACGTTCTGTTAGTTTTTTCATACAGTATTTTTTTTTGTTAAAATAAAATAACTATATAAAACGACAAAAAAGTATCATTTTTACTAGTAAAATAATGACATCTTGAGTTTTTATTTTGTCAATTTTTTCATTTTAGATAGTGCTTCATACTTTACGAGGAAAAGGTGGATTATAAATGAAAAAGAAACAACCACAAAATGAGGTGGCAGTTAACCCATCAGCTAGTTTGCCACTAAAACTAAAGATGAAAAAGGATTGGAATAAGTACAAAACGCTATACTTTTTGTTCATTCCTGTTCTTATCTATTACATTGTCTTCCAGTATGGATCAATGTTTGGCTTGATTATTGCTTTTGAAAACTATAAGCCTAGATTAGGTTTCTTTAAGTCTCCATTTGTTGGTTTAACACACTTTAAGAACTTTATTCATGATTACTATTTTAAGAGAACATTGATGAATACAATAAGGATAAGTGTAACTAACCTTATCTTTACATTCCCTTGTCCTATTATTCTTGCAATTTTTATCAGTGAATTACGTTCTAAAAAGTACTCTAAGGTTGTACAGACAATAACATACATACCACACTTCGTTTCTATCGTTGTTGTCACTTCAATCTTAATGGATTTAACATCAAGAACAGGTGCTATTACTACATTCCTTTCGTATTTTGGCTTTGAACCTGTAACGATGTTAAATGAACCAAAGTACTTCCTTCCTTTGTATATCATTTCAAACATTTGGCAGAATGTAGGTTGGAACTCAATTGTTTATCTTGCCGCGCTACTCTCGATAGATTCTCAGCTATATGAGGCAGCAAGAATAGATGGCGCTGGAAAACTTAGACAGCTTTGGTCTGTAACACTACCATGCCTTCTTCCAACAATTGTTATTATGCTCATCCTTCAGATTGGAAAGATGTTCAATGTTGGATACGAGAAGATTATTCTTATGTACAACTCTTTGACATATGAAGTAGCAGATGTAATTAACTCATATGTCTATCGTGAAGGATTGTTGAACCTTAATTACTCTTACGCTGCAGCTGTTGGAATGTTCAACTCAATCGTAAGCTTCATTCTTGTTTGGACAACGAATAAGATTTCTAACAAGCTTACAGGCTCAGGTCTTTGGTGAGGAGGATAGTCATGAAAGTAAAATATACAACAGGCGAACAGATTTTCCATTTCTTTGTTGTCGTCGTAACTCTATTATTGTCACTTGCAGTTGTAATCCCATTGCTGAGTATTGTATTTGCATCTTTCTCTGACCCATTTGAAGTTATGAAGCATTCAGGAATCTATTGGCATCCAATTAAGCCTTCGCTTTATAGCTATAAGATGGTTATGCAGGATAGAAGTATTCTTACCGGTTACTTGAATACACTCTTTGTAGTAATTGTCGGCACCTCCTTGAATTTAGCATTAACAATTATTGCAGCCTATGTACTATCTAGAAAGGGACCTCTTCTTATTAAGTTCTTTACGGTAATGATTATCTTCACTATGTATTTCCAGGGAGGAACAATACCTACATACATAATTGTAGATAAGCTTCATCTTGTTGGTTCTCGTGCTGCTTTGATTTTGCCTGGCGCAATAAATACGTTTAACCTCGTTGTATTGCGTACTGCAATGGCGGCCGTACCAGAGTCACTTCCTGAGTCTGCAATGATTGATGGTGCTGGCCATGTTACAATTCTTACAAAGATAATGGTCCCAGTAACAAAGGCATCTATCGCTGTAATAATGCTTTATTATGCAGTATCTCATTGGAACTCTTGGTTCCCAGCTATGATTTACTTAAGAAAGAAGAGCATGTATCCATTGCAGCTCATTCTTAGAACTATTCTTGTTCAGGATGATACTTCAACTATGTCTTCAGGTTCTCTTGAATCTCTTGCTCTTTCTTCTGATTCTGTAAAGTATGCAACAATTGTCGTTGCGACAGCACCTATCTTGGTAATATATCCGTTCTTGCAGAAGTATTTTGTTAAGGGTGTTATGGTCGGAGCTGTAAAGGGTTAAGAGATGATTGTTCCTGGCTTGGTAAGTGCTACCTTTAAGACAAAAGAAACAAAAGAAGTTATCTCTCTTGCTAAAGAAGCAAAACTTGAGGCAATTGAATGGAGTGAAAAACATCACTTACCGGTAGGGGATTTGGCTTTTGCTAAGAGTATTGGAGAACAAACACTTTCAGAAGGCTTACGAATTGCAGGCTATGGTTCATATTATCGCCTAGGCGAAAATATGGACATAAGACCTAGCATTGAGACAGCGCTTGCTCTTGGAACGAACAGCGTTCGTATTTGGGCTGGAAGTAAAGCTAGTTCTTTATTAACTAAAGAAGAAAGAGAAGAGTTAACTATAGAGCTTGCAAAAAGTGTTGGAATAGCCAAAGAGTACAATGTCGTTTTAAAGCTAGAGTGGCACAAAAACACTCTTACTGATGAGAATTCATCTGCACTTGAGCTCTTGAAAACTATTAATAGTCCCCATCTTGAGACTCTCTGGCAACCAACACAGGCTTTGAGCTTTGAGGAGAGAAAAGAAGGTATAAAAATGGTTCTTCCTTATTTGAGTTATCTCCACGTTTATTATTGGGATGAGAGTGGAAGAAGACCATTGAGAGAAGGTATTGAGCATTGGAAAAGCTATTTTTCATTGCTAAATAGAAACAAAGAATACTTTGGTTTGCTTGAATTTGTTCAGAATGATTCTGTAGAGCAGTTTTTTGCAGATTCAAAGGTACTATTAGATTTACTGAAGGGAGAAAAGAATTATGGCTGATATGCACATTGATTGTTTTGATATGATAAACCCATTTGTTATTGCTTCAAGTCCAGCAACAAGAGGAGCTGATAATGTTGTTAAAAGCTCAAAATGTAAGCCAGGTGCAGTTACTATGCGTAATTTTGGCCATGGCATGGGTGGTGGTGGATATTTCTATCCTAGCTTTGATGCTGTTATTAAAGGTCAGCCTGCATTTCATTCACATGCTGTAGGAAGACAGTGCCCAGACAAAATTGCTAGTTTAGATGAATACGCTGAAGAAGTTAGAAGAGCAAGAAAGGAGATGTATCCTGAAACAAAACTTTGGGCTTCTGTTGGACATTATCATGACATTGAGAAGTACCCTGATTGGAAAGAGAGATGGGTTAAAGAGGCCAAAGAAGTCGTTCTTGCTGGAGCAGATGCTGTAGAACTTCATTTTAATACACCAGGTGTTGCAACAGCTAGTGATAGACAATTTAACTACTACCAACTAGTTGAAACATGTACAAAGATGATAAAGAAGGCTGTTCCTGGAACACCTGTTATGGTAAAGCTTGCAATTGAAGACGTTGATTGTCTTACATCAATAAGAAGGGCAGTGTCTGCTGGAGCAGATGCTGTTGGTCCTACAGCAAGATGGAAGGCTTTCTATTTTGATTTGGACTACAAGACAACACAGCCTCGTCCAGGTTCAGGATATGGTGGAACACAGGCTAATCCACTTGTTTGCTTCGAAATAGCAGATGCACGTACTAGAGGAATAACTATTCCTATGTATGCAGGTGGCGGTGTCTTCTCATACGACCAGGCTTTAAGATATATCATGGCAGGATCAGAGATGGTTCAGCTTGGTGCTCTTGCTTGCTCTGGTGGAATTAAGCAATGTGAGAGATTAATTAAAGAGACATCTTCTTGGCTTGATGAGAATGGTTATAGTTCTGTTAGAGAACTCAAAGGCAAGGCTCTTGAACTCTTTAATATGAGTGACGAAAAAGCTAAGAAAAGACAAAACATGCTCGGTGATGCTTATCAGAAGTGCCAAGTTGCAGCAGATAAGTGTATTGGCTGTGGCAGATGTGAAGATGTCTGTTGGTATAAAGGTATAGAGGTTGAAGACCGAAAAGCACACAAAACAGAGAACTGTATTGGTTGTGGATATTGTTTTCAGGTCTGTCCAACTAAAGCTTTATATGTAGATGCTCCTTCTATTTTGAAGAAGGGATTTGAGGAGAATTAAGGTGTCAGTAAGAGTTCTTCTCTGTGGAATGGGTGGATATGGTGAAAACTATGTCAAAGAGTATCTAACAAGGGATGTTCTTGATTCTACTCTTGTTGCTATTGCAGACCCATTTGCTAAAAATAGTTCTTTGTATCAAGAGGTTGAGGATAAGGGGATAGCTATCTATTCTTCCCCTGAAGAGTTCTTTAAATCTAACAAGGCAGATTTAACGATAATTTCTTCCCCTATACACACTCATTTTCCGTACATAATGCTTGCTTTGGACAATAACAGCAATGTTTTAACAGAGAAGCCAGTTTGCTTTAGTTTAGAGCAAATGAAAGAAATGGAAAATAAAAGCAAAGAAAAGCATCTATTTGTTGCAGTTGGCTACCAACTATGCTTCTCTCATGATGTTCAAGCTTTAAAGAAAGATATTCTTTCAGGTCTATATGGAAAGCCACTTCGCTTTAGAACGATTCGTTTGATGAGAAGAAACGATATTTACTATTCTCGCTCAGCTTGGGCTGGGGCTTTAACTTGCCATGGTGAGATGGTCTATGATTCTCCATTCACCAATGCTTGTGCTCATCAGTACCAGAATATGGTATTTCTCCTTGGAAAGAAGATGGATGAAAGCACAGAGAGTGTAAAGTGTGAGGGAAAGCTAATAAGAGTAAGGCCTACTATAACAAATTGCGATACTGCAGCTTTGAAGTTCACAACAGTAGATGGAGTAGAACTATACTATTATGCTTCTCATGCTGTTGATGAAGTAAAACTTGGTCCTTTAAGTACATATGAGTTTGACAATGGCTACGTTGAAGAGGTTGAAAATGGTTTTGTTGGCCATACTTCTGGCGGAAAGACTATTGATTACAGAACCATTGATAAAGGCGAAAGACTTGAAAAGCTTTGGGAAAGCGTAAGGTGTGTTAGAGAGAATAGGGAACCTATATGCACACTCAAGACAGCTTATGAACATACAAGGGCAGTTTTATTAGCTCAGAAGAATGGGGTAGAGGACTACTCTAGCTTTGCTGAGAAAAAGCTGGATGACAAAAATAGTGCTTATTACACTATCCCAGGTCTCTCAAAGGCTTTGAAAGAAGCATACGATAATTGGTCTATTAATTTAGAAATAAAATTGAATAAAAAAGGAGAATGATTATGAAGAAAGTATTATTACTTTGCCTTTCACTTCTTATTGTTGGACTTCCTGTTTTTGCTCAGGGCTCTCAGGAAGCTTCTTCTCAAACAAAATCAAGTGCTCCAGACAAGCTCACATATTGGGCTCCGATGAGTACAAAGATTAAGAATGTAAATGACTTTTCAGAGCTTCCATATTGGCAGGAAGTAATGAAGAGAACAAACACTCAGATTGAATTCACAAACGTTTCTGCAGAAAACAAGATTCTTAGTGAGCAGTTCTCAATTCTACAGGTTTCTAGTGATCTTCCAGATATCGTAGAGTACAAGTGGGCTAGCTACATAGGTGGTCCTCAGAGTGCAATCGATGATGGTTTTATCATCCCATTAAATGATGTATTTGAGAAGTACTGCCCAAATATCACAAAGTATCTCAACGAACATCCTGACATTGCAAAAGAATGTTCTACAGATGATGGAACATATTACTGCTTCCCATTCTTCCGTGGTTATGACTATGACAACAACAGTCTTCTCTTCTCTGAAGGTATCATCTACAGAATGGATATCTTAAGACAGCTTGGTTTTGATAAGACACCAGAAACAGCTGATGAACTCTATGATGTTCTCGTTGCAATCAAGAACTCTGGTCTTGTTGAAATTCCAATGTCTGTAAGACCTGACCACATCAGCAGAGTCTTCTCACCAGCATTTGATTCTTGGGATAGCTGGTATGTTGAAGATGGCACTGTAAAGCATGGTTATCTCGAACACAATAGATATGACTACTTAGCATTCCTCCGCAAGATTTATGCTGAAGGCTTACTTGATAACGACTATATGTCTGTTAACAAGAATGGCATGAACTCAATGTTCCTCAGTGGAAAGATTGCTATTGGTTATAACCCAGGATCTCTTATTGCTTCTGCTGTTAAGTCTATGGAAAATGTTGAAATCACATCTTCTAAGCCATTATCTACAAAGGCTGGAACAAACTCTAAGTTTGCAAAGATGAATACAGTTTTCGATACAGCTGCATCTAGTGCTGCTGCAATCACAACAAGCTGTAAGAATGTTGAAGCTGCTGCTAGACTTCTCGACTATGCATATGGCGAAGAAGGACACATGCTAGCTAACTTT
>ERZ808277.546-NODE-546-length-11418-cov-3.780516_pt1 | contig 11418 bp, 13 predicted proteins | sample MGYA00521240_ERZ808277 | MGnify/ENA primary metagenome ERZ808277 (study PRJEB31516, sample SAMN03275599) | gut metagenome | biome: mammalia-associated habitat; material: feces | host: Papio cynocephalus | place: Kenya | collected 2012-07-17 ... | reverse complement strand
CAATTATTATATTTAAAAGGCTATTATATGAAAATACTCTATCATAATTATAATATATACTAGAATCAAGTATCATTTTATCACTCCTAATTAAAAGAGGTGCAAGTATCTTATATTTTTAAAGGTGGTTAGTCAAGCCAATTTTAATAGGTAAGCTCTTCGCTTAGACGGATCCTATTAATGTACCATTAAGTTTAATATAAATACCATACACCATAAATTATAGTGTTCTTTTTATTGAACACATTTTTATTTTAACATAATAAATGCATAAAATCAATAGAAAAAATGAAAAAATTTTTTAAAAACTTTTTAAAAACTTTTTTGTAAAATTTTTTAAAAAATATTTTATTTTTTAGTTGACTTAATTAAAATATAATGATAATATTAAGGTGTCAAGAGAAGTATATCTTTTTCATATATTAACCTCCTATAGTTACTTTATGAACATATTTCTCTTGATAATATAATATAGAAAGGAGAGCCATTGATATGAACGAAATTACAAAGACAAATGACACTAATTTAATCTCAAATGATATATCAGTTTTATCTAACCCAAAGACAATGTTTACAACTCTTGATATGACAACAGAAGAAAATAAAGTAAAACTATATAATAGTTTACAAAAATGCGATGTTAGAATTAATGATGTTGTAGGACAAGAGATCGAATTTAGTGATATTTTCATTGAAGAAAAACCTTTTACTGAAACTGACGAAAAGACTGGCGAATTAGTTACTACTAAGAAATTTAGAACTATACTTTATGGAACTGACGGAAATACTTATGTTTCAAGTGCTTATGGAGTATATAATTCTTTAAAGAATATTATTTCAATATTTGGTTTACCAACTAGTGAATGTCCAATTAGAGTAAAATCTGATAAAAGAAAAACTAAAAATGGACTTGATACATTAATTTTAATGATAGTAGGTAGATAATGGTATACTATAGTTTAGAGACTAGCAAATATAAATATGTTTTTAATGATTTGATTTTTGTTTTCTCAAGCAAAGTTTCACTTAACAAATTCGTGAATCTATTTAAAAGTACATTAATTGAAAGAACTAATAAGATAAATTCATTTTACCAAACAACAGGAAACTACGATTATATGATTTTATTGAACTTATATAAAAGAATAGAAAAACGTGGTTTCCTTGTTTTTTATAAAGGGAAAGAATTAAAAGACTATTCTTTTAATATCAATTTAATATGTTAAGGAAAAATAAAAAATTAGAGAATGAACTTAATAGAGTTGTTAAAAACTATAATGCTAAAATTAATAGATTATCAAAATCTGGAAAATCAGGAGTTTATATTCCTGAAAAAATTACTAGAATAGGTAAACAAGAATTAAAAAGAAGTGTATACACTGCAAAAGATTTAAGAAAAAGACTAAGGGACTTAGAATATTATACTAAAAAAGGCGGAGAAGAATATATTACTAGAGACGGAACTAAAGTACCACAGAGTATATTTAAATCAGTTACTAATTATAAAAGAAGTTTGACATATAAATTAAAAGCTGAATATGATAGTGTTTTTTATAAACAAGCCACAGTCATGGGTAAAAAAGAAAATGTTACACATGCTCAAGCACTTGATGAAAATTATTTAAAATATATGAGTAAAGTAAAATTAAAAGAAAAAACTTTTAGAGGACTTTCAGTTAAAGAACAAGAAAAATTCTTATCACACTTAAAAAGTGCAACAAAAACATTAAATAAGGCGAATTTTAAAGAATCATTTATTGAAATGTTACTTGATTCAGCATATGTACATGGTATTAGTCATGAACGTATACATAATCTTATAGAAAAAATAAGAAGTGTATCTGATGAAGAATTTTACGAAATGTTTAAAAAAGAAAGAAGTTTACAACAAATTATATATTATTATCAATCTACTAATTTACTAGGAGTAGATGAATCATATGAAAATTTAAACCCACTTGCAACGGACACAATAAATAGTTTAATTGATACTATTGAAGATATAATGGACTTTGATATAGACGAAGTGAGAAAAAATAAAGAGTATGAACGTCAAGCTAAAGAATATATACGAAAGAAATATCCTGACTTAGACGAAGAATCAAGGATGTTTAAATCACTCGTATTTAATAAAACTATAGATATTAGGCAAAGTCGTGAGTAGAAAATATACAGCTGATTTTGAAACAAATAATAGTGAAACTGAGTGTAGGGTATGGGCTTATGGTATTTGTAATATAGATAATACTGATGAATTTATATATGGAAATAATATTGAAGATTTTATTAATTGGTGTATGAAAGTTAAAGGTAACCCAACAATATATTTTCATAATTTAAAATTTGATGGATGTTATATTTTATCTTATTTACTTCAAAATGGGTATGTTTGGATAAAAGATAAAAAAGAAAAAAGAGATAAAACTTTTACTACTTTAATCACTGATATGGGGGTTTGGTATCAAATTGAAATTCATTTTAAAGTAACAAGTAAAAGGACTAAAAGTATCAAAATAAATGATTCATTAAAAATTTTAAATTTTAGTGTTGAGAAAATAGCAAAAGACTTTAATTTACCTATAAGCAAACTTGAAATTGATTATAATTTAGTACGTGAAAAGAATCATAAACTAACTGAAACTGAAATAGAATATATTAGAAATGATGTTACAATTATGGCAATGGCTTTAAATACCATGTTTAAAACAGGACTAACAAAAATGACAATTGGAAGTGATGCTTTAAGTAACTATCAAGATTTAATTGGCAATTTTGAAATGTATTTTCCTAAACTTCCTTTTGAAATGGATGAAGTAATAAGAAAAAGTTATAGAGGTGGTTGGACTTATGCTAACCCAAAATATTTAAGTATGGAAATGGATGAGGGTTTAGTAATAGATAAAAATTCTATGTATCCTTTTCAACTCTCTGATAAACTTTTACCAATTGGAGAGCCAATTTATTATAAAGGACATTATATAGAAGATTCAACTCATCCACTATACGTTGAAACAATAACTTGTAAGTTTACATTAAAACCTAATAAACTTCCAACGATTCAATTAAAAAATACTTTAGGTTTTATTCCAAATGAATATATTATTACTACTAACAATGAATATGTTACAATTACATTAACAAGTATTGACTACGAACTATTTACTAATCATTATAATGTAGATGTTTTAGAATATCATGGTGGATATAAATTTAAAGGAATAAAAGGGTTGTTTACAAAATATGTTAACACATGGATGAATGAAAAAAATAAGGCTAAAGAAAATAAAAATGGTGCAATGTATGTAATAAGTAAACTACTTTTAAATAGTTTGTATGGTAAGTTTGGACTTAACCCTAGAACTAGAAGTAAAGAACCATATTTAGATAAAGATAAAGTTTTAAAGTTTAAAATGTTGCATGAAGAAATAAGAGATCCTATATATGTACCAATTGCAACTTTTACAACTGCATATGCAAGAATGGACATAATAAGTTCTGCACAAAAAATAAGAGACTATAGCATGAAAAAATATGGGAAAGATTATTTTCTTTATAGTGATACTGATAGTATACATACTTTAAAACTTAGTACTGAAGAGTTAGAAAATTTACTTGAGATAGATGATTATAAACTCGGTGCTTATAAAGTAGAAAGTGAGTTTACTAGAGCAATATTTATAAGACAAAAATGTTATATCGAGGAAGATAAAAACGGAATTGTACATTCTACAATTGCAGGACTTCCTAAAAAATTAAGTTATAAAATTAATTTTAATAACTTTAAAATTGGTTTTAATACTGATGGTAAATTAAGATATAAACAAGTCCCTAACGGGGTAATACTAGTAAATACTGATTTTACTATAAAATAATAGGAGGTAAAAAATATGTTAAATAATAAAGATAAAATAAAAATATTTAAAAAAATAATGACTGATTTGGATGTTGTACAAGATAAGAAAAGTAAAAAAATGAGTGAAGAATTATTTAAGAAATTAAATATATCCAAATTAACTGGAGAACAAATAGATTCACTTTTTAATTTTTCAATAGTACAAGCTTCTAATTCATTTAGAAATGATGTAAATATAAAAATTGAAAAAACATTATATACTGGATCTAGTCCATATATAGTCCAAGTATTTGTTTTGTTAAGAAATATGCTTATAATACTTAAAAGATTTAATTTTAGTAAAAAAGAAATCGAATATATAATTAATAATATAATTAAATTTTCTAATTTATAAAAAATATGATATAATACATTTAGAAAGGAGAATCTAAATGTTAAAATTAGAAAATAGTTTTGATACTTTAATAGGTATAGTAATGAGTATAATTTTATTCTTATTCGGTAAAATTGATACTCCAATAATTGTATTTTTCTTATTTTTAGGAATTGACTATGTAACAGGAATTATAAAAGCATATGTAAAAAAAGAACTTAGTAGCAATGTAGGACTAAAAGGTTTTCTTAAAAAAGTTTGTATGATTATTGTTGTATCATTTTGTTGTCTACTTGATAAAGTTACAGGAACTGATGGAATACTAAGAAATTTTATCATATATTACTATATTGCAAATGAAGGACTAAGCATACTTGAAAATATTAGCATGATGGGTGTTAAACTTCCTGAAAAATTACGTTTAGCACTAATTCAGTTAGAAGGAGATGATAAATAATGTTATATTTAAGTTATCCTACAAAGTATATAAGTATTACACAATACTACAAAAGTAAACATAGAGCTATAGATATAGCAAATTCGGTAAAAGTAAATGGTATACATAAAGACAATACTAATGTTTATATGATATATGATGGAATAGTTACACAAAATGGTTATTCTAAAACTTATGGATATTTTGTAGAATATAAAATTAAAGATGAAAATAATACTTATATAGTAAGAGATGGACATTTTGATACAAAAAGTGATTTAGTAGTAGGAGAGAAATACTTTAAAGGAACATTTATTAACAAAATGGGAAATTCTGGAACAAGTAAAGGAAAACATGATCATCATATACTAGAGTTAAATGGTGTTAGAGTTGACCCTATGAAATATGAATACAAGTATCCCGATCAAATAGTTGGAGACTTAGAAACTCATGAAATATTAATTTATAATGAAGAAACAACTGAAGATGATACAATAGATCAAAAATTTGAACTCGGAGATAAGGTAAATTGTAAGGGATATGCAACTGAAAAACCTGATGGAACAGGAAATCGCACTTTAGTGCAAGATGGAGAAGTAAGATATATTACAAGCTATAAATATGGTGCTATAAGACCTTATCATATAAGTAAAGGTGCAAATTTAGGAGAAGGAGATCGTGGTTGGTGCTTAGAATCTGATTTATCTAAATTAGACTAGACAATACAAGTATTTTATGATATAATATAATTGTACTTGTAGAATGTGAGTTTAATTTACTCCTCGAGCCGTCTATTAAGGACGGCTTATCTTCTACTACTTTATTGACAAGGAAGTGTAAAAAATGAGAATGTATACTAATATATTAAATATGGGAAGAGTACTTATTCCACTTGAAATAAGAAGAATTAAAAATTTACATAGTAATGATAAAGTATCTATATTTATTAATGAAAGAAATAATATTGAAATTGAAAAAGTATATAGTGATTTTAATTATGATTATGAAGATGGTATAAAAACAATTAAACGAATGTATTTATCTAATATGACTAATGATGATTTTGTTTTAGAAGTTGCAAAAGTACTAGAAAAATATAAAGTTTAATATAGACATAGTAAGTAAATTATGATATAATTAATTTGTCATTTAGTTATGAAGTGGTATTCTTTGAATACCCCCCCCAATTAGATTTAAAATAGGCTAGTTTAACTAGTCTTTTATTTTTTATATAAACACTTGACATTTAATATTTTTTATGTTATTTTATAATTAAGACCTGTTAAAGGCTAGAAAGGAGTAATAATGAAAAGTGAAGATTTAAAGAAAATTACTGATTCTATTTGTGAAAAAATAGGTAGTGATAATGCTGGAATAATTGCTGATGATATAGGTAATTTAATTACTCAAAATGAATCAGTAAATACTAAAATTAATGATTTAGAAAGCGAAATTACAGACTTAAAAAGTAGAAACGAAAAATTAATATCTTCCAATGCAAACTTACTAAAACAAGTACCCGTAAGTAAAGAAGTACCCAGTGCTATGACCTCTAACAAAGAAGAGAAAATTATTTTAAAAAATCAGTTCGACAAGTACGGAAATTTTATTGAATAAGAAAGGATGATTTAAATGGCTTTAAAAAGTGGTTTAAAAAATAGTTTAAATAAGATTAGAGAAATATCTAGTACTATTTATACTCAATACGTACCAATAATTGATGATGATACTAATATAGCTGAATTTGCTGAGCCTATTTTATCAGTACCAATTGTACAAAATGAATTTATAGGCGCTTTAGTAAATCGTATTGTGTACACAAAATTAAATACTAAAAGGTATAATAACCCTTTAAGAGTATTAGAAGGGAATTCAATTCCTCTAGGTTATGCTGGACAAGAAATTTACACTAACCCTGTAAAAGGTAGACAATTTAATGTAAATGATTTTGCTGGACTTTTACAAAAATATGAAAGTGATGTTAAGATTCAATACACTACAATTAATACTGATTTACAATATCCTGTTACAATTGATAGACATAAACTAAAACAAGCTTTCACATCATGGGAAACATTAGAAAGTTTTATTGATGACGTAACTAATGCTTTATTTAATGGAGCATATATTGACATGTATAATCTAAGTAAAGGACTTGTAAGTACTGCATTTATGAATAATGGAGTACAATATAAAGTTGTAAATGATGTAACTGACAAAGCAAGTGGAGAATCATTTACTAAAATTGCAAGAGAACTTTTCTTAAATTTCCAAACTCCTAGTACAGAGTACAACGCATGGGCTAAAGTTGGTGGATATGGTAGACCTGTTACTACATGGACAAACCCTGAGGACATAGTTTTCTTAATTAGAAATGATTTAAGAAGTAAACTTGATGTTGATGTATTAGCAAATGCTTTCAATATCGACAAAGCTACTCTTATGGGTAATATAATCGGTGTTAATAACTTCGATGTTTACTCAACTGAAACTGGAAAGAAAGTATACGATGGATCTAAGATTTTAGGTATAATGGCTGATAAGTCATGGTTTAAAATTAAAACTCAAGATGAACAAATGGACGAGTTCTACAATGCTAATAACAGAACATGGAATATGTATTTAAATGTTACTAAAATGTATAATTATTCAGTATTTGCTAATGCTTGTGTATTTTGTACTAAGGCACCTGTTGTAAATGCTGAGAGTATAAGTTTTGAACAAGTAGAACCAGTTACTATAGTAAAAAATGAATATGAAGGGCTAGAAATTGTTGTTAAACCTGCAACTTCTAATACTCCTGTAACATTTACTAGTAATAATGAAAACATAAAAGTTGAAAAAATAGATGATAGAAACGTAAAAGTTACTGGTGTTACTGCTGGAAATAGTGTACTAACTGCTAAAAGTGGAAATGTAAAAGGTACAGTAAATATAACTGTTACTGAAAATTAATATATGGGTGGGCTAATCGCCCACCTTAATTTTTTAAGGAGGAATTATGTACGAAAGAGAACCAGTAACTGACATTTATTTATGTAGGGTTAACTTTAGCGAAGATAATAACCATATACTAGACTTTGTAGATGTTAATTCACAAAATACATTCTTTGATAATTTACCAAGTAAATATTTATTAGAAGATGCGACTTTCCAACGAAAAAACATGTATATTAGAATGAATGGAAAATTCGACCAAATACAACTTTATAACTATGGATGGTATGATAATCACTTAGAAAATATGAGATATTACTTTTTTATAACTGATGTAGAGTATAGAAGTGATGAATCATCCTTCGTATATATTAAAATTGATCCATGGCAAACATACCAATTTCAATTAAAGTATAAACCTTGCTTTATTGAAAGAAAACATGTAACTGATGACGTAGCAGGTAACTATACTTACCCTGAAATGTTAGAAAGTGGAGAATATATAATACAAAATAAAATTGAAACTATAACAAGTGCAACTGATATGTATTATATGATTTCAGTTACAAATAATTTAATGGAAAAAGAAAGCGAGTTACCAAGCGATTTAAAAACAAATGTAACTTTAAATAATGGTGTAATTAATGGTACAAAATATATTATTTTTGATTCAGTATCTAGTTTAAGTAAAACTATAAAATATTATAATGAACAAGGTAAAAATGATGCTATTGTTAGTGTAAGTAATTTACCTAAAAAATATATTCCTATTGATATTACATGGTATGATAGTGGACAAATAGCTGATGTAAGATATGCTTATATTCCTAGAAGTGTATATGCTTTTGGAATAGGTAATATTACAGGAACAAAACCATCAAGTTTAGGATACAATAATGCATATACTCCTGTAAATAAAAAACTCTTAACATATCCTTATGTTGCTCTTTTAGTTGATAATCATGCAGGAAGTGTTGGAGAATACAAGTTTGAAGATTTTAATAGTGATGGGTTTACTTTTGAAGGACGTACTTGTATTACCCCGTCATGTAACACAATTTATATTCCATTAAATTATAAAATGACTGCTGGCGAATCAAATACAAGAAATTTTAATGAAATAATAACTGGAACAAAATTACCACTAGGAAGTTGGAACAACGAAGTATTCTCAAATTGGTATGCACAAAATGAATTAAATTTAGGGATAACCAATGTTGGTGGTGGAATTAAAATAGTAGGTGGCTTAGGTTTAATGTTAACAGGTGGAGGTAGCCTTATGGGTGCTGGACTTCTTGCAAGCGGTGCTATGGACATAATGAATATGTTTGGACAAATGTACCAATATTCAATGGTACCTAACCAAATAAATGGAAATGCAAATAATGGAAATATTAATATAGGAATGGGAATAATCGATCCAACATTCTATATAGTTACCATAAAACCTGAATATGCTAGAATAATTGATAACTACTTTAGTAAATATGGTTATAAAGTAAATAAACTTGAAACTCCTAAAATAAGAACAAGATCAAACTGGAATTATTTAAAAACTATGGATATTCAATTTGATATAGATTTAACAAGACCAATACCACAAGTGTATGAATTAGAATTAAAAAGTATGTTTAATAATGGTGTTACAATATGGCACAATTATGCAAATATGTATAATTATAATTTATCTAATAATGTAATTTAGGAGGTATGAAATGTATAATAGAAATGATGATTTATTGATAGTACATAATAAAAAGACTGCTAAACTTTTAAATAATGAAACTTTCTTTGACTATTTAGAAAGATTATTTAGAATAGCAACTTCTATTTTTGAGTGGGTAAATTTACCCTCTAGCATGGATGGGGACTACTTAGAAGAAGTACTTTACTTTTTCGGAATGGGTGCTATTTTAAAAGACAAAGATTTAGGATATATTAATACTAAATGCGCAAGTGCTGGAGACTTAAATATTTATGGACTACCAACAAGAGTAACATGTTATAGTTTTCAATATAATAAAATAATGAATGTATATACAGGACTAACTAATAATAATAATGAAGATAATGAATGTATCTTAGTCATGAATAATAGACGTAGGATACCAACATATTCATCAATGCAATTATTTGCTTATAGATTATATCATGCAGAACAAACAGCTTTTATAAATGTAAATGCTCAAAAAACTCCTGTTTTACTTTTATGTAATGATAAATTAAAACTTACTTTAAGAAATGTATATGAACAATATAATGGAAATGCTCCTGTTATAGCTGTTGACAAAAACCTTGTAGACGAAAACTCAATAAAATCGGTAAAAACTGAGGCTCCATTTATTGCTAATGATATTATAAAATATAAACAACATATATGGAATGAAGTGTTAACTTTTTTAGGTATAAATAATATACAAGTAGAAAAAGCTGAAAGATTAATTACAAGTGAGGCTTCAGCAAATAATGAAGTAATTAATATGAATTTACAAGCAGGACTAAAAATGAGACAAAGAGCTTGTAAAGAATTTAATGAGAAATTTAATTTAACTGGTGATAATAAAATCAGTGTTAGAGTAAGAAGTGATTTACATAACATTATAAAACAAGAACTTTCAGGAGTTACTGAATTAGATCCTAAAGGGTATTATAATAGTGATAGTATAATCTCAAAAAGTGGGGTGGAATAATGGCTACATATACAATTGATTTAAGAAATGTGTGTCAATATTACGGACGTGAAGAAGTTAAAAAATGGTTTACAAGTTATAATGAACTTGACTTTATTACTCAAAAACAACTAGATGTAATTAATGCTAGAGGATGTTGGAGTAAAGAAAAATTAGCTAATAAAATAATAGACTATTATTATTTTAGAGAAATAGGTTTTGATACTCCTGAGATGTTTAAACACTATGCTATTATTACAATGAAAAATATAATGGAAAAACAATTACAAGTTATTTATTCAGCAAGTATTGAAATAGATCCTCTTATAAATGTTGACTATACGGAATCTTATAAAATGGATAGAGAAGGAAGTAGTCAGTCAACTGGTACTGGTACATCAAGTGGACTAAGTGTAAACTCTGATACTCCGCAAGGACAAGTTAATAAAACTGAAATTTTACAAGGTAAATATGCAAGTTCTACAGGTGCTGGAGAAAGCGAAAGCAAAAATACTGGATCATCAAATATTAATGCTAAAGAAAACTGGACACGTACTAAAAGAGGAAATGATGGTATCACTGCTACCCAACAAAAATTAATTCAGCAATACAGGAATATACTAATTGCAATTGATGAAACTATTATAAAAAGTTTAAATGAATTATTTATGGGACTTTATTAGTCAAATGGAGGTATGAAAAATGAATAATAAAAGAGAAGAGTATTTATTTTATGATTTTGAAAATATTATGTTAATAGGAGAAATTCCAACTACTTTTGAACAAGGATATACGTATCTTGAACAAGTACTTTTACTTAGAAAATGGATAAAAGAATTAAGAGACTATGCAATAGAGCTTGATAAAAAAATTGAAACAATAAGGTTGCAAGTTGAAGAAAATACAAAAAATATAAGTTCTTTAACTGATTTAGTTAATAGTATTAATAATGCTATTGTTATTAAAAGAAATGATAGTGAATCGGACCAAAAAGCAAAATTTGAAAAAATAGTTAATTTATTTGAAAATAATAAACTTGTAAATGCTGTATTCTATGACTATACTGAGGGAGAAAGAATAGCAAACTACTACATGTTTAAAGGTATTGAATTAGAAGATTTAACAAGTACTGGTGGTAGAAAAAGTGCAA
>ERZ808277.544-NODE-544-length-11429-cov-13.306664_pt1 | contig 11429 bp, 16 predicted proteins | sample MGYA00521240_ERZ808277 | MGnify/ENA primary metagenome ERZ808277 (study PRJEB31516, sample SAMN03275599) | gut metagenome | biome: mammalia-associated habitat; material: feces | host: Papio cynocephalus | place: Kenya | collected 2012-07-17 ... | reverse complement strand
GGCAACACGGCAGAGGACACCAGCGGCTGCATCTTGGTCGGGCAGAACAAGGTGGTGGGGCGGCTCATCAACTCCACCGCCACGTTCGGCAAGCTCTACGCTGCGATGAAGGAGGCCAAGGGCGGCATATTCCTCACGATTGAGTGACGAAAAAACGCCCTCCGAAGAGGGCGCAAAAATATTATGATGCCGCCATTCACTTCGCAGCGTTCTGCGGCTTAACACACATGGCTGGGCGGAATTTTAACACAACAAAAAAGCCGCCCCGAGAGGCGACCTACGTTTATTGATTTATTTGATGTGCAGCAAAGTTAGCGCATTTCTGCGTGACAGCAAAAAATGAGCGACAAAAAAAGCCGCTCTTCACAGAGCAGCTCCTTAACTAATTTTACTTTTGTTCATCTAAAACCGAGGCTAAATTACTTATTTTTTACGACAATGGCAAAAAAGTTAACGGCTATAATTCTGCTTGTGCTTGCGCTCGTCGGGTGCAGGTCGCAGCGTGTGGAGTATCGCACGGAGTACAGGACCGACACCATCAACGTGAGCCGTACCGACACGCTGAGGCTCACAGAGTGGCGGCTGCGCATCGACAGCGTGGCCGTGAGGGACACCACCAAGGTGTACCTCGAGGGCGGGACCAAGGTGGTGGAGCGCACGAAGTTCGTTGACCGCTGGCGCATCGACTCAACGGGCGTGAGCGAGCTGAGGGCACGATGCGACTCGCTGGCACGTGTTAAGTCGTCTGTGGTGGTGAAGCGGCAGGAGGTGAACGTGCTGCGCTGGTGGCAGAAGTGGCTGATGTGGATAGGCGTAGCCGGATTGGTGGCAGCGGGCGTGATGGTGCTTGCTTGCGTAAAAGATAAACGCGTTAAACAGAAGGTTACAGATTATATTTGCAAGCATGAAGACAACGACAATCAGCATAGATAAGCAAAAGGTGTATGAAGAGGTAGCCAAGACCACGGCCTACCTTGGAGCCAAGCGCATAAGCGACGAGCAGGACACCTACAGCCAGTTTTCCACAACCGATGAGGACCGACTGATGCTTGAGGGGTTTTGGGTGGAGTGCTGCAATGCAGCCACACAGACCATGAAGCGCTTTGCGGTTGCCGCGAACGAACAATCGATTGGCGACGGCACGGAAGATAGCGTGTACACCGCCACACTCCAGATGCCCGACACGTGGCCAGACGACATGCACAACGCAGTGGAGACCGAATTGTTCGCATTCTTCGCGGCCCTCATCACGGCCAAGTGGCTTGACGTGGCCGGCAGTGACAAGAGCGACACCTACGGCAAACTTGCCGATGCCAAGCAGACCAAGCTAAGCAGATTGCTATTTCATAGAGAGAAGCCCAAACGCACTAACCAATAAGACATAAGGCTATGAAATTTGAATTAAACATTCAACTAAGCCCCGAAGAAATTCTGTATGACATCAAGAACAGGACATACCTTAAAGCCCGTACCGGACTTGAGGGGGACAGCTACGTGGAGGCAAGCGACAGCATAGCAGACGGGGGCAGCGAGACCGACAACCAGCTGGCACGCACAATGGCCAACGCAATAGCGCAACTGAAAGCGCGGCTAAGCGAATATGAAGACGGCGGCACAACCATTGTCAGCGACATCCTCGTCCAACCGCAGCAAGAGGTGCTGACGCTGCAAGTGCCGGCCAACTTCAACACTGCCGTGACCGGCCAGATAGCCACGTGGGCTCACATGTTTGTTGTGAACCAGACACTGGCCGACTGGTATTCGCTGACCAGCAGCGACAACAGCGAGTATTACACCACGCTCGCAGCGGCCAACCTTGACTCGATAGAGGGGCTGGTGTACAAGCGCAAAAGACCCGAACGCCAACAATAAACGACTCGAAAGATGATGGTTATTTATCCAGACACAGACAAGACATGCTGCTGCAATGGGCGCGGCAAGACGCAGACACGCACGGCCACGCTGAAATTTCTGCGGCCGGAACTGGTATATGACGCAGAGAACTACGCCTATGTGGAAGGCGACATAATGGGTGATGAGAACAAGCATCAGAAGCACCAGGTGATGGACATCGCCCAAGACGGGAATGTGGACCGCGTGACACGCGTGCTGAACCTGGCGCACGCCGAATGCGTGGAAATGCTGTACCCATACACAAAAGAAGAGATAGAGGACGGCAGCACGCCCGAGCTAAATGACGTGCTGGCCGCCCCGGAAGAATACACAATCGAGCTGACACTGCCCAGCACATTCAGCAAGACCACGGTTAACCTGCTGGCCAACCTGATACACGAGTATCTGGTGTGCCGAGTGCTGCAAGACTGGTTCAGCATCACATACCCCGACGCATCGGCAGCGTGGGCCGAGAAGCTGATGGCGGTGAAAGAGAAGATTTCGACGGCGATAATGTCGCGGACAAAGAGTCTGCGCCGCAGAATGTCGCCGTTTTAGTTTCACTGATAATTCTTTGATTTCATGTTTTAGGTTAAGCATTTTGATTAGTTAATTAAGGGCGGCTCGGCTGTGAAGCTGAGCCGCTTTTTTTGTCCTCAGTTTGGGACACGTATATTCCGTAACACACTGACTGCAAACGAGTAGCAACAAAGTGATGTCCGAAATTAGGGCGCGGTGAGCGGTGTCGGTAACTTTGGCTTGGCAATATTGCCAAACGACCATTAAAATTTTACTGACATGGCAGATGAAATGATTAAAGAGAAAATCTACTGCACCGGTGGCGGTAGTGATGCGCCTTGGCTGGCGGCAATGATGAACAACCGAAAGGACTGCGACCCTATGGCGATGGCCGCAATGATGAACGGAGGCATGGGCAACCAGTGGCTTAACAACCCGTTCTTGTATCTGATATTCCTCGCAATGTTCGGGGGCAACGGCTTCGGTTTCGGCAACCGCGGACAAGGCTTGCAGGATGCAGAGATACAAGGAAAACTGAACGCACTGAGCCAGCAGATTAGCGACAACCACAACAACGGCATTGCGCTCGGTGCTATTCAAGGCAACGATGCCGATATACGCACGCTGCAAAGCTCGCTCAACTGTGACTTCAACCAGCTGCAAACCGCACTCTGCAATGTGCGCAACGCCATTACAGAGGTGGGCGGAAAGGTAGGCTATTCGGCAGAAAAGGTTATCAACGCAGCCAACCTCGGCAACATGAACATTATCCAGCAGCTGAAGGACTGCTGCTGCACCACGCAGCAGAACATCACCCGCATGGGCTACGAGAACCAGCTGGGGCAAAAGGACATCATCAACGCAATGCAAAGCGGCTTTGACCGCACCAACACTGGCATGGAACGCGGCTTCTCGGCTCTCGGCTACCAGATGGCTACCGACAAGTGTGACATCCTTCGCGGTGCTGAAAACAACACGCAGCGCATAATTGATGTGCTTAACAACCACTGGCAGTCAGACTTGCAGCAGCGTTACAATGACGCCCGCTTGGAACTGAGCCAGCAGCGGCAGAACGCCACGCTGATTGCGGCACTGAAGACCACAACCACCACGGCAACGACCTAACGGAATGAGTTTAATTCATGGGGCGAGGCGTTGGGCCTTGCCCCTATTGTTTAACCCTAAATTCAATTAATTGAGAATGGTTCAATTCAAAGACATACGCGCAGGGCACACACTGCACCTGTTCGATAAAGAGAGAAAGGAATACACCCCCTCAAAGGTGGAGAGCGTGAAGCCTCCCTACTTCGCCACCACGGGCGTGCAGAAGATGGTGGACATAGTTGTACTCGTTGGCGGTGAGAGCAAGACCTACGCAGTTCCGGAAGACGCTTCGGTAGCTTATGCCAACACGCTAATGATAGCCACCGACAAGGAACAAGTGAAACTTGAGGTACAGGGCATACGCGGTGCGGCAGAGGCACGGCTGAAGTCGCACGACAGCGATGTGGCGTGCGTGGAAAGGTGCGACAAGGTGCTTGAGCAGCTTGACGAAACGATAGCCGAGAAGCGCGAAACCGAGAGACGCTTCGCCAGCATTGAGCAGAAGTTGAACGAACTAATCAGCAAGCTGACATGAACGACACGGACGAAATAAAATGGCTCATCAACGTGTGCGGAATATTCTGCATCACCGAGGAAGACTTGCTGCGGGTTATCGCAGCTGGTTAGTGTCGCGGGTGCGAGCATTGACCGAGCAGCCGTAGATGCTTTGTCCCTTGCCGAGCCGCGCCACCAGAGCTATGCGGAAATACTTGTAGGGCGTACCCGAGAAGCCGCGCATATAGCCGTTGGTGGAGCTCCAAACCGCATGCCAATGCGAGAGGTCGCGAGAGCCGTATAGCACTTGCGCAACATCGTTCAGGTCGCAATAGCCGCGCTGGATGACGGCACTGACGGTCTTCAGCTCGTTGGCGTTGTCCAGATTAAGCGGGCGCGTGACAACAAGCGCGACAAACTCGCTGGCATCCGTTTCGCTGAAGTCAACCAGATTGCCGTTGCCGTCCTGGGCAAGGGCTTGGGGGTAGGAGTTGAGAGTGTCGGCCACCTCGTTCTGCCGCATACCCCAATTTTGGGAGTCGAGCGCATACACATAAGCATAGGCATAACGCTTGTTGAATACGATTACGCGCTGATGCGTGTAGTCGTATATCATTTTGCAGTCACCTATGAAGTCCATGAACGGGTCTACTTGCAGCCCGCCGGCAGTCAGTTTGTAGGTGTTGAGGTTAGCCGCATTGTAGAGGTCCACGAGTTTGCCGATGCCCGGAAGAGAAGACACATCGAACGGAGCCTTGCCGTTGATCGGGTCGGAGATGCACGATACAGTAGAACCCGATATGCGCATAATGCCGCGGTCGGACGCGAACAGCACCGCGCTATCGAGCTGCGTGATGCTGGCCGGATTGATGCACACATCGCGGCTGATGGGCTGTTTGGCGGAGTAAGAGCCGGTAGAGGTAATCTCCAACGCCCACACACCATCATCGGAGAACGCATACAGAGGGAACTGACCGAACTGACCTTGCGACAGAGCCTTGGCCGCAGTAACAATGCCCATAATGCTGCCCGTGCCAACAGTGTTGATGCCTCCCACCGGAAAGCGGAACGGGTTGTTGACCTCAGTGGTATAAATCTTAGACTGGTATTCGATAGTGTTGGTGGTGCGCTGAAGCGTGGCCACACTGCTTGACGTGAGCAGAGTAGTGTCGTAGCCCTTGAACCACACCGCGCCATTAAGGCCGGTGTGCTGCTTGAGCTCCACCACATACACACCAGTATTGAGACGCGTGGTCACGCCGTCGGAAGTCTGCCAGCCGTCAGCCGTGAGACCGAAGTCTTTGCCAGTGGTGAGGCCCGAGTCGGACTTGGCGTCATCAAGAGAGGGAATGACAATTGTGCCTTCATCGTTCTTGTCGCTCACCGTGTCGCCACCGCTTGCAAGCGCGGCCAAAGCTGGCGCATTCTGCTGGTCGACCGCACCCGCCTGCAAGCCCTCGTTCTTAATGCCGCTGCCCGCACCGCCTATAAGGCTGGCATTGTCGTCAGGGTCGAGCGTGCTGCCGTCCTTGGCTCGCCAAAGCGTGAGATAAACCTTCTGCGCGTCGGTGTCAGGCACGAAGATGTACAGCGGGAAGTCGCAGTCCTGGCCCATTATGTTGCCGGCCACGGTGCGCTGTTCGCTGTAGTACTTGCGCCCGTTCTTGTTGTACTCGATAACCGCGTTCCAATAGCGCGGCGGCGTGCCCATGTAGAGAATGGGGAACATGGCCAGCGGGTGGTTGGCCGAGCTGTCGATAGTCTCCGAGACGTGACCAAGATTGAGGCGGCTGTTGTAGCTGTAGAGCGATGTGCACGTCTTGGTGTAGTGACTCTTGTAGTCGTCCTCAAGACGCTCGCGGCTGGTGAGTGCCTTTAGCGTGCCCTCCTCAATCTCCACATCCTTGATGGTGAGCATAGAAGTGGAGGCGGCAGTCTTGATGGTGTCACCGTCCTTCCAAATGAGCTTGTCAAAGTCGATGCCCGCAACCTTGTAGAACAGCGAGCACTCCTCCACGCTCTTGTTAATTTTCGCCTGGTCGAACTCAGGGATTGAGAACCGGTAGCGCGGCGCATAGTAGCTCCAGTCGTACATGCGCTTGTGCATTGTGAGGAAGTTGAGGCGCGCATACGAACTGAGCACACCGCTGCTGGTGTCGTAGCTCACATTGCCGTCGCTGAAGTAGTTGGGATAGTCGCTGTCGGCCGGCTGATCGGCGGTGGTCATGCGCTCCCATCCGAACACGTGGCCGCTCATGTCATAGTTGTAGAGCTTATCCGAAACGAATATGTCAATGCCCGTGATGAGGTCCTTCCAGTCGTAAAGTTTTTCCGGCACGTTGATTATGCGGCGCACCAAACGGGCCACAAACGCACTGATGCGGGCATAGACGAACGGCTCGCGGCGCGCATAGGTCTTGTCGCTGCTGTGCACACCCTGAATGCTGGAGTCGTCGCGCCACCAGCACACGGGAGCCTTGCTGTTGGGGATGAGCAGCACCGGCACACTGTGCATCATGTGGCTGCCGTCATACATGCGGTAGGCATAGCGCACAAGGAATGGCATAATGAACTTGTCCTTGTCGGTGCCCTTGACCTGCAAGAACTTGTTCATTGCGCCAAGCACAAGATTAGTGAGGCTGTTGACCACAGAGGCAGTGTTGTTGCTATTGTCCTCCTCGCCAGCCGCAGAGTCGTAGTCGCTTTGAGAACTTTCAGTGTACATGTCTTCGGCAGAGAAGCTGTCGCCGGTGTAAGGCGTGCGCGTCTTGTAGCCCACATAGGGGCACGGGAAAGAGTTCTTGTAAAAGCTCGTCTTCCAGATAATCCAGCCGTCGGTGATGCCGTTCTCGTCCACGTCCTCATACTTGCCGTAGCCGTCAGGCTTGCTGCGGTTGTTCTTGCTGCTGGGATACGACTCAAAATTACCCTTGAGGCCAAACTGAATTGTGGTGAACGGCGGCTTCGACCCTAAGTCGTGGTAGGCGGCATCGCGCCAAAAGAAGTATTCCAGCCCTGACGAGAGCGCAAGCACGATGGTGTTGCCCACACACGTCACATCATTGATACCCGCCCCGTTTAGGTCATAGAGGAAGTGCAGCTTTGCGTCGACACTGCCCGAAGCGTCGGCACTATCGAGCCAATACAACTTGTGAAAACTCGTGTCATGGACAATGTAGTGAGTGAACTCAGACGTCTTGTGAATACATATCACAATCTTGTTGACGCCAAGCGTGAAGCGCACCTTTGGCGGCTCGACCGGTTGCAGCGCCCCATCGGAGCACACGGCCCCCATGGCGGCGGCAAGGTCGCCGTCGCTGCTTTCGTGGTCGGAGGGGACCGCACTGTAGCTGCCATACTTAATTTCCTTGATCATACGATATGCCGTTTAGTGATAATCGTTACGTAAACCTCGTTGGAGAGGTGGCGCACCTCGCCGGCCATACACCTCACCGACTTCTCACCAGCCGCCCCGCACGCCTCAATCATGGCCGTGCATAACTCCTTTGAGCTGGCGCGGAAGTGGCGGCCGCGCGGATTGCTGGGCACGCACTGAGCAGGATAACGGCCAATGGGGCCGCGATGCTGCACATACAAGTAGTATTCGCCCCCGTCAACAGCGACATTGATGGCGTCGCCGCGCTTCAGGCGGAGAACCCGCGCCACCCGGCTGGCGATGTTGATGCGCCCGCTGGCGCTAAACGTGATATCGGCCTGCCGCCGCGAATTAAGAATGTTCTCCATTGGCGGGCGGGTTAATGAGATAATACACCATGCCGCCCGCGGCCCTTTCGACCGTGACCGGCAAGCGGCGCACGCCCTCGGCCGGCAGGCGGAACTCGTGAAAGATGGTGCCCACGCTTGGGCACAGCGACTCAAAACCTACACACTTGTGCTGGCTGTTGTACTGAATGTCGCACAGCTGTGTTGGCTGGCTGATGTCGGGGTTGAGCACGAAGCCGAAGCCGCGCCCCGGCACACGGAACACGAAGACCTGCGCGCGGTCGTGGCCGGCGGCAGCAGCCCGCATGTGGCAGAACAGCGCGCGCGAAAGCGTGACCGAGTTGTCGGCAGGGTCGAGCGTGACACTCATTGCAGGTGCAGTTGGCTTTAAGCCCTTTAACTTGTTGGTTATACCCATATTGCAAATTTAATTTTAAGTGCGGCCAACGGCCGTGTAAGTTATACTAATAGTCCTTGCGGCTGCGGAAGCAGATGGTTTCGACCCACGTGTAGGAGAGGGTGGTGTCTATCTGCTCGCGGTGGCGGTCGGCCTCCTTGCGGCTGCGGAAGATGAACGAGCAAAGGTCGGCCTCGGCGGTGCCGTTGGTGCGCACGATGTTGGCCCAGTAGCGGCGGCCGAAGAGGAAGTCCATAATCTCGTTAAATACTCTTACGTGAATGTTCATAGTCAATCGTCAATTTGTTGTTGTCGCAATACTGCTTAATCTCTTGCACCCTACTCTCGCTGCATTCGACAATCATGCCGCCGATGCGTAGCGTGCGCGTGGGGTGCTTTTCACGCGCACGGGCGATGAACTTCTTGGCCCTGGCAAGGGCCGCTTCAGCCTCCAAGCGCATGCGCACGGAGTTATTGCTGACTGCTTCTGTGTTGCTATATTCAAAAATCACCACAAAGTTGTTAAGTCGCCTTCAACGATTTCTTTCTCTTGAGCGAAGAAGAGGTTGCGGAACATCTTCTCCATGCAGGCCACCACGATGCTGTTGCCAGCCAGTTTGTAGAGCTGCGTGTTGCTGATGGCCTGTTTGCCCTTCTCGTCCTTAGATTCTGTAAGGATACGTATCTTGTCCTCGTCCACGTCCATAAGCCGGAAGCACTCGGTGGGAGTGAGCTTGCGGATGCGGAAGCGCCGTCCCTCAAGTTCGGGCGGCAGCTTGTACTGCTGTGCTATCTCTTTAGTTATGTTCATACTATTGTTAGAATTAAATTGTCCTTTGTCACTGTCGTTATCGTGCCGGAAATTCCGTCCAGCCTCGGGGCAAGTACCTGAACCTCCTTGCGCATGAGGCTTATCTAATGAGCCTCGTAGGCTTTGCGAACCTTCTTGCCGTATTCCGTGCGGCGCGGAGTCATTGCCCATACCCTTTTCATTGATAACCATAATTTTTTTCTGCGTGTTGCCCGTCTGTTCCCACGTGTGAACCGCGCCCACAACCGGGGAAACGTGGCGGTCAACGAAACGCCCTTGTGCGTCGCGGGTGTAGCCCACGGCAAACATTATCGTCTGCATAAATTATCACTTTCGGAATGTGTGCCGTGCCAAGGGTGCCGCACACGCCAGCAGCGTTGTAGAACTGGAGTTCGGAGCAGCCATCGCTTGCCCCCCCTCGAAGTAGCCCCTAACGTTGCCGTTGGGCAGCACCTTGAACATCAACCGTTTTCCCTTTCTCATCTTCAACCTTCAATCTTCATTATGAATGTCGTCTTCCTGCCGTCATCGCGAATCAGATTAGCATAACTCATCTTCCAATAGTTGGCCTTGATGGTGAGGCAGCCCCCCCCCGATTCGTCCGTGTTCAATCCATATAGACCTCCAGCACTCCGTTCATCGGATAGTGGTCGGTGCCCATCAGGTTGACGCCCGTCACCATTCCGCACCTCGATGTCACTGTCACCGCCACCTCGGGCGTGCAGCCTATCGGGATTACCGCTTTCTTTTTTTGGGGGGTAACCTCCGTCACAAAGTGCATATTGCTGCTGTCGTAGGTACGGCGGATTGTGCCGCTTACCTCCCCCACGCTCTGGTTGTAGGCGTCGATGAACTGCCCCCCCCTGATTGGTATCCTCCCATCTGCTATCATCTGTGTTAACTGCTTGCATCGCTTAATCATCTATCACGTAGTTATCGTCTATCCGCCCCCCCGCTTTGGTGCGGACTGTGAAAGCCTCGCACTGCCCGGTGGTAGGGGTGAAATTGTGGTTGTGACTGCGGTCGGCTGTGACGCGCTGAAAGGTCTCAAGACACTTCTCGCTGAGGTAGTAGCGTTCGTCCACCTCCTCGTCAAGCACATCAATCAGCTTCTTTGTGAGCGGCTCCTTGGGCGGGAACGCATAGTAACCGCGGTCGAAGTCGCTCAGGACGCTGATGCAGAACACGCGCTCTCGGTTCTGCGGCACACCGTAGTCCTTAGCATTCAACACCTGCCAGTAGTTCACGTAGCCATAGGACTCCAACTCGGACAACCAGCGGTCGAACATCGGCTTGAACTTCTTACTCACAAGAGCTTTTACATTCTCAAGCATCAAGTACTTGGGCCTCTTGGCAATGATAGCCTTGCGGCATTCCCACAGCAGTGAGCTGCGTGTGCCGCTGCCCTCCTCGCCGCCGCGCTGGAGTCCGGCAATGCTGAAATCCTGACAAGGCGAGCTGAAAGTGAACAAGTCAAAGTCGGGCACTTGTGCCCAATCGATTTTGCTGATGTCACCATAATTTCGGCCGGCCCATTGGGGAAACAACAGGTTGTGCGCCTGAATTGCGTACTTGTCGATTTCACTCCACCCGACCAGCTCGTAGTCGAACTCGGGGGGGCGGAGGACTTGAGACGCTCCAGCGCAAGGCACTGGCTGTCATAGCCGCTGAATGCGGTGAACACCCTTAGAGGATTGCTTTTGTTGTATATCGTCATCTTCTTCAATCTCTATTATTCCACTTAGTTTGCGCCCGTCGGAGTAGAGTAGGCTGGTGCGGCTCGTCTTGCCGTAGGTGGCTTTGATGGCGCCGACCAGCCCCCCCCCCGGATGGGTTGAACACTAACTTAATCATTGGCTGACCTTGATTGGCAGGCCGGCATAGTGCCACGCGATGAGCGCGGCATCGCGGCCCTCTTGGTTGATGCGGCCCTTGATGGGTCCAGTGAACTGCTCAAGCTCGGCTTGAGTTATCTTCTTGTCCTTGCCGCGCCAGCACTTTGTGAGCGGCTTGATGAGCGTGTGGGGCACGCCCTGAGCCTCGCACATCTCGGCAATGAGTATGCCCGTCTGCTGATTGCGGCCAACGCCAAGACCCTTTTTCGCGGCCACAAACACGCTGTCGGTACGGCTGGTGTGCCAGTTGCCGTGATTAAGCCAGCCGGCTTCGATGAACACCATCAGGCTCTGCTGCGCTTGCTCACACTGCCGCTTGACCCAGCCGAGATAATCGATGAGCTGCGGAAAGTGCAGCATGGACACCTCAAGTTTGCGGCTGGACACCTCCACATAGGCCACCCCCGAGCGTTCGCTGTCGGGGTCAATGCCAATCACATTGTCGTACTTCTTCATTCCGCCCCGGTGCTTCCTATTCCACCCCGGTCGCTGTCGCCGTCAAGCGAGCCGACCTCCACTATCTCTATGCCGCTGCTAAGCAGCCAGCGAAGCTTCTGCGACAGCGTGGCTTTTTGCGATAGCTGCACGCGGA
>ERZ808277.543-NODE-543-length-11442-cov-2.843857_pt1 | contig 11442 bp, 8 predicted proteins | sample MGYA00521240_ERZ808277 | MGnify/ENA primary metagenome ERZ808277 (study PRJEB31516, sample SAMN03275599) | gut metagenome | biome: mammalia-associated habitat; material: feces | host: Papio cynocephalus | place: Kenya | collected 2012-07-17 ... | reverse complement strand
TATTCCCCCATTTTCATCCTCTTGGACGACTTGTAAATGTCATGGATGTTTCATACATTTATATTTTCTATTTCGATGCAAAAGTAGCCCCTACATTTATATTAGCCAATACCCGGAAAACGGATTGAAGTACCTCAAACACGGATTTAGATTGGTTAGTTACGATATTGAATATCAACAAGGTATATATAACAAGGAAAAAGATACCTGGATTACACCTTTTCCATTATGGCATTTCAGAGATATTAGATAAAAACGTATATTTGTCTTGGAAAATTAAGTCGTTACAAGTATGGAAATAATAAAAGCGGATACCCTCGAACAATACAACCGTTTCTTCGGATTCCAGACCAAGCATCCGTTGGTCGGCATTGTGCATTTCGGCCGCTCGGAAAACCAGCCGACACACAAGATGACGTTTGGCTTTTATGCGCTCTTCTTGAAAAAGACGGTAGGATGTACCATCAATTATGGAAAGACGAAGTATGATTTCGATGATGAAACGGTGGTATGTTTTGCGCCTGGCCAGACCGTAGGCATCCATCGCATTGAGGACGGCCCTGTGCCAGAAGCCGATGCGTTGTTGTTTCATCCTGACTTCCTGCACCGTACGCCATTGGCTCAGAAGATAAAGCAATATACCTTTTTCTCGTATGCTTCCAATGAAGCTTTACATTTGTCCGTAGATGAGCGTTTGATTGTACAGGATTATATGAACAAGATTGCCCACGAATTGGAACATCCGATTGACAAGTTTTCCAAGCCATTGATTATTTCCAATATCGAAGTGCTGCTCAACTATTGCATGCGCTTTTACGAACGCCAGTTCATCACCCGCGAAGAACTGCATAACGATGTACTTGTACGTTTCGAGAAATTATTAGATGAATACTGGGATTCGGGTATGGCCAAACGCCAAGGATTGCCCACTGTGAAGTATTTTGCAGATAAGATATGCCTGTCGCCCAATTATTTGGGGGATTTGGTCAAATCCGAAACGGGTAAAACGGCAAGGGAACATATCCACCTTAAAATCATCGGAATAGCTAAGAATGCTTTGCTCGAACCCGATGCAAGCATGAAGCAGGTTGCTGATATGCTTGGCTTCCAATATCCGCAACATTTTCTGCGTTTCTTCAAGAAAGAGGTAGGATGTACACCTAAGGAATACCGCACTCAGAACAATATGGCTGTATAATTGTATGATAAATTAAAATGTCATCAGTCTTTGTGCCGCCTCGATGCAACGGCCGTTACCACTGCCCATCAGATCTGCATACACAAGGATTCTAGGAGCGATGCCATCCCCGCTTATGCCGTTCCAAAATTTCTGATACACCTTTATCGGCCCATCCTTTTGAAGTTTTACTTTTCTTGTCATCAGCAATTTGACGGTAGTCTCATCAGTGTAAATGTCGAATGTCTCAGGAACGAGGTAGTGGTCCAGAAGGAACGCGCCACCTTCACCTCCCCAGTACATTCCTTCCGGAAGTTTTATTTGATCCCAGTGCTTTCTTGTATCTTCATCGATGAAATTCATTTTCTTGACAAGGAGACTGGGTTTCATGGTCTGGTTATAATGCATCTGCCAAGACTCAAGAAGTTTTTTCTTGTCTTTCAGAACGCGGCCACTGTCCGTCACGATTGCAAACCGACTTTCACATAGTTCCTCAATGACGTTTTTTTATCGCGCCCAAAGAGGCTCCTGCCGCCTTGCTGATGACACGATAAGGCTTGCCGATATTCGCATCATTGAGAAGAAAATAGAATATGACCTTCAATCCGGTCTCCTTGAAGGCACTTCCAAAGCTTTCTTTTGGCTGAGTGCTTTTCTGCCCACTGATGTGGACAAACAATGGAGAAACTATAATATTGCAGTTCCCATTACTCTCAATGATGTTGATCTCTTCCGTGGCGAACTGGCTGAAAACCTCTGGCACGAAATGATTGGCTACAAGAAGTAGGGGGTTCCGCGTTTGAGTTGCCACTCCTCCCATCTGTTGGACTACAAGGTTATAATTAGCCTTTGTCACCTGATTTTTCACCACGCAGGCGAAGCTTATGCCATTGATGCTCACATCATAATCATACGTCCCATCAACATTCTGACAATCTATATATTCTATGCCTGTCAGTCTCTTAAGATTATACACGGCATCATTGATTATTTCTGTTCCGCTTGTCATTTTGATCACGACTTATATTATGTTCACAAATTATGAACACTACAAAATTAATGAACATATTGGAGATCCCCCCCCCCAAAAAAAAAACTTCACCAAATCACTATCGTTCACGCAATTCGAACAAGGTTTATTTCGTGAACGGCCATAATGTTCGCATCACGAAAACAGACCATTTCGATTCATCATCCCTATCCGCCGTGACTGGCGCTGCTTCAGGGTTGATACCCTCGCGGAACTGGACAGGAATTACGTGGTTTGGCCATTTCTTTATGGCATTTTGACTGATCTGATGGGATTTTATAGCAGTCCTGCCATATAGATAGGGATCATTGTAGTCTCTCCGTCCTTGTTCAGATCTTTAGTGTAGATAAGATACCTGTTGTCGATGCGGTTAGAGAATTTCTTGCAAAATTCATCTAGTGATCTATGGGTCTTGTATCCGGAGGACTTCACTTCAATAGGCCATATCTTAAATCCTCTTGATAGAAGAAAGTCGATTTCATAAGCGTGCTTATTTCCGGATAGCCAAGTGTAGTAAAACAACTTGTTTTCGGAAGATGCCAATGCCTGTGCTACCGCATTTTCGTAAACATATCCAAGATTAGCATCAAGTTTGTCGTTAAGCAGTTTCTGGTAGATGATATTCTCCGTGAATTTCTTATCCCAGAATGCAAGCGTGACGAATAAGCCCGTGTCGCATATGTACATCTTATAGGATGATTTGTCGGATGTCAATTCCATACCGACATTCGGGTCGTCGGCATGATAGGCGATATTTACAGTCTTGCTGTCTTCTATCATTTCGATCAGGCCGCGTGTCGAGTCACTGCTGACCTTCCCCAGGACAGTTGTGATTTGGTAGCGGGTCGCATTCTTGTGCAGTTCAGATGGTATTGCCTTGAATACCGCCTTTGCCTTGTCGGTTTTGTCAAGTTTATGAAAATCCTGTTCATATATGCGCAGAATGCCACGTTTAACCTTATCAACCATCATCATGTCATGAGTTTCTATGTATTTGCTCACGGCCTGCGGCATTCCTCCAACTAACATATATAGGCGGTAATCACGCATCATCTTCCGGTTTACATCATCTCCAAGGGATTTTCTTTTTTGGAGCATTTCCTTAAGCAATGGGATTGATTCAGAGTCACCCAAGGCCCAGCGAAATTCCTCATAGTCCATTGGGTACATACTTATCGCCTCTTCCTCGCTTGGAATGACAATCTTGTCAACATTCTTGTGAATGCTTATAAGCGATCCCGTTTCGATATAATCATAACGGCCATCCTCCACTAGATACTTTATTGCTTGGCGAGCGATCGGGTACTGTTGAACCTCATCAAAAATGATGACCGATTCCCTTTCATAAAGAGAAACACCTTTCAGAAGTTTAAGCCTGGTGAAAAAATAATCCATGTCTGAAAGGTCGTTGAACAAATTCTTTTCTTCTGTAGACGCCTTGGCAAAATCGATAACGATGTGTGTGCGGTATTCTCTTTGGGCAAACAACTTCGTTATTGTCGATTTCCCGACACGTCTAGGCCCTTCAATGAGCAATGCTGATTCTCCTGCTGACTGCGCCTTCCATTCCAGCATTTCATCGTATATTTTTCTTTTGAATAAGGTGTCCATTGTGCGTCGATTTATTGACTGCGAAGTTACGGAAAATAATTGAAATACATATACTAATGACAATTTACCGCAATTTTATTTTGATAATAACACAACTCAGCGCAGATTTGTGTTGGATATAATGCTGACTGACCGCATTTTTAGAGACTAAAGTTCATCAATGAGTCATATTCTCCGTCATTGGAGATATCACCAGTTATGATTCCTGCATCAATGTCCTGGATTTTCTCAAGCATCGAAACGGCACGTTCAAGATTGTCAATTGGATTAACACCGTAAATGACATCAGCTTGTGAATCAATATGTAAATCAGACAGGTGTGCTATTCTCATGTTCACCAAAGTTTTGATATTGCAGAAAGATATCCATCTCTAGCGAGAAGTTCAGTTGGAATTCCCTCTTCTACAACGTGCCCACCTGCGATGGCGATAACCCTGTCCGCAGACATGATGCTTCCCGACTGGTGTGATATGGTCAGAGTTGTCTTGCCGTGCATAAGATTACGAATGGCATTATCTACCCTTAGTCTATTTCCCGCATCCAGAGCGGCAGTTGATTCATCAAGAATGAGAATTTGGGGCTTTGTCAGTATTGCTCTGGCGATACTTATGCATTGCTTTTGGCCTCCTGATAACTTGAGGCCTCTATCACCAACTATGGTTTCGTATTTATCCGGAAGAGCTTCTATGAAATCATGTATACCTACAGCTTTAGCCGCCTTAACAACATCCTCCTTAGTCGCTTCCGAAAGCAATGTGATATTATTGAATATTGTATCATTAAATAGAGTTGTGTCCTGACCCATGTAACATACATTATATCGTAGAGATTCAATGCTCGCACATGATATATCTATGTCTCCGATGAGGATTTTTCCACTATCGGGTGAAATCATCCTTGTTATCAGCATTGCGATTGTGCTTTTACCCGATCCAGTATTACCAACGATTGCGACATTCTCTCCCTTTCTTATACAAAGGCTTACATCATTTAGAATAGGAATATTGTCATAAGATTTTTTGACACCTTCAAATCTTATTGCGAAAACAGAATCTTCTAGATTAATCTTTCCTCCTGATGTGCTTTCACATTCTACATTGCTAATCTTTTTGATACGATTTGCGGAAGCTATTGCCTTGCGAATGCCGAATGTGCATTTCAACATGTCGCGCATAGGGCTAATTAAGGACTGGAAAATAATAAGAAATCCTATCAACTCACTTGCCTGCAGTGAACTTTTTCCTTCAAAGATAATCTCACCACCGATGCATAAAATAAGTACCAAAGCGCAAGTAAGAAAGAAATCCATGCTCGGCCATGCTATAGAGTAGTATCTGTTTTGCTTATTGAAAGTTCGTCTGGTTTCATCATTTATAGAGGCAAACGCAATTTCAAACTTTCTTTCCGCATTGAAGGCTTTGATAGTAGGCAATGCTCCTACAGCTTGTTCAAAGGTTGACAATATTTTTCCTCGCAGTGATTGCGCCTTCAAGGAAATCGCAGTCATTCTCTTTCCAAGCAGGAATACGATTATTGAGGAGACGACAGTTAGGATTAGAGCATACACAGTAAGGGAGTTTGATATCCCCATCATAGCTATCACTAAAACTATTATCTTCACAGGGTCCTTGATAAGCATATCCAGGGTTGATCCTATGCCATACTCTATCTCCTCCACGTCATTTGTCATCCTCGATACGAAATCTCCCTTATTCTCATTGGTGAAGGATGATGTCTTCATATGAAGTATCTGCGAATAAGCGCTACGGCGCAGGTCTTTCGATATACCAGTCCTTATAGGAATTCTGACCCAGTATGCGAAATACGAGATCACGTTTGAGAGTAAAGACATCATGATTATAAATGCACCAATCAGAAGAAGCGCACGTGCGGGGCCATGTATGCTAATCTGTTGTTGAAGGGCATATAGACTGTTATTCACCAGCAAATTCACAGCTTCACCATAAGAATTTACAGATGAGAAATCAATGTATTCAAAAGTCTCTTTAGAAAGACCGAAAAGGACTTTGAGGAGAGGTATTACTGCCATGAAACTGAACGCGCTGAATATGGAACTGACAACGTTCAGGGAAATGTAGGCAAGTATTCTCCACTTGAATTTTGGAATGAATCTTCCAAGGAGTCTTAGGAAATGCATATTGGATTAGAAAGCGACCTTTAATCTTACACTCCAGGTCCGGCCAAGAGAGTAAAACATATAAACATCATCAGAATTGACAGTTTGTTTAGACGAACTTACAGTGGATGGATTCCAGGCTTTTTCAATAAATAGACTGTTAAATATATTGTTCATCTGTCCTGATATTGTTGCCTTGAAATTGCCGATATAAAACTGATACGATGCCCTGAGATCCATATATCCACTGGCGGGAATCTTCCACGGATTATTTACATATAATTCCTTTCCCAACTTCAGACTGCTTCCAGAGAGGGAATAATAGGCATAATTCCTATCGAAAAATGTATATCCTCCACCAATCCTTAATCCTGTAAAAGGCTTGAACGTAACATCAATTGCGGCCGTTGTCTGAGCAGATCCTCCGACTTTGACGCCCTTCATATTGATGACAGCCCATGCATGATTGTCCGAACCTGGGGTAGTGATGGCTCCACTCGACGAGATTGCTTGTCCAGCCACATTGTAGGCATATCCTTTCACCTTGTCGCTGTCCCATTTCCAATCTCCTACCGAGAGCATTGCCCCTAACTCAATCCAATTGGCAGGAGTTGACTTCAATTCAAATTCAAGACCCATATGGCGTGAATTGACGCCTGTCATGTTGATATAGTACTGTTCGGTAATCTTGCCTTTTTTTGTCATACTCTTGTCCATCCATTCAGTGAAATATGCGCATGCGTTGAAAGCGACATAGTCACTATGATAACCGTAACCAATTTCCATTGTAGCTGATTTCTCATTCTTTGCCAACTTATTAGTCACGTTTGATGACGTTGGAGACATGAAGGCTCCGGACTTAAATTGAGGGGCTCTGGAGATGAAACCGACATTCATGAATAAATTGCTGTGCCGGTCTATGTTCCAGTTGATACCGCCTTTTGCTGTGCCTCCTAAGAACCCGATGTTTTGAGAACGGGCATGTTCAGCATCATAGTAGAGTCTGTCGTATTTCCAGTACGTTGTATGGGAAAGAGATCCTGCAAGGAATGCATTTATTGAATTACCGCTATATTCAATCTGTACAAAAGCTCCACCCTGCATTATGTGGGTGTCATAGTCTCTATAGGCTACATCTCCAATACCGAGATGAGCGTTCTTCCATTCGCTTGTTGCTAGAGAATTGTTGGAACTATTAACCTCGCTTCTGCATGGATCGATGTAATATTGCCCGCTGAATAGGTCAATAATCTGGTTAACATGTCCGTCCTTATACTTTCTCACATCAATACCAGCCTGAAAATCAAGATGGTCAAGAAAAGATGTTGTGTATGTAGATGATAGTCCACACCAACTCTGAGTGCCAACTTGTTGTGTCATTATCAACTTCGAGCCAACAGCAGAACTTCTGTTAATATCTTCAATCTTCGAGTAATCATAAGTTCCGTCATCTTTGCGGAATTTCATATTCAGAACACCAAAGTCTGTACTATACCAGTCATATTCTGAATATTCATTATCATCTGCTTTGCCTGAATAACCGCCTCCATATCCATAGGCTCCATAGACGTTCGTACTTAATGCCGACTTTTCGTCAATTTTCCAAGTGTAATTAAGTGAAATAAACGGCTTATGAAATTCGCTATACTCGTTCGATTTTCGTATTCCACTTCCATTGAACCCATAGTCCGGATTATATCTGGACCAACCTTTAGGAACAGTATAGAGAGTCCTGACCTTTTCCCATTCTGATTTGGTAAGTGCATTCTGTCTTGAGTGTTGCTTATGTGGCGCGCCAAACGCCAAAAGGCTAATTTGATGATTATCACCGATTCTCTTTGACAAATTCATGAAATAGTTGTATACATTAAAATCAGCGCCTTGAACATAGCCATCGCCTGATGTATGACTCCCCAATATGCTTAACGCCCAACCATTATTTGAAAGGCCAGTATTGACTGAAAAGGTTACTTTATTGTAACCGTCATTACCAAGAGCGTATGATACTGCTCCTCCACGGTCAGCCTCGATTCCTTTGGTAATAACATTAATAGTCCCTCCCACGGCAAATGTTCCAATTTTATTTGCGCCGATGCCTCTCTGGGTTTGCATCACTGCCGTGACATCGCTCAAACTTGCCCAGTCTGACCAGTACATCGTTCCAGTTTCCAAGTCATTAACTTGGATACCATTGACGACTACAGCTACATTTGAGTTATCGAAACCTCTCATGAAAATTTCAGAATCGCCCCATCCTCCGCCTTGCCTGTTGACATGAACTCCTGGGGTGTATTTAAGGATTTCTGCAAATTCCTGATTCCCGAGTTTTTCCTCAATTTCAATAGCGCGGACGTTGCTTGCAACCACTGGTGTCTTTCTTGATACCACATACTGTCCCGAAATAATCACATCAGATAATTTATACTCTTCTGGAACAAGAGAAACCATTCCAACTGTTGGGTAATTCCCCAGAGTGATTGTTTTATCCTCATATCCTAAACATGAAAATTTCAGTTCCTTGTCTCCAATATCAATTCCAATGCTGAAATTTCCATCATAATTCGTAATAACTCCTGTCTCTCCAACGATAACGGCTACGCCAACTATTGGAGCGCCAGTCTCTGAGTCGATGACAGTTCCTTTGATTGTTCTGTTTTGTGCTCCAAGTGTAATAGTCGCTATGGATGCAAGAAATGCTAATAATGTTTTATTTGTCATAGACTATGTTAGCCAAATATATGGTTTAATAATTCATCGTGTTATCTACGTGCTTTTTAGCAACTCGCGGAAAGGCTAATATATCGTCAATCAAAGATACATATTATTTTGGTCTATACATACTCCTGCTGAACTTTTCGAGAGATCTGATTGTTTGTCATGAGTAATTGTCGATAGAAAAGAACATCGATTCATTATTGAATCTATCCCTTGTCAGTCCGCCTGCTCTGCGAAGTTAAAGCGCGGACTCCCTACGGCAAGGGACAGTTCCCTCGTCCTCGAAAACAGAACACCTCCGGCGTCGGTTTCCTTCGTCCGCCCTTGCCTTTCACTTCCGTCCGTGCACTTCCCGAGCATCGCAGGCAGCCCGTCAAGGGAATGGCAACAAATGCCTGAGGAAGAGAAAGTATAACTTTAAATATGCTGAAATATGGAACTGAAAAACGAAGACAACCTGCATATCTTCAAGCAGGTGCAGAGTGTTCCGGAGGATGCGCGCAAGCCTTTCAGGTCCTCCTGGGGGAAGGAACTGACGGAGATAGACCCGATGTGGAGAATCGAGCAGCTCACCAGGCTCTTCGGAGTATGCGGAGAAACTCAGACTCGTCAAATTCTATGATGAAGAACAAGATAGAGAGTCTACCTTCCTGACAAATGCTTTTCATCTAACAGCTCCTGAAATCGCTAACCTTTACAAGAACAGATGGCAGATAGAGCTGTTTTTCAAATGGCTAAAGCAGCACCTCAAGATCAAGAAGTTTTGGGGTACTACAGAGAATGCTGTGAGAATCCAAATCTCATCGGAAATCATAACCTATTGCCTTGTTGCTATCGTACAACATGATTTGCAACTTAAACGATCAACTTATGAGGTTCTTCAGATTCTAAGCATTTCTCTTATGGATAAGACGCCACTCGTTGATCTCTTCGAAAGGACTGATTTCAATAATGTCAAAGAACTCGATTGTCCCCTCTTTCCGGGGTTATTTGATTAATATTTAACTGGTCCCGATTTTAACGGGGCACTAATGAATTCAAATATAGAAAAAACACAAGAAATGCGAAATAATTATGGAAACGCCATGAAAGATCAGCCTTGACACAATAAAGATTCAGCTTCCGAAATTTCGCCTCTGCCCTTTCTCCTATCAATCCGGCAAACTTATCATTGAGGTATTCATTGGAAACGTGTGCATTATCCTCCGCCAAAAACAAAGTCTTTTCACCGGTCTTCTCAAAACGGTATTTGTAAAAAAGGAAATTAGCCATAATGTCAGTGATTTTACACTCATAACAGCTAGACAATTATATCAGTTAATTGATTAGATCTAATAGATATCACGCTATTCGCCCTTAATATCAATGCTTTTTCCTCAATCAGTATTCAAATGTTCATAAAAAATCACTACTTTTGTTCTGCAAGTGAAATTTCCGCAAATATTATGTTTTTCAGTGTCCTATAAAGGGATAAGTACGTATATAAGTTGCGGATAAAGGGAGAATTAAGCAACACTATGGCAAAGAAAGCAAAAGTTGAGAAAGAAATACGTCTTGAAGATATACTTTTCAAGTGTCGTGACCTCCTGAGGGGAAAGGCACCGATGACAGACAAGAGAGACCTCTTGCTGACATTGGTATTCTTCAAATTCGTTGGAGACAGATTTGAGGACAGAAAAGCAGAAATCCTTGAAGAATACAGAGACAAGCCAGAACTGGCAAAGATAAAGGTTGAACGTCCGGACTCCTACAATATGGTCGGGGTGTTTTTCCTCCCGGAAGAATGCCGCTGGAACTACCTTAAAAATGTCGAGCAGAAGACCTTGGCCGTTGAATTTGACAATGCCATCAGGAACCTTGACCAAAACATCCCGGCACTGAAAAACGCCCTTCCTTCCCAGATATTCACAAGCACCGGGCTGGAACCGGCCGTTCTGAAATCCGTAATAGACGAAGTCAATAAGATAGACAAATCTAAATTCAATGACAAAGACCTGATAGGGCGCGTCTATGAGTATTTTTTGCAAGCTTTTGCCATCAATGCGGATAAAGAAGAAGGCGAATTTTACACCCCGCAGAGTATTGTCGAACTCATCGCAACCCTGATTGAGCCTTATGACGGCACCATCTATGACCCCTGCTGCGGTTCGGGAGGAATGTTCGTCCAAAGCACTAAATTCATAGAAGCTCACGGAGGAAATAAGCTGAATATAAGCGTCTATGGGCAGGAGAACGAGCCAAGCACCTACAGGCTCGCGAAAATGAATCTTGCTGTCAGAGGAATATCCTTTAATCTCGGAGACCGCCCTGCCTCCACGTTTACAAACGACCAGCACAAAGGTCGCCTGATGGACTACATTATGGCCAACCCTCCATTCAACTTGAAGAAATGGCGTACTTCTGACACACTCATTGACGATTACAGATGGAAAGGCTACGGTGTGCCTCCTGAAAGCAACGCCAACTATGCGTGGATTCTGCATATCCTGTCAAAGATGAATGCAACTAAAGGCATAGCCGGATTCCTTCTGGCCAATGGTGCACTCGGAGACGAAGACACGGTCTCCATTCGCCAGAAGCTCATAGAAAATGACAAGGTGGAGGCGATTTTCGTTCTTCCGCGTGAAATGTTCTATACCACTGACATCAGCGTGACATTATGGATTCTTAACAACAATAAAAAAGGCGGGCTATGGCACGGACGGCAGCTGCGAGACCGAAGTGGTGAAGTTCTTTTCGTTGATTTGCGTACTTGGAATCAGAATGTCTATG
>ERZ808277.541-NODE-541-length-11475-cov-5.339492_pt1 | contig 11475 bp, 9 predicted proteins | sample MGYA00521240_ERZ808277 | MGnify/ENA primary metagenome ERZ808277 (study PRJEB31516, sample SAMN03275599) | gut metagenome | biome: mammalia-associated habitat; material: feces | host: Papio cynocephalus | place: Kenya | collected 2012-07-17 ... | reverse complement strand
AAATATTATATTGCATTTCATAAATCAATTTTCTAACTTTGTCAAGAATTGACATTTAGTCTTTTCACCGGTAAGAAAAACATAAAAATAACAAGAATAATGAACAAGACACTGAAAACGATCCTCTGCATCGTGCTAGCGCTCTGCGCAATCTTTTTAGTCTATAAGATTTATGACGGCATCATGGAGCCTGTGAGATTCAACAAGGAGGTTGAGGCCAGGCAGAAGGTGGCGGTCCAGAGACTCAAGGACATCCGTGACCTTCAGGTGGCCTTCAAGAGCGTGAACGAGAGGTTCACGGCTTCGTTCGACACCCTCAAGCAGTTTTACAACAACGGCCAGATGATTGTTCTCATGCAGGTCGGATCCAAGGATGATTCTCTTGCCGTGGCGCACACCAATGATGTGAAGAAGTCTCACAAGGGAATCACCGATGACGGGCTTTACAAGCTCTATCAGGAAGGTGACAAGAACCTTGTGTTCTCTATTCAGAACAAGATCGCCGTCAAGGACACCCTGTTCAACAACAGGCCTGATTTCGACATCAACGTCATCGATGATATTCCATTCGCCGCGGAAGGCGAGACTGTGGCCGCCGTCACAAAAATCGAGATGGCCGCCGTCGTGAAGAAGGTTTCCGGCGTGAACGTGCCGCTGTTCGAGGCCAAGATGCCTTGGAAGTCCATCCTTAATGGAATGAACCATCAGCTTGTTGTAAACAAGGTCGCTGAATGCGAGGACCAAGGCCGTTACGAAGGACTTATGGTCGGAAGTATTTCGGCTCCTAACAACAATGTGGGTAACTGGGAGTAATCCTGAACCTCCAACTCTGCATAGATGGATTGGAATCCAAAACAGAAGATTAACGGAATATCCATTCAAGTCTGCTTGAATGGATATTCTTTTAAGGTGATGGATGACGGAGTCGTGACAGAGTCCGGATGGCTCGGCGCCGACAGGGTTTTCACAGTTCCTGAATTTCAGAGGCGTTACGGGAATGTGGAGGTCTCTCTCTTGACACCTAAGGTCGCCTTGATACCTGCTTCGTTTTTTGAGGAGTCTTCGGCGCGGCAGTGCCTCGCCGACACTGTCATCCTCAACAAGGAAGATGAGGTTTCCCATGTCGCTCTTCCTGAATATGCCGCTGAATTGGTATATTCATTGTCCATCGGCGAGATGTTGTCCCGGACAATCTCTCAGGCTGTCCTAGACTCTGACGGCGGTCCCGCGAAGGTTTTGCCTGAGATGTTTTACATCCTGAAGGACTTGCAGAAGATAGATGAATATAACAGGATTGTCGCATCCTATGCGGCCGGATACCTTCATCTGGGAATATCACAGGGACGTAATCTGCTTTTGGCGAACGTGTTCCGCGCCGCTGAATTCACGACTGCGGAATATTTTCTGTTCATGGCTGTGAGAAAACTCCAGCTCAACCCGGAGGTGTCTTCGGTCTATTTCCGCACTCCTTTGGCGGAGGATGAGAAAATGTCTTTGTACCGTTATTTCAAATCTGTTGAAAGGCTATGAGGATCATAGGGGGAAGACTGCGCGGCAAGACCGTCAATCCGCCTGCCGGCTACAAGGCGAGGCCAACGACTGACTTCGCCCGAGAAGGTTTGTTCAACGTGCTCGACAATGAGTATGAGTTTGAGGATCTCAAGGTTCTTGACCTTTTCGGAGGCACGGGAGCCGTTGCCTTTGAGTTCGCCTCAAGAGGTGCGGCGAGAGTCTGGTCAGTGGAAATGGCTCGTGAGAACGCCTCGTTCATCAAGACAGAGGCTAAACGTCTGGGATTGGACAATGTCACGATGGTCAGGGACAATGTGTTTGATTTCCTGACCATATGCCATGAGAAATTCGACATCGTGTTCGCCGATCCTCCGTACGCCCTTGAAGGACTGGAGACATTGCCGGACAAGGTGTACTCGGCTGACATTCTTCATCCGGGCTGCTATTTCATTCTGGAGCACGGGGACGAACACTCATTCACGGACCATCAGTATTTCAAGAAAGAAAAGAGATACGGACGGGTTCATTTCTCGTTTTTCTGTAAGGAAGATTGATTAACATATAAAACTGACTGCGATGTACGATTCCAAGAACGGGCTTTGGATAGCCCAAAGTTCAGACGGCCCGGTTTCCATTGTCGGGAAAATGGCCAACAGGCACGGCCTTGTGGCCGGCGCCACAGGTACCGGAAAAACTGTCACGCTTCAGGTCATGGCGGAAACCTTCTGCCAGGCCGGGGTTCCTTGCTTCATGGCCGACATGAAGGGCGATCTTTCGGGAATATCCCAACCCGGCCGTCTGAGCGGGTTCATCGAGAAGAGGATGGTCGAGTTTGGCATTGAGAATCCTCAGTTTCAAGGATGTCCAGTCCGTTTCTATGATGTGTTCGGGCGGCAGGGACATCCGCTAAGGTGCACGGTCTCCCAGATGGGGCCGCAGCTCTTGAGCCGGGTCCTCGGTCTTAACGACACTCAGGAAGGAGTGCTCAACATCGTGTTCAGAATCGCTGATGAAAGAGGTTTGCTTCTGATTGACATCAAGGATCTGCGCTCGATGCTGAATTTCGTCCAGGCTCATGCGTCAGAATATTCATCGGTCTATGGCAACATCGCATCCGCTTCCGTCGGTGCCATCCAGAGGTCGATTCTGACGTTGGAGAATGAGGGGGCTGACCAGTTTTTCGGGGAACCATCATTTGACATTCATGATCTTCTGGCCTGCGAGGGAGGGAAGGGCGTGATGAGTGTCCTGGCCGCTGACAGGCTGATGATGAAGCCGAAGCTCTATTCGACATTCCTTCTCTGGCTTCTTTCGGAGTTATATTCAACGCTCCCTGAGGTTGGAGACATGGACCTTCCGAAGCTTGTCTTTTTCTTTGACGAGGCGCACATGCTCTTTGACGATACACCTAAGTCATTGACTGACAAGATTGAACAGGTGGTCAGGCTGATTCGGAGCAAGGGCGTCGGTGTCTATTTCGTGACACAAAACCCGACCGATATCCCGGAGAGCATTCTCGGCCAGCTCGGAAACCGCGTGCAGCATGCTTTGAGGGCGTTTACCCCTAAAGATCAGAAAGCAGTCAGAGTGGCTGCGGAGACGTTCAGGGCCAACCCTGCGTTCGACACATCCGAGGCTATCATGAACCTTGGAACCGGAGAGGCCTTGGTTTCGTTCCTTGATGCCAAAGGCGCTCCAGGCATCGTTCAGAAGACCAAGATTCTTTTCCCTTTGAGCCAGATAGGGGCGATTGACGAGTCGCAGAGAAGCCAGTTGATCAAGTCTTCAAGGATATTCGGAAAGTATGACACTCCGATTGACCGCGAGAGTGCTTTCGAGGTGCTTCTTGAGCAGGAGCGGAAGGAAGAGGAGGTAGCCGCTGCTGAGGCAGAGGCTGCGGAAACAGAGGCCAAGGCGAAGAAAAACGGAAGCGGCCTGTTCGGAAAGTTGGCGAAGGCCGTCTTTACGGCTGTCACCGCATCTATGGCGGCATCTGTCGGAACCGCGGTTTCTAATAAGGTAACAGGCAAAAAGACTAAGAAAGGTAGCGGAACGTCTAAGGTTGTGAGAAGCGCTACTTCCGCGGCCACACGTACCGTGACCCGTGAGCTAACCCGCTCGATTTTGGGGAATCTAATCAAATAACACTAATAACTGATAGCAATGAATAATCGTTTCTTCGCGTTTCTGGCATCGGCTATAATTGCCACAGGAACCGTTTATGCCCAGGATTGGAAACCTGCCGGTGATCACATCAGGACAATTTGGGCAGACGAAGTCGCGCCTGACAATGTGCATAAGGAATATCCACGTCCTCAGATGGTCCGGGCCGAGTGGAAGTCCCTCAACGGTCTGTGGGAATATTCAATCACGCCTAAGAATGTCACCGTCCCGGAAAAATTCGATGGAAGGATTTTAGTGCCGTTCGCTGTGGAGTCATCCCTTTCGGGAGTGGGACGTACTTTGACACCGGACGATGCTCTATGGTACAAGACGACATTCAAGGTGCCGTCCGCGTGGAAGGGAAAGAGACTGATGCTTAACTTCGAGGCTGTTGACTGGCAGGCGGACGTGATTGTAAACGATGTTCAGGTCGGAAGGCATACCGGAGGCTACACTCATTTTTCCTTCGACATCACGCCTTATCTGAAGTCCGGTGACAACACACTGGTCGTCAGGGTAGAGGATGCTACCAACAATGATTTCCAGCCTCGCGGAAAGCAAGTCAGAGAGCCAAAAGGAATATGGTACACAGCTGTATCTGGAATATGGCAGAGTGTCTGGATCGAGCCGGTCTCAAAGGCCAGAGTGACAGACTATTATGCCGTCTCAGACATTAAGGCTGGTACCGTGGCTGTGTCTGTGGCTACAGATGGTTTGCAGGAAGGAGATGTTGTCAGGGTCAAGTTGCTTGATGGCGGTGTTGGCTATTCCACGGAAAACGGTGTGACCGGTAATGTGGTTGCCCAAGGAAAGACTGTCCCTGACGGTACGGTGACGCTTCCTGTCAGCGATGTTAAGCTGTGGTCTCCTGATTCGCCTTATCTTTACGGACTGGAGATTTCAGTTCTTCGTGGAGGCAAGGTGATTGACTCTGTGCATGGCTACACTGCAATGAGAGAGGTCTCTCTTTATGTCAAGAACAAAAACACAAAGCTTTTAGGCCTTAACGGTCAGCCTCTTTTCCAGTTTGGTCCTCTTGACCAGGGCTGGTGGCCGGATGGACTCTACACCGCTCCGACCGACGAGGCTCTGAGGTATGATATTCAGAAAACCAAAGACTTCGGTTTCAACATGATCCGCAAGCACATCAAGGTCGAGCCGTCTCGCTGGTTCTATCATTGCGACCAGATCGGAATGCTCGTTTGGCAGGACATGCCTTGCTTCGCCTCCAACAACCTCAACAAGTGGGGAGTACATAACTACAACGAGGGCACTGATTTTCCGGCTTCACCTCAGGCCAAGGCCAATTATTATAAGGAGTGGTCTGAGATCATCGCTCAGGTGAAGAAGTTCCCTTGCATCGTGATGTGGGTTCCGTTCAATGAGGCCTGGGGACAGTTCGACACCAAAGCAGTTGTGGATTTCACAAGGGTACAGGATCCGACAAGACTCATCAATATGTCCTCCGGCGGCAACTGGGAGCCTGACTGCGGTGATGTGATGGACAACCACCACTATCCGTACCCAGCAATGTACCTTTGGGAACCTAAGATGGCTACAGTTCTTGGTGAATATGGCGGAATAGGTCTTCCTATTGAAGGACACCTTTGGCAGGCTGACCGCAACTGGGGGTATGTCCAGTACAAGAACGGAGACGAGGTCTTGAATGAATATTCCAAGTTCGCTGACCAGCTTATTCTCCTTGTCAAGCAAGGAGTCTGTGGTGCGGTTTACACTCAGACCACTGATGTTGAGGGTGAGGTCAACGGTCTCATGACCTACGATCGTAAGGTGATTAAGATGGACGAGGCGAAACTTCGCGAGGTCAACACTAAGGTAATCAAATCAATGCCAGTAAAATAACTTTAACAAATAGAGACAGTTATGGAAAATCTTTTTGACATCAAAGGTAAGGTGGTCGTTATGACCGGAGCCTGCGGAGTTCTCGGAGCGACCATCGTGAAATATTTCGCGGCACAGGGAGCCAAGGTTGCCCTTCTGGATCTTGACAGGGCCGTGGAGAAGGGTGAGGCCATTGTGGCCGAGATCAAGGCAGATGGTGGTGAGGCTTGCTTCCTGCCTACAAATGTGCTTGACAAGTCTACTCTTGAGTCCAACTGTAAGGAGATCGTGGAGAAATTCGGTGGGATTGACATCCTGTTGAACGCGGCTGGAGGAAACATGGCCGCCGCGACGGTTCCGCCTGAGAAGACAATATTTGATCTGGATGTGGAGGCAGTACGCAAGGTTGTGGATCTCAACTTGTTTGGCACCGTTCTTCCTACCATGGTCTTTGCCAAGGCTATGGTTGAGAAGAAGAAGGGATCGATCATCAATTTCTGCAGCGAGACCTCATTGAGGCCTCTTACCCGCGTAGCAGGCTATGGTGTCGCAAAGGCTGCCGTGGCCAACTGGACAAAATATCTGGCCGGAGAGCTTGCCATCAAGTTCGGCGAGGGATTAAGGGTCAATGCGATCGCACCGGGATTCCTGCTCACTAACCAGAACCGTTCCCTTCTCACAAATCCTGATGGCAGTCTGACTGATCGTTCGCACAAGATTCTGGCCCACACTCCGTTCGGACGTTTCCTTGAACCGGAGGAACTTCTCGGAACCCTTCACTGGCTGGCTTCCGACGCTTCCAAGGCCGTGACCGGCACGATAAACGTAGTTGACGGAGGATTTGACGCTTTCTCAATTTAGCAAAAGCTAAATTGAAAAAGTTGCTTTTTTGCTCAACCCCCAGTCACTGCGTGACAGCCCCAGAGGGGCACGGGGAAAGGATTCCCCGAAACCCCTTCGGTCGCTACGCGCTTCGCGCATGATGCGTTCAACCCCCAGTCACTGCGTGACAGCCCCAGAGGGGCACGGGGAAAGGATTCCCCGAAACCCCTTCGGTCGCTACGCTCCTAGTGTTCGGCTATATTATGATTTACTTGTAAATGAATATTTTGAATTGAAAATGAATAAGAATATATTTTTGATGCGGGAAAGCTGGAGATGGTATGGTCCGAATGACCCTATCTCCTTGGATTATATCCGTCAGACCGGCGTGACTGACATCGTACACGCGCTGCATCATATTCCTAACGGTCAGGTTTGGCCTGTTGAGGAGATCAAGGCCCGTCAGAAGATGATAGCGGACTGGGGGCTTACTTGGAGCGTGGTCGAGAGTGTGCCGGTGCATGAGCACATCAAGACCCAGACGGGAGACTATCTCCAGTACATCGAGAACTACAAACAGTCACTCCGCAACCTCTCTGAGTGCGGCATCAAATGCGTGACTTACAACTTTATGCCGGTGCTTGACTGGACGCGTACAGACTTGGACTACAGGCTTCCGGACGGTTCTACCTGTCTGCGTTTCGAGCGTGCGGCCCTGCTGGCGTTCGACCTTTTCATCCTAAAAAGAAAAGGAGCTGAGAAGGAATATTCAGCCGATGACATCGCCAAGGCCAAGGCCCGTTTCGAGAAGATGGATGCCGAGGAAATCCACAAACTTACCCGCACGATGATCGCAGGCCTTCCTGGCAGCGAGGAGAGCTTCACTCTGGACCAGTTCAGAAAAGAACTGGAAAGGTATGACGGGATTGATTCCGAGAAACTCAGAAGCAACCTTGTCTTCTTCCTGAGCCAGATCTGCCCTGTGGCTGATGAGGTCGGAGTCAGGATGGTGATCCACCCGGATGATCCTCCGTTCCCGATTCTCGGACTTCCGAGAATCCTTTCCACGGCAGAGGATTTCCGTAAGCTCATCGCCGCCGTGCCGAACTGGTCCAACGGACTTTGCCTCTGCACCGGCTCGTTCGGCATCAGGGCGGACAACGATCTTGTAGGAATGATGCGCGAGTTCGGGGACAGAACTGATTTCGTGCATTTTAGGAGTACAAAGCGTGACGCTGAGGGCAACTATTTCGAAGACACTCACCTCGCTGGAGACGTGGATATGTACGGAATGATGAAGACACTTCTGGAGGTGATGCAGGAGCGGAAGTTCCGTGTGTTCTGCCGTCCGGACCATGGCCACAGGATGTGCGACGACCTTCAGAAGAAATCCAATCCGGGATATTCATGCTACGGCAGGATGAGAGGCATCGCCGAGTTGCGTGGCCTTCAGATGGGCATCGCCGGATCGTTATACCCTGAGAAATAATTATCGGCCGGTGGAGCGGAATGCCCCGCCGGTTTCATTAACATCATATTCACAATGAAGACATTGAAAACCACCATTCTGGCACTTTGCCTTTCACTCGTGACCGCTGCGGCGGGATATTCACAGAACCACTACCAGCCTACGCCGGAGAATCTTGAGGCACGTCGGCAGTTCGTCAACGACCGCTTCGGAATATTCCTGCATTGGGGAATATACGCTTCGTACGCACAAGGGGAGTGGTACCTTAATCTTGGCGGCCTGAACAAGGATGAATATGCCCATGCGGCTTCCGCTTTCTACCCAGCCGGCTACAACGCCGAGGAGTGGGTGAAGGCATTCAAGGATGCCGGTGCCGGCTATGTTACGATTACCTCCCGTCATCACGACGGCTTTTCTATGTTTGACACCAAGGCTTCCGACTACAACATCGTCAAGGCCACCCCTTGGGGAAAGGATGTGATAAAGGAACTCGCTGACGCCTGCCACAAAGATGGGCTCAGCCTCCAGTTCTACTATTCCATCCTTGACTGGATCAGGGAAGATTTCCCGATCGGAGAGTCCGGACGAAACACCGGCCGCAAGGGTGACCACCCTGACTATGACCACTACCTTGACTTTATGAAACAGCAGGTCAAGGAGTTGATGACCCAGTACGCTCCAGTCCGCGCTCTCTGGTTCGACGGCTATTGGGACCATAAGCGCGACTCGCTCCCTTTCAACTGGAAGATGCCGGAGTTCTATGAATATATTCACTCGGTTGATCCGGCCTGCTTGATTGGCAACAACCATCATATCCAACCGATTGAGGGTGAGGATTTCCAGATGTTCGAGAGGGACCTTCCGGGCCAGAACACTGCCGGCTATTCAGAAGGTCAGATGGTCAGCGACAAACTGCCTCTTGAGATGTGCCAGACGATGAACCACACCTGGGGGTACAGTGTCTCTGACCGTGACTACAAGACGGCGGCGCAACTCGTCGGCACTCTCGCGAAGGCTGTCTCGATGAACACCAACCTTTTGCTGAACATCGGTCCGCGTGCAGACGGCCGCCTTCCTGACGCCGCTTTGGCTCTGCTGAAAGAGATTGGCCAGTGGATGAAAGTCAACTCAGAGTCCATCAAAGGCTGTGGCCCCGGTCCTGTCGCAGAGCAGGAGTGGGGAGTGTCAACCGCACCTCTGGCAGGTGGCAAGACCTTCTATATTCACGTGCTGCAGAACCCTGGCGCCGTCCTTGAGATTCCGGTAGCCAAGAAGGCCAAGGTGAAGTCAGTGACCGCTTTGGCGGACGGATCTGCCCTTGTGATGAAGAAAGTCGGAGAGAAACTATTCATCACTCTCCCTACGGATCTTCCGGCAGAGGACTACGTCATCGCCGTTACGATGAAATAATTCCTTTATTATAGATAAATGAACCGAATATGAACTTGACACTTAGCCACTATCTGGCTATCTTTGTCCCATAATGACGGTTCTAACCTTTGTAAATACGCTCGGCCACGGTCTGTTTCCGTGACCGAGCGTATTTTTGTGTGGAGATTGTTGTATATTTGTACTATATTGCAGGTTGATCAACAAATGAGTTTAATTCGAATCATCAACAGTGTCCTTGCCGCAGCGGTGGTTGCTTTGGTCGTCCTGACCGGCTGTGAGGAGAAAAATGCCCCGGATGAATTGCGACTTCCGGCCTTGCCGTCTGTCGGCGCACAGGCGCTTGACGGCTCGGTTGTGCTTTCGGCAGAGTTTAAGAGCTCCGACGACAAGTCTGCCGTCAAGGATTTCGGCTTCTATTTTGGTACTGACGAGACTTTATTGAAACGCTTGAATGTCACTGAGACGGATGGGTTGGGGTATTCATTGACCATGAATAACCTTGAATATTCCACGACCTACCTTTATCGGGTCTGGGTCAGTAACGGCCGTTACGAGATCTCTTCTCAATTGATGTCCGTTGAGACTGGTGAGGCGCCGGAGAATCCCGATCCACCAGTTACTCCTGACCCACCAGTTACTCCTGACCCGCCGGTTGACCCGGATCCCCCTGTTGATCCCGATCCGCCAGTCGATGGCATAATCCAATTCAAGGATTCTGCCGTGAAGACTATTTGCGTCACCAATTGGGATCTTGACGGTGACGGAGAATTGTCCGTGGATGAGGCAAAAAAGGTTACGGGTGTCGGCGATGTTTTCAGAAAGAACAAAGACATTGTCACCTTTGATGAATTCAAGTATTTTACCGGCATTGATGAACTTGCTGAAACGGCATTTGAGGAATGCTCTAACCTTGTTTCGATTGAGTTGCCGGCAAGTATTACTTATATTGGTAGGTGCGCTTTTGATGGCTGTTTTAATTTGGAGCGAGTTGTATTGCCATCCACACTTAGGATTATTGATGGGGGTGGGTTTTGCCGCTGCAGAAGTCTTATTTTGGAAGAATTGCCAGGCAGTATAGTTAAAATGGAGGCATCGGTGTTTGCCGGCTGTAGCAAACTTAGACTAACCAAATTGCCGTCAAGATTGCTTGTTATTGGTGATCAGGCTTTTGCTGATTGTAATGAACTTTGTTTGACAGAACTTCCATCTGGTCTTGTTTCCATAGGGGCCGCTGCTTTTGCAAGTTGCGGCGCATTGGCATTGCAGAATCTTCCTGATGGCATCCGTAAGATAGGATATGCTGCTTTTTATGATTGTAGTGAACTGCGCATAACCGATCTTCCTTCACAGTTGGATAGTATTGAGAGTGATGCTTTTTTGCGGTGTGGCAATATCCATCTAAAAAAACTTCCTTCCAACATAAAGTCAATAGGTGAATCCTCTTTTAATGGTTGCTCTTCGATGGAAATCAGCCAAATACCTGATGGTGTTCAGAAGATTGGCAAATCCGCCTTTAGCGGATGTACTGGAATAAAGTCATTGGTTTTGCCCAAAGAACTCACCAAGATTTCCTCAAATGCTTTCGCGAATTGTCATTTTAAGGAAATAACGATTCGTGAGAATGTCAAACTGATTGAATCTGATGCTTTTGCCAATTGCGACAGGCTCGTGACGGTAAGGCTGTTGCCTGAAACCCCGCCGGAAATGTTGGATGAGAATCTCGGTATTTATCTGGACACAATCTATGTCCCTGCCGCTTCCCTCGAAGCATACCGTACAGCCCCGGGTTGGAGTCGTTGGAAAAAACGCATCCAACCAATCGTCTCTGAGTGATCAGAGATTACTCGTAGACTTTCGGATGGCAGCTGTTTATGAATCGCCATCGGTTTGTTATTCCTCGGCAATCTTCCACGAGTCTATCGTGCGGGTCTGAGTGGAGATGTTCACTCCGACCTTGACAAGTCGTCTGCCGGCCGCTGATCCAGATCCGGTCACTGAGCTTGTCGAAGTGACCATCTTTTCCGAACCCTCAAACCTGTACGGAATCAGGTACCCCTTATCGTCAATCTGTCTGAGGGCTTCCTCCGCGGACCCGTCCACCTTGAACTCAAAGACATAGGTCCTGTCTTTGGTTCGGCAGACAGCGTCCGCCCGGCCGATCGCAGACTTCACCTCGGCCTGGGTGTAGTACCCAAGCAGCGAGAAGATCAGGTATATGATTGTCTGGAAATGCTTCTCGGACTTGTTCTCCAGATCGTACGGGATTCCGGCAAGGA
>ERZ808277.540-NODE-540-length-11478-cov-2.717587_pt1 | contig 11478 bp, 8 predicted proteins | sample MGYA00521240_ERZ808277 | MGnify/ENA primary metagenome ERZ808277 (study PRJEB31516, sample SAMN03275599) | gut metagenome | biome: mammalia-associated habitat; material: feces | host: Papio cynocephalus | place: Kenya | collected 2012-07-17 ... | reverse complement strand
GCTCAGCTCGCAGAGTTCAAGCACGCCAAGGCTGATGCCATCGTGGCACCAGTGGCAGGTCAGATTTTCTGGGAGTTCCAGGGTGAGGGCGAGTGCCAGCCAGCCGTAGAACCATTCATCGGCAAGGAATATAAGGAAGGCGACGCTTTCTGTTATATCCTCGCACCATGGGGTGAGTTTGAGACTGTGCCAGCTGCGCTTGGTGGCAAACTCGTGGAAATCAACGCTAAGCAAGGCTGCAAGATCCGCAAGGGTGATGTCATCGCTTACATTGAGCGCAATGAGAAATAATGTAATGAGAAGAATGTTAAATGTTAAGTGTTAAATGTTAAGTTATTACTTTCTTGAAGTAACAGGTAGGAATACTTACGGCGTAAACCCCGATTTAACATTTAACATTCAACACTTAACATTCATATAAAGAAAGATGGATTATCAAGCAATCATTGATAAGTATTATCCTGAGGAAAATGAACTTCGTCATATCCTCATTACACATAGTCAATCTGTAGCGCAAAAAGCGCTACAGATTGTTTCGTCTCATCCTGAATTGCATCTTGATGCCCAGTTTGTAGAGGAAGCTGCCATGCTTCATGACTTGGGAATCTTCCGTACTGATGCCCCGGGCATACAGTGTTTTGGCTGTGAGCCATATATTTGTCATGGAAGATTGGGTGCTGAAATCATGCGTAAAGAAGGATATGAGCGTCATGCTTGTGTATGTGAACGGCATACGGGAGCAGGAATTACATGCGAGGAAATAATCAAGCAGGGATTGCCTTTGCCTCATCAGGATTTTTTGCCTGAGACTATGGAGGAAAAAGTTATCTGTTATGCCGATAAATTCTTTAGCAAGACTCACCTCGACAGAGAGAAAACGATAGCGCAGGCAGAGAAAAGCTTGGCTAAATTTGGAGAGGAAGGAGTCAAGCGTTTCCAGGAATGGGAGCGTATGTTTGAATAGAACATTTATTATCTCAATGAGAAAACAATCAATTATAGCCGCCATGTTGTTTACCACCGTCTGTTTGATGTTGGCAAATCCTGGTATGCCTTCAAAAAAGAAAAGAAAGACGACTGTGGATTCAACCGCCGTGGCTGTTGGTGATTCGGTGTTTGTCGATTCGCTTGGCGATGAAGTCGCCGATACAACACGGATGGATTCTTTGCAAAAGGCTATATGGAAACACAATAAGGTGGTGGATGATAGTATCCGACTGGATAGCATCAATCGCAAGAAATCAGGTGGAGTTGACGCTCCTGTGGAATATACAGCGGAAGACTCTTTGGTCTATGATGCTCCCAACAAGGTGGCTCATCTTTATGGCAATTCGAATGTGAAATATACCAATATGGATCTCACAAGCGATAAAATAGCCATGGATATAGACAAAAGTAATGTAAAAGCCACGGGTACGGCTGATTCTACGGCAGAGAATGGAATCAAGGGTAAACCTATTTTCAAAATGGGATCAGATACGTATGACACAGATACCATCGCATTTAATTTTAAAAGCAAGAAGGCTCTTATCAATAATGTATATACAGAGCAGCAAGATGGTTTCTTGATGGGTGCAAGGTCTAAGCGTGATTCTACTGGAGCCATCTATCTGCAACATGGTAGATACACTACTTGTGATGATCCTCATCCAGACTTTTATATCTCTTTGTCCAGGGCGAAGGTGCGACCAGGTAAGGATGTCGTTTTCGGACCAGCTTATCTCGTTGTATGCGATGTTCCTATGCCTTTGGCAATACCTTATGGATTTTTCCCTTTTACGAAAAGTTATTCCAGTGGATTTATCATGCCTACGTATGGCGATGAAAGTGATCGCGGTTTCTATTTGCGTGATGGAGGTTACTATTTTGCCATCAATGACAAATGGGATTTGAAACTTTTGGGTGAGATTTATACCAAGGGCTCTTGGGGAATTTCTGCAGCTAGTAATTATCGTAAGCGATATAAGTATTCGGGTAGTTTCTTCTTTAGTTATCAAGATACGAAGACGGGTGACAAGGGTATGCCTGACTTTGCCGAACAGGAAAGTTTCAAGATACAATGGAGCCATCGACAGGACAGTAAGGCTAATCCTTTTAGCTCTTTGTCGGCTAGTGTCAACTTCGCAACATCGAGCTATGAGCGCAACAACTTGAACTCTCTTTATAATCCGCAGACTATGACGCAGAGTACAAGAACTTCATCGGTAAGCTGGAGTACTAATTTCTCAAGTATTGGGTTGTCTTTGAGCGCAACGGCCAACTTGTCGCAGAATATGCGAGACTCAAGTATTGCTGTTACACTTCCTGACCTCAATATATCCATCGCTCGTTTCTATCCTTTCCGAAGAAAGAAACAAGTAGGGGATGAAAAATGGTACGAGAAGATTGCGATGAGCTATACAGGACATATCAGCACCTCCATCAACACGAAAGAAGATAAGTTCATGCACAGCAATCTTATCAAGGATTGGCGGAATGCCTGGCAGCACCAAATACCGGTGAGTGCTTCGTTTACATTGTTTAAATATATCAATGTAAACCCAAGCTTCAATTTCACCGATCGTATGTACACCAATAAGGTGACAAAGTCTTGGGATGAGAAAAAGCAGGTGGAGGTGAGTGATACCACTTATGGATTCCACAATGTATATAACTGGAACATGAGTGTGGGGTTGTCAACGAAACTCTATGGATTTTGGGTGCCAAATCGTAAGATATTTGGTGATAAGATACAAGCCATCCGCCACGTGATAACACCAACGGTTAGTTTTAGCTATGCGCCTGACTTCGGAGCCTCTCGTTATGGATATTGGGAGACGTACCAGAAAACTGATGCAGATGGAAATGTATCATTGGTGAGCTACTCTCCTTATTCGACGGCTTTGTATGGAGTGCCAGGGAAGGGAAAGACAGGAAGCCTTTCTTTCTCTTTAGGTAACAATCTGGAGATGAAAATCAAGAGCGACAAAGACTCTACTGGTTTCAAGAAAATCAGCTTAATAGATGCGTTCGACATCAACATGAGCTATAATATGGCTGCCAAGGTTAGGCCTTGGAGTGATATGAATATCAATTTGCGATTGAAATGGTGGAAGAATTATACTTTCAACATGAATGCTGTCTTCGCTACTTATGCTTATGAGTTGGATGACCAGGGGAATCCTTATGTTGGTACTCATACAGAGTGGGGAAAGGGGCGTTTCGGACGTTTCCAAGGTATGTCGCAGAATATCTCTTTTACCTTGACACCAGAGAAACTTGCCAAACTTTTCAGTGGCAAGAAGAGCGATGATGAGGATAAGGACAATCGTAAGTCTAATGATGACGATGAGGGCATGGACACTGATATCGAGAGCAATGTCGATGATGCCATGGAGAAAGGCAAGAATGGAGCCAAGAAAAAGAGTGGAAAAGCTAAGACTGACTCTGATGGCTATATGGCATTTAAGATGCCTTGGTCGTTGACTTTCGGTTATGGTATTACCATGCGTGAGGATACTCGAAAAGAAAAATTCAATAAAGAGTCCATGCGCTATCCTTATAAGTTTACGCAGACGCTCAATATGAGTGGTAACGTGAGAATCAGTGATGGTTGGAATATCAGTTTCTCTTCTGGTTATGATTTCGACAATCATAAGATGAGTATGACGACTGCGAGTTTGCAGCGTGACTTGCATTGCTTTAACATGAGTTGTTCGGTAGTGCTGGCGCCATATACAAGTTATAACTTTACCTTCCGTTGTAATGCTTCGACATTGACGGATGCTTTGAAGTATGACAAAAGAAGTGGCTACTCAAATGCCGTGCAATGGTATTAATGGACTCGACACTTAGGAGATAAATATAGATAAAAAAAAGAGGGCAAGTATCTCAATCGATGTTTGTCCTCTTTTTTAGCTTCATATTTTGTTAAAAATATTTTGAGAATATTTCTTTTGTAAGTTTTTCTCGGTGGAAATATTTTTAAGAAACAATTTTTACTTGGTTAGGCAAACGCGGTGGTTGATGTCTGCAACTTCAGGGATAGAGCTTACAACGTTCTTCAAGAACATGCCCATGCAGAGTACCATACCAGAAAACATAACTGCGGCGAAAGCCAAAGTAAAAATAGTCATCATAATTTTATTATCCTTTTATATTATTAGTAAATGTTGTCTCAATCTTTTTACGAGTGCAAAGTTAATATTTTTTTATGAATTTACCATATTTTAAAGGATAAAATCTTTTTGAAAAATGTATTTCTTGATATGTGTCAATCATCTCTGTATGGCCTTAAAAATAACAAATTTATGTTGTATAATGGATATGTATTACTGCTTGTTGTATTCTGTTGTCAATTTCTGAAAGATATATAAATATAGTAGCTGCTTTGTTTTAAATTGTAAGTTTGGTGTGGAAAAATAAGATAACAATTATGAGGGAATTTTGGAGAAGGCTTATACCTTCTCCAAAATTCTTTGCAAATCACTTTCTTCGCCGACAATCCAAAGTATGTCTCCTTTTGTGAAAATGCGAGTTGGAGCGATTTTAGTCAGGTTCTCTTGTCCTTCTTCCAGGCCTACAACCATGCAGTTGTATTTGTCTCGGATTCCACTCTCGAGCAGAGACTTCCCACAGAATTCGCTCTTGCTGCTGATGACTAACTGACGGAGTTTCATCTCTCGCTTTTCTATCTCCAAATCTTCAGGAATGAGCTCTGCTTTCAAAGAAGTGGCGAATTTCTGAAGTTGATCATCGTTGCCGATGACTTGCAACTTATCGCCAGGGAATATGATGGTGTCACCATTAGGAATGTTCAGCCTTTGCGAACCTCTCATGATGCTGCTCATGTCTATTCCGAAACGTTGGCGAAGGTGCAGCTCTTTCAGTGATTTTCCACCCCACAAGGAGTCCTCAGGTACTTCAAAATCACCGATATGGATATCTCGGTCAAGCAAATGACCTTCGTAAAGTGGTTTCTTTTCACCATTTACTTGTGCTACAATATCGCGCGATCGGAGGTTATGGATGAATAGACGTTCCATTATGATGCTGCGTTTCTTAGTCCAGCGGGAGGCAATCATCAAACCGACCACAACAATACCGATGATAATCATTAGGGCATTGGTAAAGCGGGTAAGGTAGTTGCAAATGTAGAAGATGAACGCTAAGGCTATGATGAAACGTACGAAGATGGTAAAAAGAAGTGGAATACGATTGATACTACTCTCCACCCAGAGACGTTTCCACTCATTACTATGATTCTTCTTCATGACGATGGCACGTAGGAATGGAGCAATCAACAATACGGTTAATAGTCCTGTGATGGCATTGGCGTACCAATGCATATGCCAACTTGGGAATAGACTTCGGGTAAATGGCAATACAAAGGTGAACATGAGTGTGATGACTGCTGCCGACAATATGGAATATGCAATTGTGTTAATGGCCATCTGTACTAAAAGCGATTTCCATTTGCTTTGTTGGGTGGTGGAAGGGTGGCTCATAGCAAAATGATTGAGGATGTTGATGAATTTGTTAGGCAGATGCTTCTCCATGACTTGGTAGGTAGGTGTGGCCAGACGAATCATATAGGGGGTAAGGAATGTGGTGATGACAGAGACTGCAACAACCACAGGGTACAAAAAATCGCTGATGACTCCTAGGGACAGACCTAAAGAGGCAATGATAAAGGAAAATTCACCTATTTGTGCCATGGAGAAACCACAGCGCATAGCTGACTTCAGAGATTCGCCACCCAACATGAATCCGAAAGTACCCAATAGGGCTTGACCTATTAGGATAGTGCAAACCAAGGCAAGGATAGGAACGGCGTATTCTACCAGTATTTTAGGGTCAACCAACATGCCTACAGATACAAAAAATATAGCACCAAAGAGATTCTTTACGGGTTCTACAAGTTTGATGATTTTCTCTGCTTCGATGGTTTCTGCAAGGATGCTACCCATGACGAAGGCGCCAAATGCACTGGAAAAGCCTACTTTCGTGGAAAGTACAGCCATGCCGCAGCACAGGCCTAAGGATACGATAAGTAAAGTCTCGCTATTGATGAGCTTACGAACAGACTTAAGGAAGAGTGGTATGGCAAAGATGCCGACAATGAACCAAAGTACGAGAAAGAACGCTATTTTGATGACAGAGCCTAGCATCTGTCCGCCGTCGGGAGTACTGCCACCAGCTATCGCCGAGAGCATCACCATCATGACAATGGCAAGAATGTCCTCCAATATCAAAACACTCATCACCATGCCAGCAAACTTCTGCTGGCGTAGTCCCATGTCATCGAAAGCTTTATATATGATGGTAGTGGAACTCATGGCGAGCATACCTCCTAAAAAGATGCAGTCCATCTTGCTCCATTCGAATCCATGACCGACACTGATGCCAAGCAGCATCATAGAGAAAACGATGACAACCGTGGCGATAATAGGTGAGATGCCCATCCTGACAATTTTCTTGAAGGAAAAATCGAGACCAAGTGAAAACAAGGTAAAGATGACACCAATGTCAGCCCAGGTCTTGATGTCGCTCTCGTCGATGACAGACATGGTGTAGGGCATATGAGGAGATACAAGGAATCCTGCTACGATATAGCCTAGCACAAGTGGTTGCTTGAGCTTCTTGAAGATGATGGTTACGATGCCTGCCACCATCAGTATGAGTGCGAGATCTTTTACTAAATATGGGATTTCTGCCATGATAGAGTGTCTTATAGTTTATGGTTGATTTTTTATAGTTGATAGGGGAGGTACTTATAGCAAAATAGTTTATAGCTAAAAGAAACAAGCAAGTTCTGTTAACTATAAACTATTAACTATAAGCAAAGAATTAATCGTTATATTCTGCTGTAATCTCTGCTATTTTTACAATCGTCTGTACAGCTTTCTCCATTACTTGGATGCTGACAAATTCGTGAGGTCCATGGAAGTTGACACCGCCAGCAAAAATGTTAGGACAAGGAAGCCCTTTAAAACTTAATTGTGCTCCATCGGTACCACCACGAATCGGTTCTACACGAGGAGGAACACCGCTTTCTTGCATGGCTCTCAATACGATGTCGATAACGTGCATGTTAGGATCTATCTTTTCCTTCATGTTGTAATATTGGTCGTAGATTTCTGCCTCGCAAGTTCCCTCGCCATACTTATCGTTGAATTTCTTCACGCAGTCGGCGATGAATGCCTTTCTGTCCTCAAACTTCTCACGATCGTGATCACGAATGATATAAGCTAACTTGGCTTCCTCGCATTTGCTTTCGATGCCAAGTAAATGATAGAAACCTTGGTAGCCTTCAGTAGTCTCAGGAAGGTCGGTCTCTGGTATCATATTTTGAAACTCTACAGCCAGACGGCTTGCATTGATCATCTTGCCTTTGGCATAACCTGTGTGTACGCTTACTCCTTTGATATGGATCTTGGCAGCTGCAGCATTGAAGTTCTCGTATTCCAAGTCGCCGAGATCGCCTCCGTCCATGGTGTATGCCCAGTCACATCCAAACTTCTCCACGTTAAAATGATGGGCACCCATACCAATCTCCTCGTCAGGGTTGAACCCAACACGGATGTCGCCATGCTTGATTTCGTCGTGGTCGCGGAGATAGCACATGGCTTGTACTATTTCTGCTATTCCAGCTTTATCATCAGCTCCCAGTAGGGTAGTTCCATCTGTAACAATGAGGTCTTCACCTTTATGTGCTTTTAATTCGGGGAATTTATCGACTCTAGAGAAAATTCCAGGGCTCAGTTCTATGTCATTGCCATCGTAATTCTTGATGACGCGAGCCTTGATGTCCTTTCCACTAGCGTCAGGGCTAGTGTCTATATGTGAAATAAATCCAATGGTCGGTGTCTTTTTCTTGGTATTGCCTTTTAGTGTGGCGTAGATATAGCCCATGTCGTCCATCTCTACGTCGCTGAGGCCTTCTTCCTCCAATTCATGTTTTAGATACTTGGCGAACTCCAGCTGTTTCGCCGTGCTAGGCACACTGTCTGAGTCCTCGCTCGACTGTGTGTCGAATTTTGTGTAGTTTATAAAACGTTCTACTAAGTCCATGTTCTTAATTAAATAATGTGATAGTTCTCCAATGGAGAGTGGTGACTCCGCTGGGATTCAAACCCAGGACCTTCAGAACCGGAATCTGACGCTCTATTCAGCTAAGCTACGGAGCCAAGAATTAAGGATATACCTATTATTATAATTACGTTTGCAAAGTTAATGCTTTTATTTGAATTGACCAAATATTTGGTGTTCTTTTCGATTAAAACTTGCAATTAATTGCTAAATATATACAAATGGATAGAAAAATGATAGAAATACTTACAATGTGCAAAATAAAAATGAAAAAATGCTTGCAGTTTAATAATAATTTAGTACCTTTGCACCGTCAAATAGAAATGCCAGTGCTGATATTGGTGTCATTTTTGACCTTAAAATGAGAACAAAAACAAGAAATAAAACAAAAGAAATAGTAATATAGTATGAGCAACGTAATAAAACCTGTCGGATATAAGGCATTGCTTGATATGCGCCAGACGGAAATGGGCATCAAGCTAATCAAGGAGTTCTTCCAGGCAAACTTGTCAACAGAACTTCGTCTTCGTCGTGTTACAGCCCCTCTCTTTGTGTTGAAAGGATTGGGTATCAATGATGATTTGAATGGCGTGGAGCGTCCTGTCACATTCCCTATCAAAGACTTGGGTGATGCCAAGGCTGAGGTAGTTCACTCATTGGCCAAGTGGAAGAGACTGACTTTGGCTGAGTATCATATAGAGCCTGGATATGGTGTCTATACTGATATGAATGCTATCCGTGCGGACGAGGAGTTGGACAATTTGCATTCGCTTTATGTCGATCAGTGGGATTGGGAGGCTGTAATAGAAAAGAAAGATCGCACCATCGCCTTCTTGGAGGATGTCGTGCGCCGTATCTATGCTGCCATTCGTCGTACAGAGTATCTCACATGCGAGCATTATCCTCAGTTAAAGCCGTTCTTGCCAGAGCAGATTCATTTTGTCCATGCTCAGGATTTGGTGGATATGTATCCTGATAAGACTCCTAAAGAACGTGAGGATGCCATCTGCGAAAAGTATGGTGCTGTCTTCGTGGAGGGCATCGGCGGAAAGTTGAGCGACGGCAAGAAGCATGACGGTAGAGCTCCGGACTATGATGATTGGAGTACTGTCGCAGAGAATGGCAAGGTGGGCCTCAATGGTGACATCCTCATTTGGTACCCGGTGCTGGGAAGAAGTTTCGAGCTAAGTTCCATGGGTATTCGTGTAGATAAGGAAAGTTTGCTTCGTCAATTGAAGATTGAGGGTAAGGAAGATCGCGAGAAACTTTACTTCCACCAGCAGCTTCTCAATGGAAAGTTGCCTTTGAGTATCGGTGGTGGTATCGGACAGAGCCGTCTTTGTATGGTACTGCTTCATAAAGGTCATATTGGCGAGATACAAGCTAGCATTTGGCCTGAGGAGATGCGAAAGGAATGTGCTGAATATGGTATGAATTTGATTTAAGATATTAAAATCCCATGGATTCGAAATGATTCCATGGGATTTTTTCTTTGATGGCAAACTTTTAGTTGATGACAAGTTTGAAAGTCTTGACGAGCTTTTCGAATGCTTTGTTGTTCTTGAGCAAATCTTCGTAAATCTCCCTTTTGTCTCGTATCTTGGTAATCTCGGCTTGTTTGGCTACTCTATAATTGATGGTGATAGAGTTGTTTTGAAGTCCTTGTGCCAGAGTACTTCTGATGCGATTTTTAATTTTGTTGATTTCATCCAGAAGAATAGGATTGTCAATGACTACCTCTACTTGAGGATAGCTTGTTATCTTTGGAGTTAGCATTTTAAGACGTTGAGACAATCCGTATAGTTCGTTGACGGCTTGCATTCTCATGCACATGCCCACCCATTGACCAGCAAGTTGCTCATCATTGAACGTTTTTTCAGCATCTCCTTCAGTCAATGTAGCTTCTACGTCGTTGGCAGATTGGAAAGTTTTGCTAGCTTCCTTCTTTTGTTCAAGATTTTTGAATGACATACCTAATGTGCCCAACTTTATCTTGCCCTTTGCTTGGCTGCCCATGCTGTTGTTTTCATTATTTGCTGTTGGTGCATGGGAGGTTTGGGCATGAGATGGTTGGGCAGCGGAAATGTGGGTGACATTTTCGTTGCCTTTTTGCTCGGCACCTGCACCCTGAGAAGCAGGCTTAAGCGGAGCAATCAGTTTCTGAAACAGGGATTTTAATCTATGGGGCGTACGCCCCGCGCTAGGTACGTCTTTGTCTTCTGGTTGAGTAATTTGCCCTATTTGTATAAGTGTTAGCTCTACCAAGAGGCGCTTGTTGGAACTTTGACGATATTGTACGTCGCAATCGTTCATGATTTTGAGTGCCTTATATAAGAAAGGTGTAGGAGCCTTTTGAGCCTGTTCTTGATATTTTGCTTTTTGTTCTTCGCTGGTCTCAAGCAAAGGTAGGGTTTGTGGGTCTTTCGCCATCATGACATTTCTTACATGTTGGGCAAGGCCTTGCACAAGGTTGCCACCATCAAAACCTTTGTTCAGAATGTTGTTGAGGAGTACCATCATCTCGCTAACTTTGTTGCTGATGGCAAGATTAACGAAATTGAAGTAGTTGTCGCTGTCAAGAACATTTAGGTCTTCAATGACCTTTTTATAGGTAATGTCACCTTGGCAGAAACTTGCAGCTTGGTCAAAGATAGACAGGGCATCTCGCATACCGCCGTCGGCTTTTTCTGCGATGACGGCAAGAGCTTGCTCTTCGTATTTGATTCCTTCCTTATCTGCCACCATGGCTAGGTGCTTGATGGTGTTAGGAACCGTCATTCGCTCAAAGTCGTAGATTTGGCATCGGCTTAAGATTGTAGGCAAAATCTTGTGCTTTTCTGTGGTCGCCAAAATAAATATGACGTGCGAAGGCGGTTCTTCCAAAGTCTTCAGGAAAGCGTTGAACGCTGCGGAACTGAGCATATGTACCTCGTCGATGATGAAAACCTTGTACTTGCCCACTTGTGGTGGAATGCGAGTCTGTTCCATCAGCGCCTTGATTTGTTCTACACCGTTATTGCTGGCAGCATCCAACTCGAAGATGTTGTATGAACGTTGTTCGTTGAAAGCTTTGCAGCTCTCACACTCATTGCATGCTTCACCGTCTTCACGTGGATGTTCGCAATTGATAGCCTTGGCAAAAATTCTGGCACAGGTAGTTTTTCCTACGCCACGAGGACCACAGAAAAGGTATGCGTGAGCGAGCTTTCCGCTCTTCACGGCATTCTTCAAAGTTGTGGTCAAAGCACTCTGTCCAACTACCGAGTCAAAGGTTATCGGACGGTACTTTCTTGCAGAAACAATATATTCTTCCATTATTTTTTCTTAAATGATGATGCAAAGATAACAAAAAAATATTATCTTTGCAAACAAATATCGAAATTAATGAGTAAGCAAATTGAATTAATA
>ERZ808277.538-NODE-538-length-11492-cov-5.813413_pt1 | contig 11492 bp, 13 predicted proteins | sample MGYA00521240_ERZ808277 | MGnify/ENA primary metagenome ERZ808277 (study PRJEB31516, sample SAMN03275599) | gut metagenome | biome: mammalia-associated habitat; material: feces | host: Papio cynocephalus | place: Kenya | collected 2012-07-17 ... | reverse complement strand
AAGGTACCCCTGAAGCTTCAGGATTCAATGACGGGCGTCACCGGTGGCTTACAATATGATGAATAGCAAAAATTTGACAGAGGCGGGAGTGACCGCTGAATATGGTTGGAGGTTTTTGAGGGCAGCGGGATTGGTGACGGTTGCCTGTGTCGGACTGGGACTGATCATCGGATCCTTGAATCTTTATCTGGTTGATTATGTTATTTCTCCGAAGTTGTCTTTCGTGGCTATGATGGCTTGGGTGTCGGTTCTGGGGATGATGTTTTCCAAATTTGTTTGTCTGTCCAGAAAGGCGGGGCTAATTGTGGGTGGCACGACTTGCGTTGGTATATTCATTTACATTGTTTTGAATTATACTCATTTGGGGATAAGGGCTGCTCTGGGATCTGTCGGGATTTATTGGCTTCACGTGTACCTTGGATTCCTCTGTTTCGTGTGCTTCTGCTTCGGGATGTACGCACAGACTAGGATTGGTGACGGGCTTTGCAGGAAGAAAACGGCGTGGGTGGCGCTCATTGTCCTCTTGTCCGTTATTGTAATAAGGTTGCTGGACAGTTGTTCGTATATGATGTTCGATCGTGCTGGGTATGAACAGACGATGAGCTCGTCGTTGCGTTCATCCCTGAGTCTATTCAGAGACTTGTCTGCATTAGCGGTGGCATTCTCTATGGCTGTACTGGCAAGGAGCAGAGCCATATACAGGCTGACAAGACCGCTGGTAGTCAAGGGCGTGCTCGTCGCATTGGCACTGATTCCAATGTTATTTCTTGTCGAAACGAGAGATGCTTTCGTGGCATTGGCACTTTCGGCTCCTTACGTCATCGCTTTCTTGATGCTGGGGCCGACTCTCGCTCGCCTTTTTGTGAAGGGGGTCAGATGGTTCTGATTTGATAATCCTTCCTTCGGTCTGGTTGCTTTCTTGCCGAAGCGGCCATCATTTTTTTCTATAGTTGTCAAGCCGAACACGGATGAACAAGATGCTTTGAGCGGAAGCGCAGTTACTTTGTAACCGTCCCCGCAGTCCCACCTTGCCAAAATCACTGCACTTCATCTTGCCGATAACACCCAATCTTGTAGACTTTCTATATCTTCCGTCATTTTATCGCCGTTCTGCGAATGCAGAAACAATCACAAAATGATTGTTTTTGCATATCGACTGCAAATTACGCGTTTTTCTCCATGTTTGCAAATTTTCATTAACGATTTCTATAGTTGTCCTTTCTGTAAAATGGCATCTGGCGTCGCTCATCTTTCGGGAGATGCCGTTCACCTTCGCCTTAGCGATGGTCCTGAGACGCTTCACTGCCTTCAGCCCATCCTTCTTCCGCTTCGGATGGTTCATGAATCGGATTTTCAGATTCAGGGACTTCTCTTCACGTGTGCAGCTCCACCGCAGCTTGATATGCTCGCGTCCGGACAATTTCAGCACCCGTTCTATGATTTTACGATAAAGCTTCGCGTCCGTCTGGTAGTGTCATCAAGGCTATCGCAAAGTTATTCAACAAATAGAGGAATTGGCGGTTTACATTTGCTTGGAACTGACATTAACGGGTGTAAGGATATAAACTTGCAGGGGTCATGAAACGAAACAATAGAACTCATAAAATCAACGAAAGGAGGCTTAGGCGGATTCATTCGATCTGGGCTGACGTGGCAAGAATGTACATCAAGGCGGGTAAGGAGGCCATACTTGCGGGAGAAGCCGCATCAAAATCCTCCACAGTCTCGCGCAAAGCGGTGATATTCAAAGGAGAGATGGACTTCATCTCTCGGTGCATCCTTGACCGGAGGAACATTGAGACGGGAGGGCAGCTGTTTGGTTATTGGACTGAGGATGGGACTCCGGTGATCCTCTACGCCATCGGGCCGGGGCCTCGGGCGAACCATCAGGTGACATTCTTCAATCAGGATGTTGACTATCTGGTGAAAGTGGGGAATATTCTTCGGAATCGCTACGGGCTGCACCACATCGGGGAGTGGCACTCACATCATCAGCTTGGACTGGCGAAACCAAGCGGACACGACTCAAGGAATATGACGGACGTGATCAAGAGACGCAACCTCGGGGAGTTTCTTCTCTGCATCGGAAACTGCGACAACCTCTCGTCCTCGCTGAATGCTTTCCTCTGCAATTCTTCTGAATGCCGAAGTATAAAATGGGACTACGTAATGACAGACAGTCCGCTCAGGCAAGTAATTGACTACGATTTAGGTAGAATTATCTGCCAGCCTCAGGTTCCAAAAGCACGTCATAAAGACCCGACACTCAATCAATAACCTTAACAGTCAACGAATATGAACAACGAAAGATATCAAGCAGAGAAACTGGTGTTGGCATCGAAAGTTCCGTCAAGTGCCTACCGCTTTCTTGGCATAGGCACGTCATCTCCATACTTGAGGATAGCGGCACGGACAAACAACGGGCACTTCTACACACTGCACTTTGACCTGAGAGGGTTTCCGGAAAGTTCGCCCAAAGTGTTCGTCACCAAGATGCTCAAAAACAAATCAGGAGAGGATATGGCCGGGGCAAGTGGTTCAATGCACACCTTGTGCAGTGAGAATGGTTGGACACGAATATGCCACTACGGGCAGAACGCCTGGACACCATATGTTTCCCTTTTCAAGGTGTACGTGAAATGCTGTCTGTGGCTGAATATGTACGAGCAGCACCTTGTGACAGGGATGCCGATAGAGTTCTATCTTAACCATCAGCAATAGAAAACAATTCAAACCGACATATAATATGATTTCCAAACAAGGACTTAGTGATCTTGCGGCGGATGTCCGCGACATCAATTACGGTGGCTCTATGAAAGAGTTGGTGTTCAATCCTGAAACAGGAGATTTCGAAGCCTGCACACGTGGGACATCTCACGGAACTGGTGAAATCGTGACCGAGATGACAGAGGGAGGATTCGCTGCTGAAATGGCAGCGGACTCCCCTTACGTCAGAGCCATTCTGGATGCACAAGAGATTGAAGCATTGAAAGACGGACAGTCTGTTGTGGAGGGCAGGGCTTATGAATGGGAAGGAGAGGAAGTTGTTCATATCAGGACCACACCTCTGAAGCATTCGTTCGGAAAAGAGTGCAAGGCTTTTTTCGTAAAGAAAGGCGAGATACTTCCGGAAAATTCCAAATATGTAATATTATTCGATAGCAAACCCTACGTATTCCAGAGACAAGAGGACGGAATATTAGGACAAATTCCTCACGAACTTATTCCGTCACGCGAGGAATTATATTCAAGAAACAAAGGGATCCTTGAGGTTGACATCCTGAAGGAGAAAAGAGTGCTTATTGTTGGGTTGGGAAGCTTCGGCAGCCAGATAGCGGTGGAGTTGGCGAAGGCCGGAGTAGGAAGTTTCGCTCTTATTGATTTTGACAGGGTTGAGCTTCATAATCTGGCAAGGCACATCGCCACAGTCAATGACATAGGACGGCTGAAAACAGATGTGGTTGAGGATGCCGTCAAGGGCAAGAATCCGTACGCGGCAGTTGACAAGTTCCCTATTGATCTGAATGACAGCATAGTACTATTAAGCGAAGAAGTCCGCAAAGCAGACATTGTGGTGTGCGCCACCGATAACAACAGAAGCAGGTTCGTCCTGTCAAAAGTTCTGAAAGATGAAGGCAAGACAGGAATATTCGGCCGGGCCATCACCCGCGCTGAGGGAGGAGACGTGTTCCGTTACCGTCCAGGAGGTCCGTGCTACAGTTGCCTGATCGGGAAAGGATTTTCCAACGAGGAGGAAATCAGCAACCTGCAATCCGCGAGGCGTGAAGGCAGGATTCCTGCCTACGTCTCTCAGGAAGATGCTGAAGCCATGGTTCAGGTGGGCCTGTCATCGGACATTCTCCCTATCTGCAACCTGATGGTGAAACTGGTCCTTGTCGAACTCTCAAAAGGGAAGGATTCGGGAATATCCTCGCTTGAGGAGGAACTCCCCTACGACTACTACATTTGGGCTAACCGCCGGGACAGGCACTACTCGAATTGGAAACCGTTCTCTGAAGCAGGCCAGGGACCGACAATCCTCAAATGGTATGGAGTGCGCATTGAGAGAAATCCTGACTGTCCGTTATGCGGGGAGACATTCAATCTTGATTCCGGAGAAGGAATGATCGAAGGTCTGGAAGGCATAGAACCTGAACTCTAATGATTTATGGCATATCGATACAACGAGAAAACCGGAGAGTTCGAAGATTTAGGTAACAGCCGGGAAAGGCACCATGACAGTCCTAAGCCTCCCGAAGAGGGCAGGAAAGAGAACAATGGTTGGATTTGGGTTGTAGTGGTCATCTTCGCAATCAACTTTCTGGCACAACTGCTTACAGCGCTTCAACAATGATAAGGCACGTCAATCAGCATCAAACAATCACATTATGTCACCGAATTTAAAGTACATTATTTCAGCCTTGATTCCAGCTTTGGGATGGAGCTACTGGCTTTGGGAAGACGACCGTGCAGTCGCAAAGAAATGCGGCAAGATCGGGACCATCGCTTTTGCCATCGGTTTTCTGTTCAGCATGTGCACCGGACTCATAGGAAGATAGGTCAGACGAGTTTAGTTTGCAAACCACAGCCACACGGAACGGTAACAGAGGCGTGCGCAGGGCATGTCGGTGTGGCTGACCCTACCTTAGTAGATAGGGGTCAAGCACAGTGGATGGGGCTACAGAGGTGTGTGGGGCAGGATGGCGTGGCCGTGGTTTGCAAAAAGTCTAATTGAACCTTACGATACTGCCTATTGTTCAGGGGTAGGTCATTCTAGTGTACGAAATCAACGTATTCTGTACGAAATGATATTCGGTGAGGTTTCGTACAGCATGGAGGGGGTTTTATAAAACTCATTTTGAGGGATTGAGGGGATTGAGGAAATTTGCGGCAACATAAGAAACAAATACAACAACGAATATGAAAAGGATCATCGGAATTTTGATTGTCGCGCTGGCGGTGGCCGGGGCGGGGGTGAATGGTTGGACGGCTATGGCGCAGGAGAAGCAAATCGCTGAAATCGAGCAAGAGGCTCAAGACACTCAGGAGTGTAATGATATTCTCAAATCATGCAAGGAGTTGCGAAGGAGTGGTGAGTTCAGAAAGGCTGTGGATGAGGGAATCCGTTACATTGCGGCCGGTGGTAAGGACAGCCTGGCGGTAGTTATGAATGTACTGACAACGGATGCGGAATATTCAGAAGCGATGCTTCGAGGCAGAGTTTCGGGTGATCATTCTATGGCGGACAATACTCTCACTCTTCTATAACCAAACCGAGAATTACAGGATGGCGCTGAAAGAAACTCTGAAGATGAAATGGATGCTGAACGGAACCGGGGCATTGGCTGAATATATAGGCGGGTATTATTACAAGCTTGGAATGCCGGAAGATGCCGTGACCGAACTGGAGGGTGCTAATGACTCGGTGATTCAGAACGACCCTGCATACTACCATTGCGCTTTGGGGCAGTGCCACCAGCTTGTAGGCCACTATGCGGATGCGATTTCTGAATATTCAAAAGCGGTCGATGCCGGCTATGCAGAGTCCTGCGCCTTCATCAGTTTAGGAACATGCTATGAGCATCTTGGAGAAGACTCCAAGGCAGTGGATCAATATAATCTAGGAATAGACCAAGATGACCCTGCGGCATATCTTTGCCGTGGCAGGATCTATCTGAAGCAGGGGTATAAGGATCTTGCCTATGCTGATTTCAATGCCGTGGTCGAAAAAGACACAGTCTTGACTGAGGATAGCGACAGACAATTCGCATTATATTTTCTTTGGAGGTACGAGGAGGCACTGGACTGGCAGAAAGCGCTGGACACACGATTTCCTGACAGCAAAGTGGTCGATTTCAGCAGAGCTTGTCTCTATTCTGTATTGAACCGACCTGAAGACGCTGTCACAGCTATGGAAGCAGCATTCAAGCACGGGTTGAACAATTTTAGCCTAATAGATAATAATGAATATCTTGATGCGGTCAGTGATATTCCCGAGTTCAAATCATTGGAGGAGAAACACCGCGCCAAACACAATGCTTTAATTGAAAGCATACGTAAGGAAATCCGCTCCATACTCTCCGGCGAAGGCTCTGGTCCTGCATTCAGCAATTCTTAACCGGCAAGGCAATTGAACTGGTTGACGAAGCAATGAGAAAATCTGTTATAACAATGCCTGTCTTGGCAGTCATTCTGCTGTTGTGTTCAACGACTGGGCGGGCGGAGACGGTATGCGACACGGTGTCGCAGAAAAGGGCGATGGTCGAGAGGCCGCGGTTGCTTAGCAGTGTCGGGGAACTGGGGTTCAAGTACAATGTGTTGTTCGGGTATATGAGCCGCTATTCTGATTCCAAGCCTGACTTACTGAAAGATCTGCCACCATTAAAAGGCCTAAAATACAGGACATACACAATAAGTTGTGAACGTGACAGTTGCATTACATCACGTTCGATCATCGCTGTCAGATGCCCGAAGGATAGTGTCTTGCTCAGATGGGTCTGTAAATCAATCGAGGAATGGGAGACGCTTTCGAAGGGATCTCTTTCAGACCAAGAATCACTTCGGTCGTCTGGAGAGATTGTGACATATTATATTAATAAGTTCAAAGAAAGAGGACCTATCATTTGTGAAGGCGATATTGGTTGGAAAATCTTCGAACAAAGTGGTTGTTTGGTCACAGATGTATGGCATTACAAGGATTTGTGCACACTTTTCACATCATATTGGAGTTACTCTGGATGTGCTGTAAGAACATTTGAATCATGGCGCACAGTCAACACCGTCACCGGAAAAGCATATTCATTATTCGATTTCATTGACAAGCGGGACGAGGCAGCACTGATTGATCTTGTTGTGAAATATTTATGGAATGACCACGACCGTTGGATTGACTTATACCCATCCAGATTCCAACATTATCCTGAATGGCTGAAAGATTGCAGCGGAGCTGCTCTGACCAAGAACGGCCTGATTGTCTATTATCACGCCCCGCAGATCGGATGCTACGCCGACGGCCAGTTCAATGCCGTCATCCCTTACGAAGAACTCAAATCGCTTCCGCATGGGTTACTGATGGACATCCTGTAAGTTTTCAGGTCGCTTTTAGGTTCAGACTGTTTACGTACTTTGAAAAACTTGAGTATATTTGCAAATAAACGCATTAAAAGGTAGATAATATATACCTTTAAGCGCGATATTTTGCAAATCAAAGGTAACTATGACATGGACAAAGTAGATGCGATAATGAACCGTTGGAATGCCCTGCAACCTCTTTCCGACAGGGACAGGGAATTGCTGAGCCGGAGGTTCACAATTGACTTCAATTATAACAGCAACCATATCGAGGGTAACACACTAACGTATGGGCAGACTGAGATCTTGCTCCTATTCGGGAAGGTAGTCGGCGAAGCGGAAGTCAAGGACGTGCAGGAAATGACCGCCAGCAATGTCGGCCTGAAAATGATGGCCGAAGAGGCCGGGCTAAAAGACATTCCGCTCACACAGAACTTCATACGGACTTTGCACAAGACTCTCCTGCGTGAAGACTACACTGTACACCGCAATCTACCCGGCGGGCAGACCAGCAGTTATGTCATTCACGCCGGCCAATACAAGACACGCCCAAACAGTGTCATCACACGTTACGGAGACCGTTTTGAATATGCGTCACCGGAAGAAACGCCCGCATTGATGACAGATCTGGTTAATTGGTACAACGAGGAGGAACACTCAGGCAAGTTCACACCTGTCGAACTTGCTGCCATATTCCACTATCGCTACATTCGTATTCACCCTTTCGAGGACGGCAACGGGCGCATAGCAAGAATGATGGTCAACTACATCCTCTCGCGGCATGGCTATCCTATGATTGTTGTGAGAAGCAGAAAGAAAAATGAATATCTTGAGGCTCTTCACAAGACAGACCTGACCGTGGGAGCCACTCCATCATTGGGAGCACACGCGTCAAAGCGAAGCATACAACAGTTTCTCACTTACTTCACAAACCTGTTTGTGGAGGAGGTTACATTCAATATTCGCTTCCTTACGGAACGAGGCGAAAATGTTTGGTGGTTTGACGGTGAACGGGTCACATTCCGGACAAACACTACCAGCAAGATTCTCAATCTGATGTATGCAAGTCCTGACATAACCATCGCAAGATTGTCAGAAGAGACAGGGGTGAATGTCGCAGCGGTCAACAAGCACATCAGGCAGCTTGTTTCCAAAGGGTACATCCAGCGCTCCGCCAGCAACGGTGACTGGAGACTGATCATAACACCGTCAGTGTAATAAATATGTGAAATGGATTTCAGTTGGCAAAACCTAAAAAAGATTGCGGTGCTTGTTCTGATGCTGTGCGGAACGATGACTCCGTGCAATGGACAGAAGGAGTTCCGGAAGGAAGAGTTCCTGTGGGGCTGCGGGTTCTCGGTGGAGGAGAACAAACTTTCTGACCAGGAGGAACATGACATCATCAACTCTGGCGTTTACAGAGGCGAGAGGACCCAGAAGCTTTATGAGAGGTTCAACAGGACGAGGGACTATGAAACCAATCTGGAGATCTGCAGGGAACTGAGCCTGGGATTATCAATAAGATATTTTACCGGCAGCAGGGGGACGGATTCGCTGCTGATTGACAATTTCTTCGCCAGGGCCATCGAAAAGACTGAGGACAAGGAGGTTTTGGTAAAGCTTATGTTGGGGTACGCGAACGACAAGTCGTACAGTGAGCAAGGAGTCATAGGAGAAGAGTGCCTGAAGCCGGAATGCCTTGTCAATGATTCCTTGAAAAACATTGCCTTGGAATATGCGATCGAAGGCAACTTCCGTGTCTACTTTTCGCGTCCGGTACAAAGTGCTCTCGTAAAAGTAGAATAATCGGACAAAAACGCATCATCCCGCCTTGGAAAAGCGGACAAAAATACGTATTTTCGCCTTGGAAAAACGGACAATGATATGATTAAGCGAAAGATTGATAGTAAGATAGACAATTTTTACAAGAGTCATAACAAGGCGTTGCTTCTCACTGGAGCAAGACAGACGGGAAAAACATTCGCCATAAGGCGGTTCGGAGCGGAAAATTTCGACAGCACCGTGGAGATCAATTTTGTCGAAAGCCAAAACGCCATTGGTTTTCTTGACGGTGCGGCGGATGCCAAAGAGATGATACTCAGGATTTCAGCGCTCACCAAGACGAAAATGATTCCTGGCAAGACACTAATCTTCTTCGACGAAGTTCAGGAATATCCAGAAATCGTCACTCTAATAAAATTCTTGGTGGAAGAAGGAAGCTACAGATATGCTCTGAGCGGGTCACTACTTGGTGTAGAGTTGAAGGATCTTAGGAGTGAACCGGTTGGATATATGGACATATTCGATATGTATCCGCTGGATTTCGAGGAGTTCGCGCTTGCCGTAGGTGTCGCTCAGACTATCATTGACACGCTTGAGGAAAGTTTCAGGAACAGAACTCCAGTCGATAGGATAGTGCACGAAAGGATGATGAAGGTGTTCCAACTTTATCTGGTGGTCGGCGGAATGCCTGCCGCGGTCTCTAAATATATTGACACCAACAATCTGCGTCTGGTGGAAGAGGAACAGAAGGCCATCATCAAACTTTACAAGAAGGACATCGCCAAATATGATCCCGAGGATAAACTGTACCTGAACGACATCTTCGATTTGATTCCTTCGGAGCTTAACTCGAAGAACAAACGCTTCATTCTCAAGAATCTCAATGAGAATTTCAAGTTCAATCGGTACCGCAACAGTTTTCTGTGGCTTAAGAACGCAGGTGTCGCCCTACCGACATATAACGTGGAGGAACCTAAGTATCCCTTGAAACTGGCCGAGCAGAGAAACCTGTTCAAGCTGTTTCTCAACGATGTAGGCCTCCTTGCTTGCCAATATTCAGACGGATTGCAGCTGAAACTTCTTCGCGGCGAGATGAATGTCAACTATGGTGGGATATTAGAGAATGCCGCAGCGCAGGAATTGACAGCACACGGCTTCTCTCTGGCTTACTTCAACAACAAGAAGCAAGGAGAACTGGATTTTGTCATAACCTACAAGGAAAAGATACTTCCGATTGAAATCAAATCCGGCAAAAACTACGAGCGTCACAGCGCTATGGACAATGTTCTGAAAGTTCCTAACTATGAAATAGAAAGCGAAATGGTCTTCTGCAATGACAACCTTTCCGTGAAAGGTTCCGTCACGTATTTTCCGGTCTATATGCTGATGTTTCTCCATAACGAGCGAATTGACGAGGACATCATCTACAAACTGGATCTGCAAGGAATCTCGTAAGGCGGCAAGCGCCGCTTCAGGAGTGTGTTTTCTTTCTTGCGTGTTAATGATTTTTTCTTTGACTTGTCATTGATTATCAGTGACTGTTGGTGTAAATACGCCCTTACGGTTCAACTGCCTTATAATTACAAGAATCGCAAAAAACACATTCAATAAAAAAAACAATTAATAATCAATTATTTATAGGACTCATAGCATATTTTAATTCACTTCAAAACAGATTCTAATTCAGATTGTCCAATGAGCATATTTCGTTACAACGTGTTTATTCTTGACCCCGAAAACCGCTTGATTGATCACAACGGTGAGGTAGGGTACGGTGATTTTGTTATCTGGAATGACTCTTGGATAGTAATATCACTAACCGATAGTGAGATAATCATCCACCTTGATAATGCGAACACACATAGACGATATTTCTTAACAAAATGTGTTCGCCCTTATGATTGGAGAGAGGTGGATAACAGAATATTGTCGAAATGTTTTACTATGCTCAAATACGCTTGCTGTCATCGCAGTACGTTTAGAAAGAACAAAACCTTTCTTATCATCCGCAATCAAAGGGTAAGATCCGTCTTTGAGCAATTATCAAAAAACGCCAGATCCAGGTACAGACACATTTGGTTTCCGGATATGATCGCGCCAGGCTATGTCGCGGTAACGCTGCCCTAATACGTAAAATGATTTCGATTGTAACTGCCCAAAGAAGCGCTCGCAATCCACGAAGGAGCAGTCGAACCTGAAGTATTTCACTCTCAACCCGGTGTCCGAGCCAAGAGCGAGCAATCGAACTTGTTCGGGTTGCCGAGGTGAGTAGTAGGGGAAGAGCTTAAATATTCAATGGATGGGCGTGATATGTTTTATAGTCAAACAATTAAGTAATTGTCTTTGGTATAATTGTGCTGGAGACAATGATTTATCAATTTGATTAGCATAATGTTACACACCACCCATTCATAATCAACGAGTGACAGGGAGACTGCTCATAATCAAATAAATATGCGTTTTTCTTTGGTAAGATTCGACCAAAGGAAAATATATAAAGTATTATTTGTTAATAAATTATCTTACACGCCGTTTTAGCTGCCGACCATAAATTGACTGGAAAGGTAAGCCGACATTATAGCACATTAGTACCGGATTGGTCTGATCCAAAATGATATAGAAATAACATGTGCATCATG
>ERZ808277.537-NODE-537-length-11506-cov-2.745786_pt1 | contig 11506 bp, 24 predicted proteins | sample MGYA00521240_ERZ808277 | MGnify/ENA primary metagenome ERZ808277 (study PRJEB31516, sample SAMN03275599) | gut metagenome | biome: mammalia-associated habitat; material: feces | host: Papio cynocephalus | place: Kenya | collected 2012-07-17 ... | reverse complement strand
ATTATCTTTCAAAATAACTTCTATAAGACTTTTAATTTGTTCTTTTTGAATTTCAGAAGGTGGGGTGTAATCTTTTATACTAAAACCTATTTTTGCTAGTCCTAATGGATCATCCTGTTGTTCTGGATTACGTATGTCTGATTTTCCGAGCAAATAATCTATTGAACAATTAAAGAAATCAGAAAGTATTGCCAATGTTTCTGTATTCATATCTCTTTCACCTGTTTCATAAAAACCAACTGTTCTTTCACTCTTATCTATAATCTTGGCTATATCAGATTGCAAAAGCTTTTTTTCAAGTCTTAATTCTTTTAATCTATTCAAACATATCATCCTTTCAAATAAGATATAAAACATTATACAACAATTTGTTCGATATGTAAACAATAAAAGAACATTTTGTACAATTTTATTCCTTACAGTATCAATAGGTTTAGAAAAATGAAAAAAATTTTCAAAAAAAAGTATTGACAAAGAACATATTGTACTATACAATACAGACAACGAACGAACAATATGTGCGAAAGAAGGGAGATGCAATAATGAGAGAATTAACTTTTAAAGAACTAAGACTAAAAAAGAATATGACACAAGAACAAGTTGCAAAAAAAGCTGGGTTTTCTAAGGATTATATATCTATGATAGAAAGAGGAGAAAGAAATCCAAGCGATAAAGCAAAAAAAATATTTGCAGAAATATTTGAAGTGCCTGTAGTACAAATTTTTTTAGCAACACAACGAACAATAAGTACGACAAAAACAAAATAAAAAAAGGAAACGAACAGATGAAAAATAAAAAGTAAAGGAGATGAGAATATGCCAATACCGAAATACGTCTCTGCTGAAGAATATAGCAGACAGTCTGGGATAGGAGTAGAAGAAATTAAAAGATTATGTAAGACCAAACAATTAAAACATTTCATGACGCAAGGAGGGTATTACAAGATAGCAATAGATGATGATTCTGTTCCGAAAGAAAAATACGATAAAGTTAATGAAGAAAATACAAGATTAAAAACAATAATTGAAACAATTTTAAACACAGCAAAACAAATCATTTAAGAAAGGGTGATTAATATGAGAATGGAAGCGAAATACGTTCGAAGAAGAGCAATAGCAAAGGGTTGTGCAGAGATAGTAGCAATGTTAGGGCTAATCACATTATATGCACCACTAATACTATATACAGTAGCAAAATATTGGAATTAGAAAAGGGGTGACACGATGGAAAACTTAGAAGAAATACAATACAGCATCTTAGAGATGTTGAATGAGATGAGGTTGTTGATAAATTCAACAAGATTGAGTGATAAAAAGAAACTAGAGTTGCTAAAGCAATATGTTGATGAACAATGCGATGTAATCAAAAAAGACATAGCTATCAACGAAAAGGTCGAAAAAATAGAACTAGTGTTCAAAGTCATAAGCAACCACTAGTTCTCAAAGACATATATAAAATTCATCTCTAGAGCTATTTTAACATAGTTTTAGAGAGAATGCAAGGAGGAAATCAAATGAAAAAATCAATAATGCCAAAAGACAGTTTTTGGAGTATAGAAAAATTTGAAGGAAGTCATAAACATCATGTTTTTGGCGGTCCGAACAGAAAAAGAAGTGAAAGAGACGGACTTTTTATATATTTGACACCAGAAATGCACAATGCAAGCGATAAAGGTATTCATTTTAATCAAGAATTTATGGATTATGCACACTTAAAAGGACAATATGCTTGGATGGACCATTACAATAAAACAAAAGAAGATTTTATAAAAGAGTACGGAAGAAGTTACATATAAACAAAAGAAAGGGTGAATTTTATGGATAAATTAATAAAAATTGATATAAACGAAAATCAAGAGCCAGTAGTAAATGGCAGAGAATTACATAAAGTTTTAGGAGTAAAAACAGCTTATAAAGATTGGTTCCCGAGAATGGTAGAATACGGTTTTAATGAAGGACAAGACTTTTGCTCAATTTTGAGCGAAAGTACAGGAGGAAGACCAGAAACAAATCATGCTATCAAATTGGACATGGCAAAAGAGATTGCGATGATACAAAGAAATGAAAATGGTAAAAAAGTAAGACAGTATTTCATTAAAGTAGAAAAAGATTTTAATAGTCCGGAAAAAATTATGGCTAGAGCATTAAAGATAGCAGAGGGCAAATTGAATGTATTGCAATTAGAGAATACACAACAAAAGCAAATCATAGGAGAACTTAAACCAAAAGCAGATTACACAGACAAAATATTAAAAAGTAAGAGTACTGTAACAGTAACTGCAATCGCAAAAGATTATGGGATGACAGCAATAGAATTAAACAAAAAATTACACGAATTAAAAATACAATATAAGCAAAGTGGGCAATGGTTTTTGTATGAAAAATATCAAGAATGTGGATATACACATAGTAAAACAACAGATTATATAAAACGAGATGGAAAAGTTGGAACTAACTTGAATACAGAATGGACGCAAAAAGGTAGATTGTTTTTGTACAACAAATTAAAAGAAATAGGAATAATTCCTCTCATAGAAAAAGAATAAAAAAACAGCGGGGTAAGGCAAAATTTACTCCGCTACTTTGGAAAGGAGAAAAAATGGAAGGTTGGATAAGTGTGTATAGAGACCTGCAAAATCATTGGATTTGGGATTCAAAAGAACCTTTCGACAAAAGAAGTGCTTGGATAGATTTATTGTTAATGGTTAATCATAAAGATTCTGAGATTGATTTTGATAATGGGAAAATGCTTGTAGAACGAGGACAACGTATAATATCTCTTAAAAAGCTTGCAATTAGATGGAAGTGGTCAAGGCACAAAGTGAGTGATTTTTTGAACCGCCTAGAACAGGAACACATGTTGATTCAAGTTAGGGACAACAAAAAAACTCTTATAAGCATTGTGAATTATGACAAATATCAAATTCGAGAACAATTTCCGGACATGTCCGAGGACATGCGGAAGGGTAAGTAAAGGACATGTCCCGGACACAAACAATAATGATAATAATATTTATTTATATTTATTTAATAAATATAAAAGCGAAATTGTAAAACAAAATTTCAATTTTGCCCAAAAAATGAAACTGGTTAATGAGTGTCAGCAAGAAAATAATTTTATGAAACTCACTCAAGAAAAACAGAATGAATTATTTTTAAATTTAATGAGTTTAAGTAGAATAGGAGTCTAAAATGATTAAAGAGAAATTAAATAGATTAATAGAACGTGATACAGTACCAATCTTTTGTATAGACATAAAAGAAAATACGAACAGCAACGTATTAAAAGCTAAAAAAATAAAAAAGCATAAATATTATATTTGTGATTATTGCAATGAAAAAATAGATTTAGAACCAAAACAAGAAGAGAGAAATGGCGGAAAAGTAATGTTTCCAAATTCTCTTACAAAGAAGCGGGAATATAGAACTAGCATTATGCACCAAATGTTTAAATAAAGCAATAAAAGAATTTGAGAAAGGATGATTTAAATGGCATTAAAATATTTAGAAAATACAAAGAAAATGATTCAAGAAATGCAAAATTTCTTTATGGATTTAGAAAAAAACAAAAAACAATTAGAAGAAGAGTTAAATAAAAAAGAATTAGAGCAGAGTGATTTATTGCATGAGATGGAATTGAGCAGGTTAAATGCAATAGAACTTATGAATACGGCTAAAAGACTTGTAAAATTGAGAAAAGAAAGAAGAGTAATAAAAGACACTTTAGAAGTTTTAAAAACTGAAAAAGGTTTTGCAGATAAATATATAAACAAAGGAATTTGTGCAGATTTAAAACAAAATGTAATGAATTTAGATAATTTAAAAAAATGTTGGAGTGATAGGAAATACCATCCAAAAATTTTAAAAGATTTAAAAATAAATAAAATTCAAGAAAAATCGGAGGAAAAATAATGGGAAAAATGAGTGAAATAGATTCATATGTAGAATCAGAAACAAAAAGAAGGCTAAAAAAAGAACTTAGATTTAACAACATAGGTTTGATAATTATATTAGTCTTAACAATAATCAACATGATGTGCTATGCAAAGAGAATTAGCTTGTACAAGCAATATATTGAGCAATTGCAAGAGACAATATTCTATCAAAAAGCAGAGATAGAGAGTTTAACAGATGTGGGATTTTAGGAGGTAATCAGATTTGAATCCAACAAAATTAATTTCAAGAAACATAGACATTAAACTAAAAGATATTGAACAAATAGAAACACAATGTTGCCTATGTGGCAACAAAAATAAAGAAGTTATAAAAGCAAAGAAAATATTATCGGAAAAATTTACAAATTATGAGTATTTAAAATTTAAATCAGACTATATGTGTACCGACTGTGCAAAATGCATAAAAGATGACAGATTAAGAAAAAATAATTTTTTAGCAGATGAAGATCACATTATTTTTTTAAAACAAAACGAAATAGAAAATTACATATTTGAAGTTGGTAAATATATAAAAATTCCATTTCTATTCGCAATTACAAGAAGCTTTAAAAAACACAACAGTTTTAAATGCAACTTAAATTATGATTATGATTATTTTTATATACAAGAAGAGGACAAAAAATATTTATTTGATGTGAAAGAAATGAAAAAACTATACAAAATATTAGAAGATGCATACTTATTTTTTACTAAAGAAGAAATGATAACAGGAAATTATAAATTTATGAGTATAGAGAAATATGGAAAGAAAAAATTTTTAAAGTTAGAAGAAATATTAAATAAACACAGGGGAACACATCAGTTTGAATTATTAATATATATACTTAATTCAGAAAAGAGAAACGAGTATATAAAGAGAAAAAAGGAGGAAGAAAAAAATGGAAAAAAGAGCAAGACAATGTGCAGTGGTAACGTTAATGAACATTTGGAATTGTATTGATTGGAGTAAAGTAGATACAAGGAGAAGTTATAATATTTGGGATGAATTTTCTAATAAAGTTAAAGCAGCTTCGTACACAACAAACAAATATGAAACGTTCGTTGAAAAGTTATGCAAAAAATTAGAAATAAGTAGTTTGAAATATAGAGATATTATGGATATTGAAACAGAAAATTTAGAGATAAAAGATAAAATTATGAATTTATTTAGAGAAGAAACACTTTCATTAGTGTTAGAGGTAAAAATGAACAAAGAAGTGATTAAAGAACAGTTAAAATTACAAAATGAAAGAGAGGAAGAAAAAAATGAGGATTAATTTAGAATTATTATTAAAATCACCACTATTACATTTTAGTGATGAAAGAATGGGAACAATGCAAGTAGCAAGGACCATGAAGTATAAATACAATGAAAAATATGTAGATGTTCCCGTTTTATCTGGCAATGCGTTTAGAGGAGAATTGAGAAGAATTGCAATGAATGATTATTTACAAGTATTAGGATTTGAAAACGAAGGAATAAGTGCAAAACTATATTATACGTTATTTACAGGAGGAACATTAACAAGTGGAAGTAGATTTGCAGAAATCAGCAAAAAAAGAGAGATGAGAAAAATGTGTCCACCATTAAGTTTATTTGGAACAGCAATAGGAGACCAAATTCCAGAAGGAAAACTAAAAGTAAGTATATTTAAGCCGATTTGTAAAGAATTAAATGAATATAACAACAATAAAAGTGAAATAAGTTTTTATGAAATGCTACAAGATATTTTTTATACTAGAAGAGATGATTTAAAGTCGAAAGATGCTAATATAACAGATGAAACCAAAAATAAAAATGCACAACAAATGAAATATGAAGCGCAATGTTTAAGTGCAGGAACTATACTTGAAGGAAGCATATTAATAGAAAATTCAAATGAAACAGAAGAAGAGTGTTTGTATTCTATCTTAGACAAATTTAGAGAAAGTCCATTTATAGGTGGAAAATCAGCAACAGGACATGGAGAAGTAGAAATAAAGCAAAGCATGAGAGGAGAAACTGAAAAATATTACAAATACTTAAAAGAAAACAAAGAAAAAATAAAAGAATGGTTAAGAGAAGTAGAGGCAGATTTATGATGACATTATATGAAAAGCAATTATATACATATAACGCAGGAAAACAAAATTATATAGACAAAGTTGAAAAAGCAATAAGATTAATAAAAGAAGCGGTAAAAATGAAGAAAAAGATGTCAATCTCGTGCAGTTATGGAAAAGACAGCATAGTTTTATTAGATTTAGTATTTCAAGTAACTAAAAATGTAACTGTAATACAATCAGATAGCGGTTATCAATTACCTGATACGTACAGAATAAGAGAACATTACGAAAAAAAGCTTAATTATAAGACTGTTATTGTAAATCAATTGTTACCATTTGAAGAATTTCTAAAAATATATGGAATGCAAAGTATAAATAGAACAAGATCACAGCATAAAAATGTTGTACAAATAACTAAAAAAGATAGATTAACAGAGAAAGCGAAAGAAAATGGAATAGAATTAACGTTTTGGGGATTAAGAAAGGCAGAAAGCAAAGCTAGGGATAAGTTTCTAATAAACAGAAATCTTTTTTATAACAATACAAAAAAAATGTGGTTTTGTTCTCCATTATCATATTTTACTAGTACAGACATTTGGACTTATATTTTCACTAATAAATTAGAATATCCTAATTTTTATGATATGCAAAATTGTGGAAAAACAAGAGAATGGATAAGAAATACAAGTTGGGTTACAACTGATGGAGCAAACAAAGGAACACTAGTTTGGTTAAAGTACAATTTCCCAGAGTATTTTGACAAACTAGCCAAAAATTTCAAGGAGGTAAAAGGTTATGCTTAAAGTAATATTAGGAAAAAAAGATGAAGCACTAAAAAAATATATAAAAGATGATAATTATATTATGTTTGCGGAAAAAACTAACAGTATGTATAAAAACATATATACATATAGTTGGGAAAGTAGAAATACAGCTAGTGCACTTGATCTGTTAACTAATAAACTAACGATTATATATGATGGAGAAAAAATGTTTAGATATGACACAAGATTAGCAAGATTCTTTTCAACTATGGCGTATAACAAAACAAAAAAATAAAATTGTGTGTTTAGATAAATTGAAAAATAAAAACAATTATGAGATCTTTGCATATTTTATGTTTTTGGACAAAAAGATAATCGACGTTAATCATTATTGGTGCTTTAAGGCAAATCACTGGGAAGAGTCAATTTTTGATAGTAATCCAATACGTATGTTAGATACTGAATATTTGGCAAGAAAAATATATAAGTATATCGAATTTAACAAAGAACCAGAAAACGATTTAGAAGAAGCGGTTCTAAAATTAATACAAGGAGAAAGCAATGTCAAATAAATTATATTTAAGAAAAAATGTATATGAAATGGCAAAAGAAAGACTAAACAAAATTTATAATAGTGTTGAGAATATTGCAGTGGCTTACAGTGGAGGCAAAGACAGTACGGTCCTAATGCATTTAGTCTTAGAAACGATACCGAAAGATAAAGAATTATATATATATTTTATAGATAAAGAAAGCAATTTAATTTCTACAAAGGAATATATTGAAAGACAATTTGAAACTATAAAAGAAAAATATAAAAATGTACATTTGTTATGGTTTGCAATACCCATGAGAGAAATTAATGCAATGTCATTTTATGAACCTTGGTGGACATCTTTTGACGAAAATGAAAAAGAAAATTGGATATATGAGCCACCTAAAAAAGAATATGTAATAACAAATGAAAACAATATACTTAAAGAGTATGGAAATAATGAAACACATACAACAATCTATAAAGAAATAAATAAATACATATCAAAAAATAACAAAATAAAAACTGGTGTAATGGTAGGAATAAGAACGGATGAGAGCCTTAATAGATTTAGAGCAGTTACAAAATATAAGCATCTGAATATGGACTATTGTACACAAGTAGATACAAATGTATACAACTTCTATCCAATATACGATTGGGATTTTAGAGACATTTGGAAATATCATCATGATAATGACATAGAAGTTAATCCAATATATCAGAAAATGTGGCTGAAGGGAATATACAAAAGAGAAATGAGAATTTCACAAAGTTTTGCAGGAGTTCCTAAGAAAACATTACCAATTTATAGAGAACTAGAACCAGAAAGTTTTGAAAAATTCTGCAAAAGAGTAAAAGGAATAAACAGCTTAACACATATAGACTTAAATACAATTAAAAGATTATGCGACAACGTGGATTATGACTATTTATATAATTGTTTGCCAGAAATATATCAGAAGGCATTAGATAAAACTAAGAAAAATACAAAAGATAGAGAAACAGTTAAGGCCATATTAAATGGAGATATAAGACTAAAGAGAAAGGCTGAAAAGAAAGGGGATAATAAATGAGTAATATAGATTTTCCAATATTAAATGTGAGGATGGTAGATATTAATAAAGTAATTGCAAATGATTATAATCCTAACAAGGTAATGAGTTCAGAAATGGAGTTACTAAAGAAAAGTATTGAAGAAGATGGATATACACAACCTATAGTTACTTTTTATGATAAAGACATAGATAAATACATTATTGTAGACGGATTTCACAGGTACAGATGTGCTAAAGAGTTTTTTAAACTTGAAGAGATACCAGTTGTAACAATAGACAAACCACTTTCAAATAGAATAGCTAGTACAATACGACATAATAGAGCTAGAGGTGTACATCAAACCACAATAATGAGTGATATCGTAAAAAAGTTAATGAAATTAGGGAAAAGTGATAAAGAAATACAATCGGAATTAGGAATGGATCCAGATGAATTTTTAAGAATGAAGCAAATAATGAAGGTTGATGAATTCTTTGCTAATGATGAATATGGACATGCATGGGTTAATTACAAGGAGGATAAAAATGTTTAAAAATTTTAAAGTGGTAATGCATATGAAATCTCCAGTTGCGGTAATGGACAATATAATATTAGACAGCATAATAAGTGCAGCAGCATGTAAAGAGATATTAGGAGATGACTATTATGCAGGAAACAATGAAACAGGAACAAAAGAAATGCAATATAGTGTGCTAGGAAAAATAATAGATAAAAAATACGATGTATATTGCACGAGTTATGGTTTTGGAGATAATAGAGAGTTCTTAGTTAATTGGAACAAAAGATTTGATACAAAATACGATAATTACGTTGATTTAGGTAAAAAAGGAAGATTAGATATAGGAGCAGGATATTTTAAAAATTATCATATGCCATTAATTGTGCGTTCATACAAAACAATAAATTTTTATGTAAGGGGAGATTTAAAAAAAATAAAAGAATTATTAGAAAATTACATACATTTTATTGGAAAAAAATCGGCACAAGGGTATGGAGAAATAGCAAAATATGAGTTTGAAGAGATAAAAGAGGACTATAGCATAATTAAGGAAAACAAATTAATGCGACATATACCGATAAAATATAAAGGAGAGTTAAATTTAAATGAAAATAAGATTATGGAGAAATCAATAATTCCACCATACTGGAGATTAGATAACAGAGAGATATGTCTAATTCCTTAAAAATAAAATAGGAGGTGTCTATGAAAGATTTAACAGACTGGCTAATAGCAAGAGAGGACAGCATAGAATTTAATTTAGAAAGGAATGATAAACAAATGATGTGTACAGATAAAGAACAAGCAACGTGCAATGTAGAAAAAATGGGATGTGAAGGATGTTATTATAATAAAAGTATTGAAGAGGGGGAAAACCATGGATGAGTTTATAAAAAGAAAATGTGGCAACTGCAGATTCTTTCCTTGCATGAGACTAAATTGTAAAAAAGACAATATATGTAATCAACATGAGTTTGAACACCAAAAAATCATTAAAGAAGCGGAGAAAGGACATGAATAGAGCAAGAATATTTGAATTATATATAATTTTAAAAATGTTAGGAGGATTAATTAATGAAAGGATATAAAGGTTTTAATAAAGATATGACATGCAGAGGGTTTCAATATGAAATTGGAAAAGAGTATGAAATGAAAGAGCAGATAGAATTATGTAAGAGAGGGTTTCATTTTTGCAAGAAAATAGCAGATGTTCAAAACTATTATAATATTCAAGAAAATGATGTAATATTGTGCGAAATTGAAGCTTTGGGAGAGATACAGGAAGGCGATTATAAATGTGTAACTAACAAGATTAAAATACTTAGAGAAATAAGCAAAGAGGAGATGTATTTGCTAGGAAATGAAGGAATAGATAATCGAGGGTTAGGTAACACAGGATACAGGAACACAGGATACAGGAACACAGGAGACAGGAACACAGGAGACTGGAACAAAACAGACAGAAGTGCAGGAGTATTTTGTAATGAAGAACCTAAAATGATGATGTTTAATAAAGAAACAGACATGACTTGGGAAGAATGGAAAAACAGTGAAGCTTATGACATATTAACAAGAGTTAAAAAGTCTGCATGGGTTTGGTACGATGATATGACAGATAAAGAGAGAGAAGAAAATCCAAATTCAAAAACATGTGACGGATATCTCAAAGAAATTGAAAGAAAAATCGGAGCAAAAGAGTGGTGGAATACCTTAGAAATGTATGAAAAAGCTACAATAATACAATTGCCGAATTTTGACCTAGCTATATTTAACGACATTATGGAATTGAAAATAACAAAAAAAGAATATAAGGAGATTATAAAATGGTTAGAATCAAACAAGAAAACATATTAAATTGTACAGAAAATATAATAGTTCATCAAGTAAATATTCAGGGGGTAATGCGGAGGTGGAGTTGCTAGACAACTCGCCGACCGCTTTAAAGGATTAGAGAAGAATTATTCAGAATATTGTAGAAGACATAATAACAGATATATAGATTTAAGTGCAGATATATATTATTACCAAGCAAACAACAAAATAATAGCCAATATGTTTAGCCAAAAGGAAAATTTTGATACAGATTATTTAAATATGGAGATTGCACTTGAATATTTGAAAGCATTTGCACAAAAAAATAATTTAAGTATAGCAACACCTTACGGAATAGGTTGTGGAATAGCAAATGGAGATTGGAACAAAGTATATAAAATGATAGAGAAAGTATTTGAAGATTATAGTGTAACTTTATATAAGTTAAGAGAGGAGTAAATAAGATATGAAAATATTTAAAAATATAGATGAAAAATTTAAAGATATAGGATTTAAAAAAGTAAAAGATGACCAATATTCAGTTACATATGAAAGATACAATGTAAGGTATAGATATATACAAGTATTAGATATTTGTCACAAAAGAAGTGGTAAACACATTATACAAAGTTATGATAAAGATTTGTTTGACAAAAAAAGAATAGGCAATACTGGTGTTGGCTTAACATATTATGAAACAAAATTGGCATTAAAAAAGATGAAAAAGAAAAAATGGCACAAATAATTGCTAGGAGGTATTTAAGTGAAAGAAAATAGGATAGAAGAAACAATAAAACAATTGAAATTAATATTAAAAGTTCGTAAAGAACAAAAAGACATAATAGAATGTGCTGGAG
>ERZ808277.536-NODE-536-length-11510-cov-2.344304_pt1 | contig 11510 bp, 7 predicted proteins | sample MGYA00521240_ERZ808277 | MGnify/ENA primary metagenome ERZ808277 (study PRJEB31516, sample SAMN03275599) | gut metagenome | biome: mammalia-associated habitat; material: feces | host: Papio cynocephalus | place: Kenya | collected 2012-07-17 ... | reverse complement strand
CCCGCCCAAAATCAGCCAAATGTGCGGAGCTTTGTCAAAAGATTGCAGCGCAATGACCGTGGAATCTAAATTGGTGGCTTTAGAGTCATTAATATAAATGACCCCTTTGTGATACGCGCACGGCTCTATGCGGTGCTCCATGGCTTCAAAGCGGTCAAACACCGTTTGAATAATCTGAGGCGGCACACCCACCGCCAAAGCGCACAAGGCCGCCGCCATGGCATTTTCCACATTATGAATCCCCTTGAGTTTGGGGGGATGCAAGCGGTAGCCCGCACTGAAAATGATTTCGTCCCCGTCAAAGAACACATCCGTTTTTAAGGGATGTTTAGCCTTGGCCGAAAATGCACTCAGCGTGCCTTTCAGCCCCGGGGCCAAGCGGGCGCAATATTCGTCCCCGCCGTTGAGCACAGCAAAATCGTTGGTACGTTGGTTTTTGAACAAACGCGCTTTGGCGCGGATGTAATTGTCCATGCCGCCGTGGTGGTCCAAATGGTCGGGCGTAATGTTGAGCAAACACGCCACCTTGGGCCGGAAGAACGTGCTGTCTTCTAACTGGTAGCTGGAGACCTCTATCACCAAAAAATCTTTGGGACGGATTTCATCTGCCGCAGCAGACACCGGGGCTCCAATATTGCCTGTGACAAACACACGGCGGTGCGGTTTTTTCTGCGCGCAATATTCCTTTAAAATTTCGCCCAACAAAGTCGTGGTAGTAGTTTTGCCATTGGTACCGCTGACCGCCAGCACCGTAATGCCCTTGGGCATAAAAGCCAGGGCCAACTCTAACTCAGAGAAAATGGGAATATGGCGTTTGCGCGCGGCTTGCAGCACCGGGCTTTTAGGAAAGATGCCCGGGCTTTTGATGATAAATCCGCAGTCAAGCACCCCTTCGGAATGCCCCCCGGTCTCTACTTCCACCCCGGCAGGCAAACCTAATTTTGAGACGTGGGGAACGGTGTGCTCTTCGCTAATGAGCACCTCAAAGCCGTGGCGTTGAAGCAAGGCGGCTGCTTGCCGGCCGCTGCGCCCCAGGCCTAACACGCAAGCCCGTTTTCCGCGGAATTTTTCCGGTTTAAACATGGTCTCCCTCCAACGCCTCGCGCACGGTTTGCTGGTCCGAAAACGGCAATACCTGATGGCCGATTTTTTGGGTTTGCTCGTGCCCTTTGCCAGCCACGATCACGATATCTCCCGGGCGGGCGGCGGAAATGGCCTTAAAAATGGCGCGGCGGCGGTCCGGCTCCACCTCATAATTGGAAAAGCCCGCCATGCCTTTTTGGATATCGGCAAAAATTTGGGCGGGGTCCTCGGTGCGGGGATTGTCATTGGTCAAAAAAACCAGGTCACTGTTTTGGCAAGCCGTATGCCCCATCAGCGGACGTTTGGTGCGGTCACGGTCGCCGCCGCAACCAAACACCGTAATTACGCGCCCCGTCTTAAAATGGGCCACGGTCTGATAGGCCCGCTGCAAGGATTCATCGGTATATGCAAAATCTACAAACACAAAAAAGTCTTGCCCCGCGTCAATACGTTCCATACGGCCCGGCACACCGGGCAACTGCGCCAGCCCCGCCAGAGCGATGGCTTCGTCTACGCCGTTGGCCTTGGCAATGCACAACGCGGCCAGAGCATTGTAGACATTGTGTTTGCCCAGCAAATTGATTTTTCCACTCAGTCCGTTGACGCAAAAGGCGGTGCCGTGCAAGCTTTCTTCAATCTTTTCCGCCCGGTAATCCGACGGCGCTTGCAAGCTGTAGGTCAGCACCCGCACTTTGCCGCGCAGCATTTCTATAAGCTTTTGCCCGTAGGGGTCATCTGCATTGATGACGGCGGTCTTGGGCTCTTTGTGATTGTCGGCCGATAACAACTCTTCAAACAATTTCTTTTTGGCAGCAAAATAATTTTCAAAGGTATGATGAAAATCCAAATGGTCCCGCTGCAAATTGGTAAACACGGCCGTATTAAAATGAATGTGACGCACCCGCTGTTGCTCTAAGGAATGGGAAGACACCTCCATCACCAAAGCGTCCGTGTGGGCCTCTTGCATTTGTTTAAGCAGTTGAAAAAGCGGCAAAGCCAGCGGCGTCGTGTTGGGCGCCTGCGCGACGACCCGGCCGTTGATACGGTAATTGACCGTGCCCAGCACAGACACTTGTTTGCCCGCGTGGTGCAGGGCGGCCTCGGCTAAATAGGAAATGCTGGTCTTGCCTTTGGTTCCCGTCACGCCGGTAATGCACAAATGGTCCGAAGGTCGGCCGTAAAATTCATAGGCTGCGTCGGCCATATCTTGGTCTATGTTGTCAGATTGGAAAAAGGAAGCCGGAGCGGACACCGCCGGCTCTTGGGCCGACACCACCAACACCGCCCCCTTTTGCACGGCGTCTTGGATAAATAAATTGCCGTCATGGTGAACCCCCTTGAGCGCAAAAAAGACAAAACCCGGCCGGACCTCAGCAGAGTTATACGTCAGGCCCGTAATATTCAGGCCGCGCTCAGCGGCAAAAGCAAGTACGCGCGAAAGCATAAACATTTACAACACCGTCACGGCCTCGGTGTGTTCCCCCACAATTTTAAGATATTGCATTTTCCGGTGCAGCCCCACATCCACCGGGATGATATTGCGTCCGTTGTCCAACACAATCTCGGGCACCTGCGTATGGCCCACCACTTGGCGCAGCTCGCTGCGTGGGCAAGAGGCCAACAGGTCATCTAAATCTTCCCAAAAAATACCGCCGAAACGGTCCGTCCCGCTGCGGTGAACGCTGATGTTAAAAATAGGATGCCGGAAGAACTCATGTTTAACGGCCTCACGGAAAATCATATTGGTTAAAATGGCCACATTGTTTTCGGTCAATTCATCCAGCTGCATTTTAAAAATCTTCATCAATTTGTGCGTTACGCCCGCGTGTGTAAACAAAAACCCTTTGTAGGCATACGCCGCACGGATTTCAAAATCTAGCACCTGGCGTTTGAGTTTGTCGCGCACCAGTTTGGCCTCTTGTTTGCCAAAGCCGGAGATTAAAAAATTGCTCATGAGCAGCTCCAGTTCATGGTTGCCCACCAAACGAATCACTTCCCCTTGTTCGGCATTGGCTTGTTTTTGCAATTTATCCAGCAAATCATCCACTTGGCGCGGCTGGGGCCCGCGGTCAAAGATATCCCCCATTTGCACCAAACGGTTCCGCCCGCCGGACCAGTTCAATTGCCCGTCCACCAGTCCCGCGTGGCGCAGCATGTGTACAAAAGGGTCGTATTGACCATGCACATCGCCCACTACAATGATTTGCCTTTGTGGTCTGTTCTCATTCATAAATAATATAATGACAGTATAGCAAAATGCCTTGCGCCCTGGCGCGGGGCAAATGGACCCATATGAAAATATCCCGCTCCCTTCTTCATGCGTTGCAACGGCTGTTGGGAAAAGAAAACGTACAAACCGATGAGCTGTCTTTGCAGCTCAACAGTTACGACTGTTCCCAAAGCCGCCACCGCCCCGACGCCGTGGTCAAGGTCACCGATGCGACGGTTTTGCCCGCATTGGTCCGTCTGCTGGCGCAAGCCAAAGTGCCTTTTATTGCCCGGGCGGCCGCCACCAATCACGCCGGCAGCTGCGCCGCCGTGCAGGGCGGGGTGGTCATCAATGTCAATGCACTGGACCCAATTTATCAAATCAATCCCCAACAAGGTTACGCCGAGGTGGCCCCTGGTGTAGTCACCGCGCAACTGCAAGCGCAGCTGCACCCCCTCGGTTTTTTTTACGCGCCCGACCCGGCCAGTGAGGGCGTTTGCACCTTGGGGGGCAACTTGGCCCAAAACGCCAGCGGCGCCCGCTGCATGAAATACGGCAACACGGCCGACAACACCTTACAAGCGGATTTGGTCACGCCGCAAGGCTCCTGCCTTTCCCTGCGCCATGACGCGCCGGGGCCGGACTGGTTGGGCCTATTGGCGGGCAGCGAGGGAACGCTGGGGCTAATTCAAAAAATGCGGGTTAAAATTTTGCCGCTGCCCAAACAAGTCAAAACTTTTTTGACGACGTTTGATTCTTTGGAAAACGCCGTACAGACCGTATCTGATTTAGTGGCCCAGGGGCTCATCCCCCGCTGCGTGGAAGCTATGGACCAAACCACCACCCGCGCCGTGGAGGACTTTGCCCACGCGGGTTATCCCACGGACGCGCAAGCCTTGCTGATTTTAGAGTTGGACGGCACCCGGCAACAAATTGCCCGGGATGAAAAACTGCTGCAATCACTTTGCCAAGCACGCGGCTGCCTGAGTTTTACCGCAGCCCAAAACGAAGAAGAACGTAAAAAATTATGGCGCGGCCGCCGGGCGGCATATTCCGCCATGGCCGCGTTGGCCCCCAGCGTAGCGGTGGGAGACGGCACCGTGCCCCGCAGTGAGCTGGCGCAAACGCTGCGCCAAGTGCGCCGCATTTTGGACCAATACGGTGTACGGGCCAGTTTGCTCTTTCACGCGGGCGACGGCAATTTTCATCCACAGATTATTTTTGATTCGCGCAACCAAGAGCAAACCCACGGCGTCAGCAGAACGCTGCAAGAAATTTTAAAGGCCTGTATAGACCACGGCGGGACGCTGTCTGGCGAGCACGGCGTGGGCATAGAAAAGCGCGCCGTCATGGCGTATCAATATTCGCGCGAAACGCTGCGTTTGATGAGCCAACTTAAAAAAGCCTTGGACCCGGACAACTTAGCCAACCCCGGCAAAATCCTCCCTGTAGGGTTTGAGGATAAAGCCGCCCCGCATGCAGAAACCGACCCGGAGGTGCTCCGGCTGGCCAAGGAAATCAAATGCCGCGCCGAACACCGGGAGAAAACCCGCATCGTGGGCACACTGACCCAGTGGAAAAAAACCACCGCAGCCGATCTGTCCGCCCGTTCTTTAAACCGCATTTTAGACATAGACAAGACCAATTATACCGCCACCGTGCAAGCTGGAGTGACAGTACAAGCGTTGCTTTTAGCCCTCAAACAGCAGGGCGTATATGCTCCGCTGCCGCCGGAGTATCCGGGCACTTTAGGCGGCCTGGTCAGTCAAAAACGTTGCCCGCAGCTGACTCCGTGCCTCATCGGATTGCAGGCCATTTTACCCAATGGAGATATCATAGATTACGGCGGTAAACTCATGAAAAATGCCGCGGGATATAATTTGTGCCGTTTGTTTACCGGGGCCTGCGGTACGCTGGGGCTCATCACGCGCGTAACTTTTAAAATCTACGCTAAACCCGTGGCGGCGCAACTTCTGCCTTGGGCTTGGCCGCAGCGGGACGCCGACCCTTGGCTGCGCGCCCTGCAGGACCAGCTGGACCCGCAACATCTATTTTTAGTTGAGGAAGACGTATGAAAAAGATGTTGTTTTCACTCAATCCTTTGCAATCCGTTCCGGGCAACCCGGGGCTGTGCTCTCTGCAAGAGAGTGTGGCGCGCTGCACCCGTTGCAACGGCTGCGTGCAAAGCTGCCCCTCTTATTTCATTTATAAAGAAGAAACTTTTTCACCGCGCGGGCGAAATCAAATTTTGCGCCTTTTGCTGGAACGCAAAATAAAACCTGTGCAACACATAGAGCTTTTGGAACGTGCCGCCACGCATTGTATGCTTTGCGGGCGTTGCACGCGCGCCTGCGCCGGGCATTTGGCCATGGCGGAGCATACCTTGGCTTTGCGCCAAGCACTGGACGTAAACGTCCTGCCCGCCACGCTGCGGGGCGTGTTGCGTTGGCGCAGCCGCCGGCCGGACTTACTGGCCAAACTGGCAAACACTTATTACTTTTTACGCCGGATTGGCGCGGCCCGCTTGGCCCGGTTGGCTTTGCCCTTGCGCTGGTTGAAGCACCTGGATGATATCCTGCCCGACCACCCGATGACCTTGCCCGCCGCCTTGCGTCAAGCCGGGATAAAAGCCGACGCAGACCGACCAGGCGCTTTGTATTTGCCCGGGCCGGAAACTGCCTATGTGTGCGGCCAAAAGAAAAATCCCCGGCTGCTGTGGGGCTTTTCTTCCGGATTAATGGAGCAAGTGTACGGGGACAAAATCCCGCTGCTGAAAACGGCCCGCCGCTTGCTTTTGGAGTGGGAGAAATGGGCCCAAGGACGCAAATTACCCTTGGTGACCGATAGCATAGAGATTTATTCCTTCCTTAAAAATTATCCCGTTTTGTTTGCCTCTATGCCCGGCTGGTGCGCCCGGGCGGAAGCCTTGGCCGCACAAGTTCGCTTCATCACAGACTTTATGCCGCTGCGCGGCAAAGCCGCCGGGAACGTAGCCAAAACCGCGTGGGATCGCTCCGGCCTGCTCAGCCCGCAAGACGCCCCCCTCCCCCGCGTGCAGAAAATATTAAAGACACATTTCGGAAAAAATTTGGTAGAGTGTGAGTATAGCCGTTTTCCGCTGCCGGCTGGTGGCGCGGGTTTTGCCCAAGGTTGCCCCGCGCGGGAAATGGTGCTTGAAAACGTAAAAAACGTCGCACGCGGAAACATCAAGCAGGTGTTTTGCCTCTCGGGGTTGGCCGCGTTGGAGTTAGGTGCGCAGCTGCGGAAACAAAAACTGCAAGCGCGGGCCGGCTCTGTTGTCTGTATACCAATAGAAAAATGAGCGATTTTAGCAATGAAACCCCCAAGTTGTCCGCCGACGAGAAATTAAACCTTCTCGTGGAGTTTGGCGCGCGCATTTCCTGCGAGCTGCGCTTGGACAAACTTTTAGACATCATCGCCCAGCAGATCACCCGCATGCTGGACGTGGGGCGTTGCACCATTTATTTAAAAGATGCCGAGCGCAATGAGTTGTGGTCCAAGATCGCGCAAGGCCGCGGTTTGGAGCACACCGAAATCCGCGTGCCGTTAGACGGCGAAACGGTCACCTCTATCGTGGCGCGCACGGGCCAAACCATTAACTTGGCCGACGCATACGAGGACAAACGTTTCTCTATGGCCGTGGACATGGTGACGGATTTTCGCACACACACCTTGTTGGCTGTACCGCTCAAAAACAACTCCGGCAAAGTGCTGGGGGTTTTCCAAGTGGCCAATAAAGCCGACGGCTCCCCGTTTGACAAAAAAGACGAGGGCATCTTGCTGCTGCTGGCCACCTTGGCCGCCAGCTCCATTGAAATTGCCAAACTTTATCAAGATGTGCACGTGGCCCAGCTGGAAACCATTTACCGCTTGGCCGTCACGGCCGAATACCGCGACCAGCAAGACACCCGCGCCCATTTAAAGAACATCAGCATTATTTCTTACTTATTGGCCTTGGCATTGGGCATGAGCAAAAAAGAAGCCGAGCTGATTAAAAACGCCAGCCCCTTGCACGACATTGGCAAGGTGGCCCTGGCCGACAACATTTTGCTCAAACCCGGCCGCTTGACCCCGGAAGAATTTGAAATTATGAAGTCTCACACCGTTTACGGCGGGCGCATTTTGGAAGGGGCCCACTCCAAGGTTTTGCAAGTGGCCCACAAGATGAGCCTGTACCATCACGAAAAATGGAACGGTACCGGCTACCCCAAAGGCTTGCAAGGGGAGAACATTCCCTTAGAGGCCCGCATCATCACCGTGGCGGACGTGTTTGACGCGCTGTGCGTTTCGCGCGTGTATAAAAAAGCGTGGAAAACCGACGATGCCTACCTGTATATCTTGGGCGAGAGCGGCAAGGCCTTTGACCCGCGTATTGTGGCTGCGTTTAAAAAGATTTATTCTTCCGTGCGCAAATTGTATTTAAACCAAACCCCGCCGGCCAAGGCTCCGGCCCCAGCCCCTGCGGCGGCAGTAACCCCGCGTAAGCAGACCGTGTGATGAAGTATACCTGTCCGCAAGATTTCTCCACCAAATTGCATTTGACGCTTCGGCTGCTCGCCGGGGCGTTATTGGCTTTTACGCTGGTAAGGCTCGCCCTGTGGCTGACGTACCGGCCCGTGTTTGCCGCGCTGTCGCCTGCGCAAACGGTGGCCGCCTTTGGGCAAGGGATCCGGTTTGATTTTTCCGTCATTGCTTTGTTTTTAGGTCCTCTGATTTTCCTTTTGTTTCTGCCTTTCCGCTCCGTCAAATGGGCCAAGGGGTGCTACATCCTGCTCATTACTGTTCTGCTGGCACTGGGGCTGACTTTGGCCAGTGATTTTATTTACTTTCCGCAAGCCAAACGCCACATGGCCGAAGAGCTGCTGCATGTAAAAAACGAGTGGGCCTTTTTGCTGCATTTTGCGCTGGTAAACTGCTGGCCCTATCTGTTGGCGGCGGCGTTGCTGTATATCGGGCTGCTGCGCACGGGGCTGCGGTACCTCGGGCGGCACTGGCAGCCAACAAATATGGCCGTTTGGCGCACAGGGGTGGCCTGTGGGCTCATTTTGCTTTTTACATTACTGGGCATTCGCGGCAAATTAGGCTCGGGCAAGCCCTTGTCTATGACGGACATCCACCGCTATAGCTCTGCCCCGGCGCAAGCCACTTTGATGATTAACGGCGTATTTTCCTCTTATCACTCGCTGCGCCGCGGAGAGGCGGCCCCCGCCAATCCCGCCGACGAAAACTGGGCCTTAGCCCAAGCGCAGGCCTTGTTTGCTTCTCCCGAAGAAACCTTTGTCCGCTCCGATTATCCGTTGCTGCGCCAAGTAAAAACGGCCGCGCCGTTGCGCGCTAAAAATGTGATGATCGTCTTGCTGGAAAGCTGGACCCCAAAATACATAGACTCCTTTGGGCAAGGACACTACCAAGTGACCCCACATTTTGACGAACTGGCCCGCCAAGGAGTGCGCTTTACCCAGGCCTACGCAAGCGGTGTGCGCAGTATTTTTGGTCTCTCCGCCGCCTTTGCCGGGGTGCCGCTCATTCCGGGTTTGCCGCATTTTGCGTATGGGCTGGAGCTCAATCAAATCACCTCGCTGGCGCAAGCGCTGCGCCACCAGGGGTATTATACGGCGTTTATCCAGTCTTCGTTGCGCAGCTCGTACCAAATGTGCAATATCTCCCAAAAAATCTTTGGGGTGGAAGAAAGCTTTGGCATGGAGGACATCCCCCGGCTGATGAACTACCGCGCGGAGCAAGACTTTGGCTATGATTATGATTTGCTGCAATTTGCCGCGGGCAAGGCCGACGCCGCCCACCGCGCCGGCAAGCCGTTTTTCCTTTTTACCTTTACGGGCACCACGCATGTGCCGTTTCGGCAGACCACGCCCGAGTTTGACAAATATCCGCGCACCAACGAGGAAAACAAATATTTAAATTCCCTGTACTATGCCGACTATGCCATCGGCCAACTCATGCAACGCGCCCGGCAAGGCGGCTGGCTGCAAGACACCGTGTTTGTTTTTATGGCCGACCACACCATGGCCACCGCCCAAAAGGATGACGAACTGCTGACCAAATTCCGCATTCCGTTTGTGATATACGCCCCAGGGCTGCTGGCGCCGCAGCGGGTGGATTACCCCGTTTCCCAGCTGGACCTGATTCCCACGCTGTATCATCTGTTGCAAATCAAAGAGCCGTTTGCCGCTTTGGGCGTGGACGCGCTGAACCCCGCGGTCCAACATTTTGCATTCATTTCAGAAAGCACCAACCTGGCCTTCATTAACCCCACCGGGCACATTCGCCATAACCGTTTGCAAACCTTAGAAAGCTCTGCCGCAAACGGCACTCCCCAACGCCAAGCCTTGCAAGAGCACTTGTTGGCTTTGGACAAAAGCGTACAGGTGCTGTTTGAAAACAACCGCTGGTTCACCCCAGAGCTCCCCCAAAAATAATAAAATATAAGAGTCCTTTTGGCTTTCAACCTTAAGTACAATTTAACAATCAGAGAGGAACTGATGGACAAAAAGACTGTACTCGTAGGCCTAAGCGGGGGGGTGGATTCCACCGCGGCGGCTTTGTTGCTCAAAGAACAAGGCTGGCATGTCATCGGCGCGACCATGCTGATTTGGGACCCGTCCTTGCCGGTCCCCACGGGCGGACATGACAAAAACGCCTGCTTGGCCCCAGAGAAAGAAGAAGACGTAAAACAAATCCAAGCCTTGGCCGAAAAAATCGGCATAGACTATTTGACGGTGGACTGCCGCGAGGCATACCGCCAAGCCGTGTTGGACAATTTCCGCTCCGAATACGCCTGCGGGCGCACCCCCAATCCGTGCGTCCTTTGCAACAGCCGCATTAAATTTGGCGTATTGCCGCGCGCGGCGCGGGCGCAGGGCATTGCCTTTGATAAATTTGCCACCGGGCACTATGCCCGCGTGGACCAAGACCCGCAAACCGGGCTCTACCGCCTCAAACGCGCTAAAGACCCCGCCCGGGACCAAAGCTACTTTTTGCACCGGTTGACCCAACAACAACTCAGTGAAATTTTGTTCCCGCTGGGCGACATGACCAAACCGGAAATCCGCGAAATTGCACGCAAAGCTGGGCTGGCCGTGGCCGATAAACAAGACAGCCAAGACTTTTATTGCGGTGATTACAATGACTTGCTCAACTTCCCCAACAAACCGGGGGATTTGGTGCTGCAAGACGGCACCGTCATCGGCAAACACGAAGGCATTTGGGGTTACACCATCGGCAAACGCAAAGGCCTGGGCCTGAGCGGATTTAAAGAGCCGATGTACGTGGTGGGCATTGACGCCAAAAACAACCGCGTCATCATTGGGCCCAAAGCCGGCTTATACAGCGACACTTTACACGCCGAAAACCCCACCTGGACGCAAGGCCAACCGCCCGCGGCGGAGTTTGACGCGGAAATTAAAATCCGCAACCTGCATCATGCAGCCCCCGCACGGGTGACGGTGGCGGCCGACGGCAAGAGCTTCAACGCCCGTTTCCAAGAGCCGCAGCTGTCTATCACCGCAGGACAAAGCGCCGTGCTGTATCAAGGCGACGTAGTCTTAGGCGGCGGCGTTATTTTGTAAGCAAGACAGGAAAAGGCCCGTCTCTAACAGGCGGGCCTTTTTAGTATTAATAAGCGTAGCGGGTATAGGTTCTTTCATGTATTCCCTGGTTCTCTTTTTTGCCTGTTTCTGCTAAACAAATCTCTTTGTAATAGGACGCTGCGCTATCATATACGACACACTCCGGGCGGCGGGTTTTAAAGTCAGGGAAAAAATAAATGATTCCCTCATGCAACCTACCCCCCCCCCGCAACTATCCGTTTGGCACGCCACATAGCAATCACCCCAAGAATAAAACATCCTGTCGCTACCAAGAACGCCGCCCGCAGGCATTTGAATGGCTAAACTTTGGAGATCAGAGGTAAATTCCCCGTTGGCCATATAATACACACTTTCCGCTTCGGCCAGCGCCCGCGCCGTCGCCTTGACCGTGGCAAACCGGGTCTTAGCCACGGCCTTTTGATATTGCGGCAGGGCAACAGCAGAAAGTATGCCAATGATGAGAACGACAACAAGAAGTTCAATGAGCGTAAAACCGCCAAAGCAGATACTTGGTCTTGGACCGTTATAAAATGAAGTCATGCTGGAGTGTTTGGCGGCCCGCAGGGTTCCAGGATCTCTACCGCTTTCTT
>ERZ808277.535-NODE-535-length-11525-cov-4.207585_pt1 | contig 11525 bp, 20 predicted proteins | sample MGYA00521240_ERZ808277 | MGnify/ENA primary metagenome ERZ808277 (study PRJEB31516, sample SAMN03275599) | gut metagenome | biome: mammalia-associated habitat; material: feces | host: Papio cynocephalus | place: Kenya | collected 2012-07-17 ... | reverse complement strand
CAAGTCCATGAAGGAAGCAGTTTCAAAGGAGAACCTCAAGGACATGGCGATAGACGCTGGCTTCGAGGCTGGTGTCTCATGGATTCCTTTCATAGGCACTATTGCGGACGCAATCAGGAACAACAGCGACCTCTCTCCTGTCACGCTTGACGGAATCAACACGGCCATCTCCACGATTTCGACAGCAATCGAGTCTGCCAAGGCGGGCAAGATAAGCGAGCAGGACCTCAAGAAGGAAATCCGAAACGGAATCAACATGATTTCCAACCTCACGGGGCTTCCAGTGTATTCCCTCATGCAGTATGCCGAGGGCACGGTCGCCAACGTACAGGATATGTTCGGCGGGAACGGGCAGAAGACGCTTGCCTCCATCAGGGGATACAATTCGGCCTATCTCACCTCCAAGACCAAGACGTATCTCGAAAGCGGAAATCTCACCGAGGCCACAAAGGCGACTCAGGCGAACATGTATTTCTTCAAGGGTTCCATGGCCAACTGGGAGACCTCGAAGGAGATCACGAGACTCGGCGCTTCCGTCAGCAAGGTTCCAGACAGCCTTGACGGCGTCCAGAAGGAGAAATTCAACTCAATCTATAAGAAGGCCTCTAGGCAGGCCGAGAAGCTTGTCTCCTCGACCGCATACAAGTCTTTGACTGATGAGGACAAGAGGAGCGCAATCAACTATCTCTACAGCTCATACTTCCAAGCCTCGAAATCGTATGTGAGCGGTGAGGACGCAAGCTCCAGGGCAGGAAAGGTGTTGCTCTCCTACAACGGCAATGCGGATATGGGTGCCGTAAGCGCAATCATCATCAAATGCAGAGGCAAGAAGAAAGAAAAGGCCCTTGCCATCATAGCAAGGTCGAATCTCACCACTTCCCAGAAGAGACTTGCAAGGCAGTTGTTGGGTTACGAAAATTCGATAATTTAGTGCACGCTTAGGCACTGCCTTAGTCACCAAAAAGGCACGAAAAAAGGCACGGGCATGAAAAAAGCCCCATTTCTGGGGCACTTTTTCTTAATGGTGCGGACGGTCGGAATTACTGGTATTTTGCAGGCATAGGAAATCAACGTTTTTTTGCCACTTTTTTCAAAAAACTGCGATTTTTTTGAAACCGAAAAAGCACTTTTAGGCACAAAAAGGCACAAAAAAAGGCACGACTTTTAGGCATAAAAATAGTTAATATAATGCGCACCATAAAAGGGCTATAATGCGCATAATAAAAGAGGGTTTTCACACCCTCTTTTTGTGTATATGAGTCCTTTGAATTCATTGTCATTTCTTCATCGCTTTGTAATATTTCCAAGCCTTGCCTTTCGGTGCGTCTCTGTCGTTGAGGAACGCAAGCGACAGCTTCATATAGAAGTCCAAGTCGCTTCCAAGGATATGGCAGTAATCCGAATAGAGCATGTTTGTCGCATATGCGAAATCGTAGAGGTTGAATTCCTCCTGTTCCGTTGAACCGCCTTCCTGCCTTTCGGAAAGCTCGGTGGCCGTCCAATGCGCACCTGTCGAGCCGTCCTCGTTCACCAGACCGCTGACTGCCTCCTCATAGGTCTCCCTGCAGAAGTGACAGCCATAGACAAGCTCGTAAATCTCCTCCGTGAGGCTCTCGAGGCTCTCCTGGCTTAATCTGCCCATTGAGGCAATCAGAGCCTCGCAGACGGCTTCCTTCTGCTTCCCATCGGCTTCCCTTACAATCTTCTCCAGTTTCATTCTCTGGTTCTCCTTTCGATAGGCGGTGAAGTCGGTCACTGCCTTCCTAGAATGTTAGCCGACTAGCTTGAGGTCGTGGTCGCCGTCTTCACTACCGGAATGTAGGCGGCTGCCTGCCCTGCAAGATAGAGGCTGAGGTATCTCGGGTCAATCTTGTCGAGGATTGACTGAGTCTGCGTCAGGTTGCTGATTTCGCTCTTTGCGTCATTCAGCTTCCTCTCAAGCTCCGTCACCATGTTGGCGTTGATGAGGTCTCTCGTCTTCTGGTTCTCCTGAATCGTGAGTGCCTTGAGGTCGCAACAGCATTGCGCCATCTGTGCCTGCTGATCCTTGAAGCCGAGAAGAGTGTCGAACCTGTTCTGTGCTATGAGCATGTCGGTGTCGTACTGCCCCTTCATCATCGCAATCTGGTTCTGGAATCCGAGGACGGCGGTATCGTACTTCGTGTTGAGTACGTCACGCTGTGTGTCGGAGGACGTCTTGAGTACGTCTCTGTCGGTGTCGACCGTGTTTCCGTTGCCGAAGAGACCGTTACCGCCGAAACCGCCCATGAGGACGATAAGGAACAGCAAGCCCCACCAACCGCCGAATCCGTCACAGCCGAAGCCGTCATTGCCACCAGAGGCGGCTCTTATGTCGGAAAGCGAATATCCGTTAGTATCCATGATAAGAATCTCCTTTGCCTTTGTTATCCGAACGACCGCCGACTCGGTCGCTAGAACCAACCCTTGTCTTTCTTTTCTCCCCTGGGAGGGAACAGCTCGTCAATCTCATTGCCGTTGACCGATATTCCGAAGTCCTTTGCCTTTTCCGTGAGACTCTCCAACTGGCTTCTCGTCAGTCTTCCCTCGGAGACCATCTTCCGAAGGATCTCCTTCGGGTTTTGACCGCTTCCCATGAGTTTCCTCATGGTCTCATATGCCTTCGGATTTCTCAGTCTCATGATTTCCATCATCCCGTTTGCCTTCATCTCTCAGCACCTCCTCAAGCCTTGCGATCCTTTCCTCGAGATTTCCCCCGATTTCCCTTGGTTTCCCCGACTTCCCTGATGTGGCTTCAAAGTCACATGGGACAAGCCTGAAGGACTGGATGCAGGCTACTCCGTTGACGTATTTCTTTGAATGCATGAACATGTTCTTCTCGTCAAGGAAGACGAGAGGAGTTCCGTCATCGGGTGGCTGTGCCTGTTTCACTATGCCGAAGTCATCCGTCTTCGTGTAGGTGTTCGGACTCTGCCTCGACACGAGGTTTCCGTAGCTTCTCGAATACTGCTCCATCATCCTCCTCTGTTCGGCTTCGAGTTCCTGTGGCGTCTTCACGAACGGAGGCATGAAATAGGGAAAATCCATCGTTCCGTATCTCCTTTTCCTGTGCTGACTCGATTGTACGAAAAAAGCCGTGCAAGGAACACGGCGGAAATACGACAATTTCACGACAAAATAGCGACAAAATCACGACAAGAATGCGACAAAAACAGGACAAAAACAGGACAACTTCACGACATGATTGGGACTGGATTGGGACTCTTTTTTATATAAACTTGTTATAATGACGTTTCATATCTTCGGCTTTATGTTGCGTGCTATGCACATCTTCACGAACGTCCTCTTCAGCTTCTTCGAGATTTCCCTCAGCTTCCGCTGTATCGTCCTTCCGTCATAGCCTACGTCAGCCGATATTTCCTCGTTCGTCATCCCCTTGACGAATTTGTCCGTCGCTATCTCCCTGTCCGTCTTGCTCAGCAGTGTCTCGCTGATTATCTCCATTGCCTCCGAATTGGTGAACAGCTCGACCGAGATTCCGTCCTCTATCGTCTTCCATCTGTCCTTGTTCTTCCTGTTCTCCTCGTGAAGATACCCGTTGAGGTAGTCAAGCCTCTCCTTCTCCATTTCAGCAGATACCTCCCCTTCCCTGTAGCGTCCTTCTCCTTCTCGGCATTTTCGAGAAACCAAAAAACAGCATATGTATTTGCCTCCTTTCTTAAATGATTTTAAGCAAACAGCGGTTTCCTTTTCCTTCACTCTAAACCTTGCAAATCTTCATTGCAATTATTATTTAATTTAACTATTCTTTGATTGGAAAGAGACTTGGATGTATAATCCTTTCCGGTAGCAACCTGATTTTCCTTTTTCTTGTTACCACCAATTGTTCTTGTGTCCGCATGCCTTCTCTCATGCGGGCATTTTTTTGTCGCACAAAAAAAGGGGCTTCTTCAGCCCCTGAGCAAAAAGGAATTGCTTTATATGTTTGATTGCGGAATTTGATTGTCTGGAATGGAGGGCGGAAATGTGTGTGACCACTTCCGCCGAAAAACGGAAAAATTCAACTGGAGGTTTCCCTTAGGAACAGCCAATTCCATGAGAGAATCACTATGTCTCTGAAGTGCCTATTTCATCAGGACAATTCCATTCTAAAATTTTATGAGTCAAAAACGTATACTTTTATCGCTTAACGGAAAAAAGCTCCACTTAGGAGCTTTTTCTCATGCTTGGTTATTCCATGCCTTCCGACACTTCCGAGAGAGTGGACGGCTTATGCCACCATATTCGTGCCCTTCCGCGGATTCGTCATCCGCCGTTAAAAGAGGTTTGTTCACTTAGGCACCCTGTTCCGATGATTCGGGGGTTCATTACTTCCCCGTGGTCTTGCCTTGGCCCGTCCCTTCCGTCCTTCCGACACGTCTTCGCCTTGCATGCCTCAGCGCCTGTCCGTCTGACGTACCGCCGTCATGCTGATGCCACCCGTTTGTCGGCTCTTCCGAGGGCGATGTGTTCCCTCCGTCTCATCTTACGCCGACCCTGTTCCGATGTTTCGGCAGTCTCTTCGCCCTGCCGTGGTCTCGCACTGCTCGGTACGTCCTACAGACCGCTCCATAGGGTATATGATAACCTGAAAAGATTTATTAAATCTTCTCAGAGTTGTCAACTTCGTTTCTATTCGTCTTCTCCGTCATTCTTCCTGCGTGTCCTATGCCCTGCAACGAGAAGACTCACAAGAGTTATCGCAGGGGTTATGAACACTACGTCAATCGTCAGAAACTTCACTGCCTCAGTCGGAAGCTTTCCGAGGATTTCAGTGAAGCCTTCGCTGTCGAAGTACAGCCACAGCACGCTTCCTATGCTCAGCACGGCAAGCAACAGCGCAACCACAAGGATCAGCCTTGCGAGGAATCCGAGGAATCTATTTCCCTTCATCGTCATAATCCTCCGAGCCGTCACCCTCGTATTTCCCGAAGTGGATGAATCCCACGAGTATGCTCAGCCCTAGTCCGCATATCGGACAGGCAAGAAGCAGTACCTCAAGGAAGATACGTGTCACAAGCGGAAGCTCCACCACCTCGAAGCCTGCTGTGTACAGGAGGCTCGTCAGCAACAGCGCCATGCACAGGAATGCGTTAATCCCTGCCAGTATCAGAGTCAGTTTCTTCGTCTTCTTCATATGGATCAACCTCCCTGTCCTTTGCCAAGTCATAGCAGTCTATCTCAATCACGTAATCATCGAAGCAACCTTCGTCCTCGAGGTCCCGTAGGAATTTCCTCGTCTCCTTCGTGATTTCAAAGCTGTCGTTTCCGAACGAGACTATCTTGCCTTTGCCCTTGCCGTTTATGTCGACGGCTATGCAGTCCCATGCGCGTTCACGTTCCTCACGGTCTCCGTGCTTCCACATGTTCGCAACATAGAGCGAGTTCTTGATACGGGTTATCTTTGTCTCGTAGCAGTCCTCGCTCTGCCAAGCCCCACGCTCATGGACATAGTCCCTGAGGTCAGTCAGCCTTATCTTCATCCTTGTCTTCCTCCTCGGCTTCCTTCTTGAAGTGTTCGTAGACCTCAAGGTAAGCATCACGGTAGAGTTCCTTCACCTCATCAAGTCCGAATCTCTTCTTGAGCAACGTTCCTAAATTGTCCGAATCGATTGAATCCCATTCCACTTGGTTCAGCCATTCCTCGAACGTCATTCCCTTCTCGTAGTCGGGGTAATAAGTCGAGTAGTTGGAAAGACATCCGTCATGATACATGCTTCCCTTCTTCGTGACGGCTTCATGTATCTTGCTCTTCTCATCGTTGAGGACAAGGTTCGCAAACCGGAGTTTCAGCTTCGGCGAGGGATTTTCCTCATCCCTGTCGGACTCTGCCATCTCATGCACGGACTCATATTCATCGACCTTCTTCTTCAGCACTGCGTTCTCGGCTTCCAGTCTCTCCTTCTCATCCAGCGCCTTCAACAGCTCCGAAATGAATTCTATCTTGGTCATCTTTCCTTGTTTCTCCTTTCCTCTTCCATCATCCTGTCTATCTCCTCCTCGCTCAGAAGACACAGCTTTCCTGCGTTCGCCTCCGCCTTCCTTGCGAGATACTTCTCACCGAACCAACCGCTTATCGGCTCCGGGTATGCCTTCAGCGCCTTGCAGATACCGCTGTAATTGAAGTACATTGCCTCGCTGGCTTCACGCACGCTCTTGTATGCCGCAATCACCTTTCCTGTCTCCCTGTCGATTATCTCGACCGGAATACAGCTGTTCTTCCAGTCAGCCTTCTCGTTTGCGTTTATTCTGATTTGATAGGCCACGTTATAGACATGCGATATTTTCATGCCATATCTCTCGGCTATCTCGTCCGCTCCGTATCCATGTTGGTAGAGCCAATATATCTTTTCCCGTTCCTTCCTGAAGCCTGCCCTCTGCTTTCCCATCTTCTCGATGTATGCCTTGCTCTTGCTGACGATTAGGTAGGCCATCTGGATCTTGAGGCCGTGCTTCTCGGCTATCTCGGGAATGCTGAGCCCTTCGGTTTCGTATTCCGCAACCATGGTGGCGTTGCGTTTCCTGTAATATTCCCTCGACTTGTCGGTCATCGGTTCAGGTTCCCTCCGCATGCCATGGTCTTCTCTATCTCTTCCTCGCTTATCGAGTCGAGAGGTCGGTTCTTCTCGCTGATGTACTCGATCCTGAATTCCCTGTCTATCTGCCCTCGGGGGTTGTCCTTCCTGATTTTCCTCGCAATCGTGCTCTCTGCGTAATAGAGCTCCTCGGAAGCTTCCTGAAGTGATTGGAACACCCTCACCTCGCCCGTGTCGACATCGGTCACCTTCACCTTCTTCGCATTGCGGTTCGGACCGCTCCGCTTTCCATGGTTGTGGATTGTCATGCTTACGCTGTAGGTGGGGATTCCATATCTCTTTGCGACTTGGGGAATGCCGTATCCCTGCTCTTCGACAAGCCATATGATTTTCCTGCGGAACGCCTTGCGTTTGTCATTCTCACGCTTCCTGATCGCCCTGTATTCGGCGTCCCTGTTCAGCACCAAGGATACATATTCGATATTGTTCGCCCCATACTTCTCCTTTATCTCCCTGAGCGTCATTCCGCTCCTGAAGTCGGCCATGAATATCTTCGCCCTTTCATCCAGACTCATTCTTTCCATCTTTTCTTTCCTCCTCAAAGACGTCTGTTCAGCGTCTCGTATTCGCTTTCGGTTATCTCCTGTGTCGCATACACGGGTTCGGCATATCCGCCTCTCCTCGGAATGGCGATGTATGTCATGTAATGCTTACCGTCTTCCTCGTAGACATCCATTTCGAGCTTCTCGGCTATGATTCCGAGTGCCTCGTCCGAGTCATATGTCGCACTGCACAGACGTATCCTCGCCGTATGCCAGTCAGCATCGGGGATTCCCTTGCAGAAGGCTTCCGTGATTATGTCCTCGACCCCCTTGAGAGTCAGTCCGCAACCCTTCACGTCCTCCGAAAAGAAGTTGCTGAGGTGGCGGTATATGCGTTCGGGATCGTATCCGTGTCCGAACATCTCGGTTATCACGCTTCCGAACCTCGATTCCGCCCTCTCACTTGTTGATGAGCCTTGTCTTGCTTGGTTTCCCTTTTCCGTCCTGGAACGGGTATTTCCTTCTTGCATAGTCATTTGCGCTCCTCCCTGTCTGCCTTTCGAGCCTCTTCCTCAGGCTTTCGGCTATTCCCTGCTTCCCGTAGTCCTGCGTGAAGGAATATCGGCTCTCCGCACCCATCAGTGCGAGGAGCACCACCTTCAGCTCCTCATCATCGGCTATCTCGAGGCTTGTCACAGGCATAGCTCCGTGTCCTCCTCGCCTATGTTCTCGACACATGCATACACGTCATCGGTCATCGAGACGTCCGTGTGGTCGGTCTCCGCATAGTTCTTGTACGCCCTTATCTCGACCACCTGCGAGTCATCTCCGTAGGCGATTCCGTTCAGTGCGTCAAGTATTGTCTTCACAACGTTGTCCAAATCCTGCTTAGTGGTCGGCTTCAGCCTCGTTGCGAGCGCCTCCGCCTTCCTCTTCTTCGGCATTCCCTTCGGAGTCCGCTTGTAGTAGTAGATCTCCACCTTCACAGGCTTCTCCCCGAACCCCGGAAACTTCTCCTTCTCCGCCTTCCGCTGATATTCCAGCCGTATCCAGTTCTCGTTCTGGACCTGCGCCTTCGGAGTGTACACCCTCGTGAACCCTCCTATCCTTGTCGCCTTCGGCCTCATCTTCCCTTTTACTTCGCCCTCTACCCTGAATGTGAATTGCATCTTTCCATTACCCCGCTAATAGTTGTCATCGAACAGGTCGGCCTTGATGTCCGCTATCGCTTCCTTGATCGCCTGCTTGTCCAATCCTGTGGCCGAGACTATCTGGTCACGTGTGAGCCCGTCAAGGAAGAGGTAGTTGAACACGGACCTGTAGTATTCCGACTTCCTTGAGTTGAGCCTGTTGACCTCGATGTAGATCCGGTCCTTTATCTGCTGGTAGCTCTTGAGCAGTTCCTGGTGCTGTACGAGATACATGTTCGCCTTCGCATAGCCCTTGTCGTTTCCTGCGCCCTTTTTCTTGGACAGTTCGTAGTCGGCGACTCTCAGCTTGTAGTAGTCGATTGACGCCTTCTCGAGGATTATCCTCATGTTCAGCGCATTCACCAGGCTCCTCGCATACTCGAGGAAACCGTCGTTCCTGTCGAGGTCGAGCTGGATGAAGTTGCTGTTGTCTGCGTAGATTCCCTTCTTCTCCTCCAGCCAGCGGTTCAGCGCCCTGTCGGTCTTTCCGCCTTCGGACTCCCCCTCTTCCTGCACGGTGTCCTTTTCTTCTTCCATCCCTTCGTTTTCGCTTACATCCATCTCGTCCATATTCCCATGTTTCCTCCGTCAGGCTCAAAAGAGACGATTTCCGAGGCGATAAGCTTGCCTGAGTGTATTTCCCCTCGGACATAAATTCTTAAGCCTACAGGGGAGTTTTGGTGGCCAATTTGGACTTTTTGGCTTCGGTCGGGGAAATAAATCGTATTCATATCCCCGTTTCCGACCGAAACCATCAGCTTTCCCCCTCCCTGCGCCATCACCACGCCTGTCATGGTGAAGGCACTCAGGTGGCCTATCACGCTATTCCTGTTCTCCGCCATCATCCGCCTTTGGATCCTTTCTCTGTCTTGTCTTCATGGTTACGCCGTCATAGGTCCGTATCTCCTCGGCTATCATGTCTTCCTCGGTCGGCTTGACGTCAAGTATGTCAATCCGGTCGATGAGGTTGATGTAGCGGTATGTACCCATGCCGAATTCGCCGACCGACCAGAACGGCTGTCGGTGTCCCGTTATCGCAACCATCATTCCCGCTCTTATGTGCTTTATGATTTCCGCCATGTCGTTCATGTCGGAAGAACGCCATTCGTCCATCGCACCAATCGGAGTCCTCATGTTTCCGTCATTGAGAAGCCTCACATACATCCTCAGCTTGGTACCGTATGCGGTCTTCACGTATCTCGGATTCCCGTATACCCTGCCGACCTCGGTTATGTACGCCTCAGGCCTCTTCATCACGGGCGGCCTTTCATCCCCGCCGATGAGGTCGGGGGCTTGGTCGCTCATTATGAATTTTCTTTTCCTTGCCCGGTACATCATTCGAGAAGGCTCCCCATGAATTCGATGAGGTCACGCCTCTCCCTGTCGGCCTCGAGTGCCTTGTCGTCCTTCACGCCGTTGGCCTCGGCGAGATAGTCGATGAGCTTGCCCGACTTGGTGTACGGTAGCGGGATTTCACCCTTCAGGAACCTGCGCCCCTTCTCCGTCACCATCTCCTTCACCCTGCACTCGTATTCGGTCAGCAGTCGCTTGGTCTCCCTTTCCCAGTCCTCTCCCAGCAGGCTGTCCCATCTCCATTTCGAGATCGGGATGGTCTCTATGAGCGGCGGGCAGTGCTTCATCGCCTTGCTGTACTCGTCCATGTGGTATTTCCGAGTCCATGCCATCACGAGTTCCCTTTCCTCGTCCATGCTCGGATACTGGCTTCTGTATATCTCCAGCGGATATGTGGCAAGCTCGTTCGGACTCCTCGGAGGGAAGTCCTTATGCTGGCAGTAGAGGCTCACGAGCTGTTTGAACCTCGCATAGCTTATCGGCTGACAGCGCATGAACCATATCGACATCGAGTTCCTGTCGGTGAGGTCTATCTTCTCCCAGCCGTAGACTCCCTTTATCAGCTTCATGCATGATATGAATTCATCGTAGGTCATTCGGATCCACTCCTTTCAGCACTTCCTCCATGAGTCCCCTTTCGGCCTCGCTCATCTCGTCCCAGTTCTTGTAGTCTGGTTCCACTCCGTCCTTCCATCGCTCCTGGTTGAGGAACGTGGAGGGATAGGGAATGTACTTCGACTCCGACCACTGCTTGGTACGTCTGTATTTGTCGACACCGTCGAGCAGTTCCTTCATGTCCTCATGCCTCACATGCTTGTGGAAGGCTTTGCGAGCCTCGGTCTTTCCGCAGTGCTTAGGATAGGCAATCCAGAAAGTGTCGAAGTCTCTCGCCTCCTCAGCCTGCTGAGGTGAGCAGTCCGTGACGGCGTTTTCGCAGTAAGAGGGCGAGAGAGACCTATGAGTATCCTCTTTGGTAACATTAATTTCTTTACTAACGGATGTAGGATACGAATAGGTTTCTCTAGGAGATATGTTAGATTCTTCTATTCTTGTTATATTCTTTGGCTCATTTTTGAGCCGAGGTCGGCTCACCATTGAGCCTACCCTAGGCTCATTTTTGAGCTGAGGGGTTTGGCAGCTTTCATCTTCCTTGTAAAGCTTCAAGAAAATCCTTCTTTCGACAATCTGATTCTTCTTATTTCGGATAACTATTGAGTCAATGTATTGTTTTTCTTTTAACTCACTTAGACGTCTTTTTATTCCCGCAACTGATGTATTTGTTTGCTCCGCCAAATACCCGTTCGTTGCCCAGCAATAGCCGTCAGTATGACAAAGACTCGTTATAAACAAATAGAGTATCTTTGCCCCGTCAGACACCTCCATGTCGTTTCTGAGGTTGTATGGCATGAAAGACAAATAGCTTTGCTTCTCGTTTTCACTCATTTTCCACCTCATATTTTTCACTATGGAAGTTATAGGTGCTGTCAGCGCTAACGTTTGTTAACCCACAGGAATTCAGCGGATTGACCGCATAATATTCAGTGAAACGCATGTTGTTTTTATAGAACACCCTCTTGGTTAACAGCTTTTTGCTCATAAGCTTATTCAGATTTTTTATGACCCCTCTTTTCCCGATACGAGTCAAATCTTCCAAAAACCTTATCCCGCCTGTATAACCATCTTTGCCTTGCGTGAATTTGTAGATTGTCGCGTAGATGACCAATTCAGTTCCCTTGAGATTAAGATCTTCAACCATAAATTTTTGAAGTAAAATTTCGATGTTTTCTAAATCATATTTTTTGTTCATTTCACTCATTTTTCTTCCTCCTCAATCCTCTTCATGAGATAGATGACGAGCTTGTCTACCGAGAGGCGCTTGAATTTGT
>ERZ808277.530-NODE-530-length-11578-cov-4.806214_pt1 | contig 11578 bp, 11 predicted proteins | sample MGYA00521240_ERZ808277 | MGnify/ENA primary metagenome ERZ808277 (study PRJEB31516, sample SAMN03275599) | gut metagenome | biome: mammalia-associated habitat; material: feces | host: Papio cynocephalus | place: Kenya | collected 2012-07-17 ... | reverse complement strand
GGAATTTGCGCCGTTGACTACATTGTCGCCCACTATATGGGAAACGGCTTTTCAAGAACCAAGACGCTTGGAGACGGAGACGACTGCTGCAACTGCCGCTATGAAATAAAAGGCAAGTGTCCCTTGCAAGTTCCAGCGGGAATGAAATAATTCAGAAGAAACTTTCATCCCAGCGCGACATCCAGAATCATCATCAGAATAAAGCCGACTGAAAATCCGATTGTGCCTAAATTCGAGTGCGGTTTTTCAGAAGCTTCGGGAATCAGCTCCTCCACAACAACGTAGAGCATTGCGCCGGCCGCAAACGACAAAAGGTAAGGCAGGACAGGCACTATTAAATTTTTCAGAAGGATTGTAATTACCGCCGCGACAGGCTCCACAATTCCAGAAAGAACTCCGAACACAAAAGACTTGTTTTTTGACTCTCCGTTTCCTGCAAGCGACATTGAAATTATCGCGCCTTCAGGAAAATTCTGAATTGCAATTCCTGCCGAAAGAGCCGCAGCCGCAGCAAATCCCAGGCTCTGCGCAGAAAACGCCGCAAAGACAACGCCGACCGCCATTCCCTCCGGAATATTATGAAGCGTAACCGCAAGGAACATCATGGTGCTTTGCTTGAGCTTTGCTTTTAAGCCTTCTGGCTTTTCCGAGTCAACATGAAGATGCGGAATCAGAACATCGAGCAAAAAAAGAAATGCAATTCCAGCCGCAGTTCCAGTTGCCGCCGGAATAAACGCAAGTTTTCCCATTGAAGATGAACTATCTATTGAAGGAATTATAAGCGACCACACAGAAGCCGCAACCATTACTCCAGATGCAAATCCCAAAAGAAATTTCTGGACATTTTTATTTAAACTTTTCCCAAGAAAGTAAACGCAGGCTGAGCCCAATGTGGTTCCAAGAAAAGGAATCAGAATTCCATAAAAAGTATTCATGCTCTGATTATAGATTTAAAGAAGCGCAGTTTCAATGTTCGGATTTCGGCTGGAATTTGTTGCACAGCAGGAATTTACTTTGCAGCTTATGCGGAAACTTAATTCATATATCATAAAAAATAAAGTAACTAAGTTGCCCGAATAAAGTAACTATATTTCCAAATATAGTCACTTTATTTTAAAATATAGTAACTATATTTACTCAACATACTGGGAATATTTTTCAGAGCATTAAAAGGCTTTATTCAATCATCAGCTTTATGTTGTCAACAACGGAATTTATTTCTTCCTCTGTTGTCTTTTCTATAAAATCACAGTTTCTTTTAGTCCAGTCAAGATTTTTTACCTGGTCGCTTAAAATGCAGCCATTTATGGAATGATTTTCCAGCACAACTTCAAAAGGGCTAGCCCTTTATATGGCTTGTAACAGGACAGAACAAGGCAAGACCTATTTTCTGATTATATTCTTTCTGGAAAACGCAAACTGCGGGGCGGCGACCTTTTTGCTCATGTCCAGTCTGCGGATCAAAAACCAGCCAGACCAAGTCCCTTTTTCAGGGACATACTTTGATTTTACCATTCTTCTTTTCCTGCAGCATTGCCTGCCGAAACTTCTGAATGAATGTTTTCTGGCGTTGCCATAGCAAGCATATCATCAAGTGATTTTTTCTGAGGAAGAATAACCATTTTTCCTTTTTCAGCAATAACTTCAATCTTGCTGCCGCATTTTACATTGTTGTCTTTTGCCCAAAGAGCAGGGATTCTTAAGCCGAGGCTATTGCCCCATTTCTGAACTACAGTCTGCACAATGCGCCTCCGTATTTTAAGCATATCCATTGTATATCAGAGTAAACAGATTTTAAATTATCCGCCACATAGACCGTTCTTGCCTTGCCGCTCACCATTGTTTCTCTAAAAAAACTTCCGCTCTAAAGGTATACCTTTAGAGCATATTGACTAATATGCTCTAATTGCGGAAACATCGCCATGCTCGTTTCCGCGATTAGAAAAAAGGAGTTGTTTATGGAAACTATCGACTGCATTGAATCTATCGTTTCAAATATGTCTGATGAAGAAAAAGGCATGCTAAAGGTCATTCTTGAATATGGAAAAAAAGCAGAGAAAGAAGCCGGAGACATTTTGAATTCTCCGCAGGAACTTTCATCCTACGGAAAATCTGTAACACCAAAATGGGTGGCAGATGAAATAACTTACGCTTTTCAACAGGGAGCTGGAATTGTCGATGTAGTGTCTGGAAAATATGGTAATTACGGAAAAATGCTCGACATGGCAATCAAGGAAGTTCTTGTAAAAGCTCTTCATGTTTCAAAACCGATTTTTTCAACTGACAGCAAAACCTATGAAGGTGCGATTCAAAGAGAAGGCTGGATTGCAGAAAATCTTTTAAATTCGATGATAACAAACATGGGAGAAGACGAGCGGAAAGCCTTCACCAAGCAAGTCGAGCAGCTTTTAAAGGAAAAAGGAATTTCGGCAGGAAAAGCGGCGCAAGCCGGAGCCGCAGTTTTTCAAGGAGGTCTGACGGCAGCAAGAGCGGTAATGGGGTTTAATTTTCATATATTAGTAGCGCAAGTTGCGAATCTTGTTGTAAAAGCGATTGCAGGTCGCGGTCTAAGTTTTGCAGCAAACGCCGCGATGCAGCATTGGGTAAAAATTCTTTTCGGTGCAACATTCGGATGGATTTTCACAGCAATTCTTGCGCTTCCACTGCTGACATCTCTCATATATCCGCGCGAATACGACAAGCTGATTCCGGCAGTTTTTATAATCGGAGTCTCACGTCTTTCTAAAGAGTAAATATTTCCAACAGGTGCAGAATTTTCTCTGTGCCTGATGTTTTTCAAAGCACAAAAAAACAGGCTCCTCCCCTGCGGAAGAGCCTGTTCCATTTTCCTTATCTATTATCCCCTGTAAAAGTTAATCAAGCATCCTGCCTGAATAATATTAATGAAGGCAAGACAACTTGCATGAGATTGAAGTGCTTGTCATTTGTCCAAACTTCGCAATCGTGTTTTATCGCAAGATAGGCAATCATTGCATCTTGAAAAGGAACTGCCAGACCATTTTTCTTTAAAGTGATAAACAATTTTGAAAGCGAAATCCAGTCTTTCTCTGAAAATGAGAGATATGTAAAATCATTGAGAGCCTCTTCAATTTGAGAAAACTGTTTTTCAGAACTGCTTCCGCGCAGAAGTTCTGTTTTTATAACTCCGCAGGTGGCGATTTCATTATCTTCAAAGATTTTCGCATATTCATCATTCGGCTTATCCCAAAAATCAATGATAACATTTGTATCGGCAAGAATCATAAAACGCTCGCCTCTCTGAGTTCTGTTACGGAATCACAATCCAAATGGATTTTTCCTGCCAAGCCAAAGAAATTTTTCTTTGTCCCCGAAGATGTTTTTGTTGCGTGAATTTCAGGCTGCTCAGCTTCCAGCAGCTTTATAAAAGCTGAAACTGATGTAAGCAATTGCTCCGGAAGAGCCTTTACCTGCTCGATTACCATATCGTAAGACATTTTGCACCTCCTTGGAGCATTGTAACACATTTTGGATAACCTCGCATTATATTTATATTTGTGCGAAAGCGTGGAAGTTTCATCAAGGTAATTTATAAAATCTATTCTTCACTTAGCTTTTCAAGATTATCAGCTGTGTAGACAGTTTTCGCCTTGCCGTTCACCATTGTTTCTCGTACAAAAACGCATTGACCTTTTTTGCGTGTGTAAAAATCTGAAGTCAGTCTTTTAAAATAGCCTCGTCTAAAATGAGGAATCATCATCTTTTTGGAATCAGGGTTTTCAATATTTTCCAAAACTTTTTCCGCTATCGTTATCTTTTTTGAATATTCATTTTTTACTTGATTCGGAACACCGTCAACAACACACTCAGGAAATGTGTTCATATAAACTATTGTATTGACAGCAAGATTAAAATATTCAATTAATTTTTTGGAATCTTCCGTTTTTTCTAAGACCTTATATTGCTCAAACGGAAGAAAGCCTGCATTTTGACCTACCATCCATACAAAAACAAGTTTGCCATTTTCAGGTTTATATAAAAAACTGAAAGCATAACCTTTCATTCTGTTTTCAAATGGAATATGAATTCCAAAATCAAGATGTGTAGTCTTTGTTCCAAGCCCTTTTACTTGACCTAAAGTGCTTATCATTCCATCCTCTTCCTGAGTTCCATTTTCAATAATAAATTTTTTAAGACCGTCAAAATCTCTTATCGGCAGACCAGCCAAGAAATCACGTAAAGACTTATCAACAAAATATAGATGAAGAAATTCCTTTATAGAATCAGCATAGAACAAATCAGCTATAAGAATATTTCTTTGCGTCAATGTTCCGTCAGGCATGAATGGATTCATTATCTGCGGATCAATCCATTTATGAATAAATTCTTTTGGAGACAAATTATTGCTTCTATTCGACTTGTTATAACTGTCCCAAAGTTCTGCAAGAGGCTGACTGTACCTGATTTTTTTTGCCATATAAAAACCTACTTCTTGTACGCTTTGTAAATGCCAGCAGGCTTTGTAGATTCTCCAGCAGGAACATTCGTAAAATCGTAATATCTTCCGTTGCCATCTGGCGTTATCACAAACGAGTATTGTCCATTTTCACCCCAGTTCCATTGAAGATTCAAACCTGTTCTTTTATAACTTGTAGCTTCACCTTCATTTCCGCCATTGTAAAGAACAAAGCCGAAAGTCGTTCCGTTTATGCTGAAATATCCGAATTCCGCTAAAGTTTTTCCGCCAGAAAAAAAATCTTGACATTCCCAACTCGTAAAACCGGAATCAGTATCATTGCTCGATATGGTTAGAGATTCATTTGAAGATGAATCAAAAAGGTGGATTTTTCTTTCGCTTGAGTCGCTGGAAAATACTCTTCCAAATAAAGTCGAATCATCAACCATTGAAGTTGTGGCACAAGATGAAAAAACTGTAAGAACAAAAAATCCAAATAAAGCAAACAATGTATTACAATATTTCCGCATAAAAATTCTCCTAGTCAATCTCACACACACAAATGGCTCTTCTGTAAAAAGAAGAACTATTTTTTATCCCCTGTAAAAGTTAATCAGACATCCTGCCTGAATAATCTTTCGCTCGTCGTCGGTCATGTCGCCAGTTGAAAGGTCGAACTCGGCGGTTGTGCCGTCGGCGCGGACTGCGTAGGCTTTTATGACAGGGAGCTTTTCCGCAATCATCTTCTTTGCGCCCGGAACAAAAATGTAGTCGCCGTTCGCAAACGGAAGATTCTCTGTCGCGGCCGTATCGCCCTGCTTATACAGGAACGGAATCATTCCCCAGTTGATAAGGTTCGAGCGGTAGCGTTTTGTGGCGTAGTCGCTTGCAATGTTCGCGCTTGCGCCAAGAACTCTCTGGCAGCTTGCAGCCTGCTCGCGCGCTGAGCCGTCGCCCGGCTTCACAGCGTAGATTGTAGAGCCAAGACCGGCCTTTTCAATTCTTCCCTTGAACTCAGGATATTTTTCCTCAAGAATCTTTTCCGCGCGTTTTACTTCCGCCATGACTTCTTCCGACCTGTCGCGGACTGCCTTTGCGCGTCCAACATAAGCAGGATCTTTGCGGCTCAAAGTAAACTCGGCAAGTCCAAGCGGATTTGAGCGGAAACTTGAAGTCTCGCCCGAAGGAATAAGCTCGTCCGTTGTTGTAACCGGGTCGTGGATTTCTGATACAACCTTGAGCAAAATGTCGTCTGAAAGCGGCTGCATCTCAGGCCAGTCCTTGATGTTCGGGCCGAACTGAATCTGAACTTCAGGATGAGCAACTCCCTTTGAGTCGTAAACGCGCTTTTCGTAGATTGTCTTGTCAAAGAAATATTTTTTCTTGCTGAACTCGCCGTCCGCCAGGTCTGTGGCGGCAGTCAGGAACCCCTTGTTTGCGGCAGTCGCTGCGATTGAGCGCGCGTCCATAAGAGCAACGGATGCAATCTGTCCGTTCTGAATTTTCGAGCCTTCGCGGTTCGGGAAGTTTCTTGTTGAATGGCGGATTGAAAGAGCGCCGTTTGCAGGAGTATCGCCCGCGCCGAAGCAAGGTCCGCAGAAAGCAGTCTTGACGATTGCGCCCGCGTCAACAAGCGAGGCGAACGCGCCGTTCTTCATAAGCTCCATGTAGACTGGCATAGAAGCAGGATAAACGTTCAGAAGGAATTTGCCGTTTCCAGTGTCCTTTCCCTTCAAGATGTCGGCAGCCGCGCAGATGTTCTCGAATCCGCCGCCGGCGCAGCCTGCGATAACGCCCTGGTCAACGTAAAGCTTTCCGTCAATCACCTTGTTTTTGAGCGTAAAGTTCACCTTGTCGCCGAATGAGACTTTCGCTCTCTTTTCAGTCTCTTCAAGAACGTCCATAAGATTCTTGTTGACTTCTTCTATTGTATATGCGCAAGAAGGATGGAACGGCATGGCAATCATCGGACGGATTTCTCCCAAGTCAAGCTCAATCGCGCCGTCATAATAAGCGTCAGAGCCCGGATTCAATTCCTTGTAGTCGCCTTCTCTTCCGTGGATTGAATAGAACTCGCGGATTTTCTCGTCAGTTGACCAGATTGAAGAAAGACAAGTCGTCTCAGTCGTCATAACATCCACGCCGATTCTAAAGTCAGCGGAAAGATTCGCAACTCCAGGGCCGACAAATTCCATCACCTTGTTCTTGACGTAGCCGTTCGCAAAAACAGCCTTGATAATCGCAAGCGCAACGTCCTGCGGGCCGACACCCGGAACAGGAGAGCCTGTCAGGTAAACCGCGATAACGCCCGGCATATTCACATCGTAAGTCTTTCCCAAAAGCTGCTTTGCAAGCTCGCCGCCGCCCTCGCCAATCGCCATAGTTCCAAGCGCGCCGTACCTTGTGTGGCTGTCTGAGCCCAAAATCATGTCGCCGCACTTTGCAAGCATCTCGCGCGCAAACTGGTGGATTACAGCCTGATGCGGAGGAACGTAAATTCCGCCGTATTTCTGGGCGCAAGTAAGCCCGAACATGTGGTCGTCCTCGTTGATTGTTCCGCCGACAGCGCAGAGCGAGTTGTGGCAGTTTGTCAAAACATAAGGAATCGGAAATTTTTCAAGTCCAGAAGCGCGCGCCGTCTGGATAATTCCAACGTAAGTAATATCGTGAGAAGTGATTTTGTCAAATTTGATTTTCAGCTTAGAAGCGTCGCCTGAAGTATTGTGTTTCTGCAGAATAGAATAAGCGATTGTGTTTTTCGCACAGTCAGCAGGATTTTTACCCGGCACGGATTCAACCAATTTTCCGCCCGAAAGAAAAGCGCCTTTTTCCCAAAGTTTCATAGAGCCCTCGAATAGTTTTTAAGATAAATATATGGAAGAGATTAGCACAATTCGGGGATTTTCTCAATTGCCATTTTTCCCCATCTCCGCGCGCAAAAAAATCACTGCAACGACGAACGAGACCGCATCGCTTATGAGCGCGCTCCACAACATTGTCACGATGTTCTGGCTCACGGTTGCAAGAATTATCGAAGCCGGAACAAAAACTATCACATCACGTAGCAAAGCGAGAAGCGTTGACTTTCCGCTTTTTCCGATTGATTGCAAGATTATCGCCGCGGATTTTATGAAGCATGTCATTATGATTCCGCTCAAAAAGATTCTTACGCAAAGCCGCGCGTATTCTATGTATTCAGGCGAGTTGCCTTTTCCGAAAATCGAAATCACCAAGTCCGGAAGAAATTCAAAAATCAGGAAAACAATAACGCCGATTGCAAGAACAAGACGCAGAATCACGCGGGCTGTTTCCTTTACGCGAGAAGAATTTCCGGCTCCCATGTTGAATCCGATTATCGGCTGGCCGCCCAAGCTGATTCCAATCACAACGGAAATAACGATTCCGAAAACCTTCATCACGATTCCGACAACCGCAAGCGGAATCACAGAGCCGAACGCCTCGCCGGTGCTCGCGAAAGTTCCGTAGCCGTACTTTAAAAGAAGATTGTTGTTCACGGCGATTACAATCACGATTGAAAGCTGAACGATAAGAGACGCCATTCCAATCATAATAATCCGAGCCAGAAGCAGAAAGTCTGGTTTAAGACATTTAAAGTTCAGGCGGAAATTCTTCGGGCGGAAAAGATAAAAAATGCTCATAGCAAAAGTCAGAAGCTGCCCGATTACAGTCGCAATAGCAGCACCGCGCACACCCATCCCAAAGAAGAAAATAAAAATAGGGTCAAGAATAATGTTTGAAACCGCACCCACAAGAGTACAGGTCATCGCGAATTTCGGAGAGCCGTCCGCACGGATTGCGCCGTTCAAGCCCTGCCCAATCATATAGAAAGGAAGCCCCGCGCAAATCACTATAAAATACTCGTTTGCAAAATCGTAGCAAAGCTTTTCACTTGGATTCGCGCCGAAAACCGCAAGAATCTGGTTCTTGAACAAGAATCCAAAAGCGCAAAGCAAAACCGAAAGAATAATAAGAAACGAAAATCCAGTTCCCACGCACTTGTCCGCCTTTTCCTTGTCCTGCTCGCCCAAAGCAAGGCTGAACATTGCCGCAGAGCCGTCGCCTACAAGAAGCGCAAGTCCCAAAGCCAGAACCGTGAACGGATAGACAATGTTTGTGGCCGCGTTTCCGAACGCGCCCGCTCTACTCCAGCCGATAAAAATCTGGTCAACAATGTTGTACAAAGCCGCAACCAGCATGCTGATTACACACGGAACGGCGAAATGCCGCACAAGCCGCCCGATTTTCTCGCTCCCCAAATCATAATTTTTCATAATTCACCTCAAGAAAAAAAACACAATCCATTAAACAAAAAAAGCAGCCTAAAAACGCGCCCGAACTGGACTTACGCTTTTGGCTGCTCGTTAGATTGCATTTGAATTTTTAATTTCGCCTATCCTAGCAGATTTTTTGATTTTGTGTAAGCGATGAGAAGAAAATAAAATTTTTGCATGAGCTGAAAATACGCTGGGCAAAGCGTAAAAGTTTTCGAACGAGTTAAAAGTGCGTTGGGCGGCTCATAAAATTTTCCGAACGACCAAAAAATGCGTTGGGCAGCATGTGAAAGTTTTCGAACGCGTCAAAAGTACGCTGGGCAAAGCCGTAAAAATTTTCGAATGAGCAAAAAATGCGTTGGGCAGCGTGTGAAAGTTTTCGAACGAGTTAAAAGTGCGTTTGGCCATTGCAAAAAAAAAACTACACCGCCGCCGCAAAGCACACGCAATTCTCTCCGCTTTTGTTCGTCGTATTTTGCACTTCGATTTTTCCGCCGTGGAGGTTTGCGATTGCCTGCGCGATTGAAAGGCCAAGCCCCGAGCCTGCCGTGCTTCTTGAGCGGTCGCCGCGGTAAAGCCGGTCGAACACGTGGGGAATGTCTTCCTCGCTGATTGCGCCTGTGTTAAGCACGGAGATTTTCACGCGATTTTCACAAGTCTTTTCAACGCAAAGCGAGACTTCTCCGCCTTCCGCCGTGTACTGGAACGCATTCTGCAAAAGATTTGAGACACAGCGCATAAGAAGAAGCGGATCCGCCTTAAAGTCAAAGTCCTCCGCGCAGTTTTTCTTGATAGTGAATTTTATGTTCTTCTTTTTTGCAAGAAGCGCGAACCGGGATGAGACATCATCTGCGAATCTGCACGCGTTCACGTCCGCAGGGGAGATTTTCATCTCCGGGGACTCAAAGCGGCTCAAGTCCTGAAGATTCCACACCAGTTTTTCTATCAAAGTAAGCTCGGAGTAAAGAGCCGCAAACCTCTCTCCTGTCGCCTCAAGAACTCCGTCGTTCATTCCCTCAACCTGCATTTTCACAGCGGTAAGCGGAGTGCGCAGGTCGTGCGAGATGTCCTGCATCCACTGCCGGCGCAAAGTCTCCTCGTGCAAAAGCCTCGATTTCAGTTTTTTGACCGAATCGAGAATCCTGTCGAACTCGTTCACGCCAAGAGCCGCCATGTCCTTTTTCATCAAGTCCGGGGAAGAGATGTAGTCGGCAAGAGAGCGCGCCTTTTTCGAGAGCATTGTTGAAATCAGCACGGAAAGGGCGAGCGTGATTGAGACCGCAAGAGCGATTCCTGCGAAAAGCCCTTTTTCCATCGTGGAAACAAAAATTCTGTTCGCCTTGTACGCCAGAAATCCGATGTTGTCCGCGCAAAGATAGCCTATTGTCTCGCCTCCGTCCTTTATTTGAACCGGTGAATTGAGCGACAGGAAAGTTGAAAGCGAGCCGACAGATTTTTCAACTTCGTCCTGAGTGCTGACTTTTCCTTTTTCAAGAAGAAGAACGGGCTTTTTGTTCCTGTCAAAAATGTAGATGTAAAGAGAGTCCGTTGTGTACGGCATTACGGCTTTTTCAAGCTCGGAAGAAGAAAGGCTTCCTGCAAACCTGTATGTCTTTGAGATTGCCGGAAGAATCAGAGCCACAAAGTCGTCCCTTTTGTCCGCGTTCCAGTCGTTTATCGAGCGGCTCACCGACACTGTGAAAATGACCGACATTGCGGCGATTACGGCAAACGAGGCGGCGATAAATCCTGTAAGAATCCGTGCAAAAATTGACTTCATTTTCTACTTTTTGGAATCTGCCTTTATTCCGCTGAACCTGTAGCCGAAGCCCCTTACGGTTGAAATCCACTGCTGCCCGATTTTTGAGCGCAGGTTCGCCATGTGCGTGTCTATCGTTCTCTCCGAGCCTTCAAAAAAATAGTTCAGGCACTCGCCCAAAAGCTGCTCGCGCGAGACAACCTGCCCGGCGTTGGACGCAAGATACAAGAGGATTTTCCATTCTGTTGAAGTAAGCTCCGCCATGTTTCCGTCAACGCTCACGCTGTGCTTCGCCTCGTCAATAATAACGGTCGAGTTTCCGCTCTTCCATTCGCCCGAAGCAGTGCTTTTTCCGCTGTCTGTTTTTCCGCTTCTTCTTAAAAGCGCGTGAACACGAAGAACAAGTTCCTTCGCAGAAAAAGGCTTGCAGATGTAGTCGTCCGCGCCAAGCTCAAAGCCCAGGATTCTGTCGGATTCAGAATCCTTTGCGGTAAGAAAAATAAGCGGAATGTCGCTTGAAGCCCTTATTTCCTTTGCGAGCGCGAATCCGCTTCCGTCGGGGAGCATAACGTCAAGAATCGCAAGGTCGGCCGTCTCCCTTTTTACCGCGTCCAGAACGCCCGAAACTCCGCCGAATTCAAGAGTCTTGTAGCCGTCAAGCTTTAGGTAGCCAGAAACAGCATCGCGAATCAGCGAGTTGTCCTCAACAATTATCACGCAGGCCATTTTTCAGTTTTCCTTTTTTTCAGATGAAGATGAAGCAGAAGATGAATTCTGACTTGAAACCGGCGCATTGTACAGAAAATTCCGCATGATTATTCCAGACGGATTTTTTTCAAGAACAATGTTTCCTTTCCAGTCGTAGAAGAATTCTTTTTCAGAGACAGTTTTTCCTTCCGCGTTTTTAAGAACCGAGCGAATCATATTTCCTGCGGAAAAAGTTCTTGTCTCCTCAGTCTTCAGGCTTCCGTCCGCGCCGAGCGTTCTTACCGCAGAAGCCTTTCCGTTTGAATACGAATAGTTCACGCTCTCGTAAAATCCGCTTGCGTCGTAGTTTTTTTCCTGCGCCAAAGTGGAATCCGCATTGTAGAT
>ERZ808277.528-NODE-528-length-11592-cov-6.130797_pt1 | contig 11592 bp, 7 predicted proteins | sample MGYA00521240_ERZ808277 | MGnify/ENA primary metagenome ERZ808277 (study PRJEB31516, sample SAMN03275599) | gut metagenome | biome: mammalia-associated habitat; material: feces | host: Papio cynocephalus | place: Kenya | collected 2012-07-17 ... | reverse complement strand
ACAGCGTCAACTGGCTGGTTCAAATGAAAAAGCGCTGCTTTCTGCGGAATTAAGGTTCTATTAAAATAAAGAATATGCCCATTTAGGGCAGAAAAATAAAATGGCGGATTTTGGTAACGTGCAAAATCCGCCATTTTCGTTTTTTCTGCCCTTCTGTCAGCGATTACTCTGTCAGTCCGCGGGCACGGAGGAGGGCACCTGGATCTGGCTGGGCGCCACGGAATGAGAGGTAGAGGGTCATAGGCTCCTCGCTGCCACCCTTCTCCAGGAAGGTCTGACGGAACTTCAGCGAGACCTCAGGATTGTATATTCCCTGCTGCTTGAAGTACTCGAAGGCATCCTTGTCCAGAACCTCGGCCCAGAGATAGCTGTAATAGCCGGCACTGTAGCCGCTGTTGAAGATGTGGTTGAAATAGGTGGTTCGGTAACGAGGGATGATCTCGTCGATGAGACCCATCTCCTTGCAGACCTTCTTCTCGAAGTCAGCAACGTTAGCGGCCTGGTCACCCTCGGAAAGTTTCGCGAGATCCTCCTCGGTGAGCTCATGCCACTTCATGTCAAGAATGGATGCGGCGCAAAGCTCGGAGGTCATAAAGCCCTGATTGAACTTCCTGGCGTTGTTGATCTTGGTCACGAGAGAATCCGGAATCACCTCACCTGTCTCGTAGTGCTTGGCATATTCAGCGAGAATCTCAGGCTGGAAAGCCCAGTTCTCGTTGAACTGAGAGAATGTTTCCACGAAATCACGGGCGACATTAGTGCCGCTGACCGAAGGATAGTGGCACTTCGTGAGCAGTCCGTGAAGGGCGTGGCCGAACTCGTGGAACACAGTCTCGACCTCATCGATGGTGAAGAGAGCAGGAAGCGAGTCGGTCGGAGCGGTCATATTCCCGACATTGATGATGATCGGACGGACATCATTGCCCTCGGCGTCAACATATTGCTCGCGGAAATTAGTCATCCATGCGCCACCTCTCTTCGAAGCGCGAGGGAAGTAGTCAGTCGTGAATATTCCAAGAAGGCTGCCGTCAGCGTCGGTGACCTTGAAGGCCTCGACCGCAGGATTGTAAAGCGGCACGTCCTTCAGCGGCTCGACATTGATGCCGTAGAGCTTGTGGGCGGCGAAGAAGATGCCGTCGCGGACATTCTCCATCCGGAAATATGGCTTAGTCAGATTCTCGTCCAATGAATATTTCCGCGCGCGCACCTTCTCGGCATAGTAGAACCAGTCCCAAGACTCGATTTTCGAGCCGGCAGCAACCTTGCCGGACTGAATGTCTTCGTCCATAACCTTTTGCATGTCAGCAATCTCCTCCTTGGCTTTGCTGACTGCCGGGCCTATGATCTTGTCAAGGAAGGCGTCAACTGTCGCAGGATCGTGAGCCATCTTGTTGTCAAGCTGGTAGGCGGCGAAGTTGCCGAAGCCAAGCAGTCTGGCCTTCTCGGCGCGGAGTTTCAGAATCTCAAGGCAGAGAGCCTTGTTGTCATATTCATTGCCATTGTTGCCTCTTGAGGAATAGGCCTTGAACATCGCCTCGCGGCGGCTTCTGTCCTCGCAGGAGGTCATCTCGGAGGTGTAGGATGAAACCGGGATTCCGAATTTCTCTTTGAAGGCGTTGTTCTCGGCGAGCAGGTTCGTGCCGAATTTTTGCTGTGCGGCGGCGATCTTCTGGTTGATCTCCTTGAGCCTTGCCTGAGCGGCCTCGTCAAGATCCACGCCGTTGCGGGTGAAACTCTGGTAGAGTTTCTTGAGAACCATCTGCTGTTCCCTCGTAAGTCCGCTCTGATCAGCGTCATGGACGGCCTTGACACGCTCGAAGAACGCCTTGTTCATCGAAATGTTGTCCTCATGCTCGGTCATCAGCGCGGTGGCCTCCTCGACGACCTTGTTCATCTCGTCGCTGCCTTCGGTCTCCTGAAGGTTGAAAAGCACAGCGGCTGTCTTGGTCAAAGTCTTGCCGGACAGTTCGTAAGCCGCCACGGTGTTCTCGAATGTCGGAGCCTCCTGATTGTTCAGGATAGTCTCAAGTTCCTTGTTCTGTTCCTCGATTCCGGCCTTGATGGCAGGAATATAATCGGTAAGCTGAATCTTCTCAAACGGCGGAATGCCGTACGGTGTGTTCCATTCCTCAAGGAACGGATTGTTCTTTGTCTGTGTGCAGGCTGCCATCATAGCGATCGCTCCAATTGCTAAGAATGATTTCTTCATAATATACTGTGTTGCTGTTATTTAACAATTTCCACCCCGTCAAGGTCGATGAGGGTGAACTGGGCATTGCCTTGGTAGATGGTGAGGATGCCTTTGACGTTGATCTTGGCTCCAGCGAGGATGGCCGGATCGATCTGGGTGTCGGCGAAGCGGGAGTAGCCGCTGGTGCGGATCTGCACGGTCTGGCTTCCCATCTTGAAGTACTGGCTCACTGAATATGCGGAAGCGTTCTTCAGAAGCGTGGCCTTGAGTTCCGGATCCGAAACCTGTCTGGCATAGTCAGCTGAATAAGCATCATCAAACTTTCCGGAATTGATGTAATCAATGAACCCTTGCTTAGACATCGCCCAAGTGGTGATTCCCCAAGTCGGGTCAGCCACCGGAGTGTAGTTCTTGCCGGTGCTTGAAAGGAATATCCTGTTGGAGGACGATTTCTTGTCCTTGTAGGAGTCAATGTAAATCAGGCAGAAGATCTCGCCTCCGTAGGTCAGGCCGTCAAGTTCGACATAGCAGCCAAGATTCTCCTCTTTCAAAAGATCTGCGGAAGATACTTTCTTAGGCTGGAGCGGAGTGTCAATCTTTCCTTTGAATATGTGAGTGTCAATCATGTACTGAACCTCGATGTATGAGGTCTCATATTCACCGGTAGGATCGGCATAGCCCAGTTGGATCATTCCGTTGTAGGCACCGAGCGTGAGGCCGCTGCACTTGACATAGACCCACTGGCCGAGCTTGTAGTCGTTGTAAAGGGCGTTCTTGCCGATCTTCACCTCGATTCCGCCCGTGGCGTCCTGAATGTAAAGACTCTTGTAGATGTTGCCGCTACGGTCATCAGAGACGACCTGTCCACCGATAAGAATGTCCTTGTCGATCTTGACAGGTGCATTCTTGTACATGGCCTTAAGCTGAGCGATGGTCGTGTTCGGAGTCATCGTCACAGGCTCATAGACATCGGCCTTGCCGTAGTCCGTGGTGAAGACCTGGTCCCACTCCTCGCAGGAAGCGAGAGCGAATATGGCGGCGATCAGCGCGAAATATATTCTTTTCATACCTTAGAATCTGAAATAAATGTTCAACATGTAGTTGATTCCGCTCATGTAGAAGTACTTGGAATCAAACCTGTAGAATCTCTCCTTGCTGACGGTGTTGTCCACAAGACGGGTCTGCTCGTAGCCGCCAGTGCGCACGTCCTTGTTGTTCAGGAGGTTCTTGACCTGAAGCGAGAAGCCGAGCTGGTACTTTCTCTGAATATACCAGGACTTGCCGACGCTGGCGTTCACAAGCATGAAGTTCTTGAACTTCTCCTGCGCGGCCATATATTCAATCTCCTGCGCCGTGACAGTGTTGTCCGGTCCGGCGGTGGCCATGTCTGTCCTGTAGAGCGGGTTCATGTCCAGGTAGGAGTTTCCGAAGAAATCCACGTCGGCGTCGATGAACCAGTAGTTCTTGTTCCAAGCGAGACCGAGGCTGGTCGCAAGCTGCGGAGTGCTCGGCACATAGTGCTGCACGGTCTTGCCGTCGGCTGTCGGGTGGCTCTGCCAATAAGGGATTGTGACACCGTAGGTTCCGGCGACATATTCAGCGCTGTTGTCGTAGGTCTGGTACATTGTCGGGTTGGATGTGTAGATGTACTGCCCGTAGGAAAGGACTCCTTGGACGGAAAGGTTCGGAACAGGGGTCGGCACCTTGAAGCCGAGCTCGACTCCTATGTGACGCTCGTCTATTCCGGACATTGCGAAGTTGGTGAACGAGTTCTGAGAGTCATCATAGAAGCTCATCACGTCGGTCTGGTCCTTGATGTTCGTGTAGAATCCGGTGATGCGGAAATCGTAGCCGGAGTTGCGGTAGGCGTAGTTGATGTCCGCCGTCAAGGTCTTGATAGTCTTGAGGTCAGGCATGATGGTGTTCCTTGTCCTCGGAGAGATGAACGCCTGGTTGAAGGTAGGAGCCTCTGTGATGTAGGCGGCATCGGCGTAGATCCTGTGGCCTCCGCGGATGAAATAGCTGAGGTTGATCTTGCCTGAACCCGTGAGGAAGTCCTTCTTGTCGGACTCGCCCTTCGAAGTGATCGGCTTGCCATCGATCTGGTCGTACTTCGTGATGACATTTCCATTGTAGGTAAACGGATTGCCATTTTCGTCAAGTCCAGGGAATAGACCCTTCCTCAGAAGACCTTCCCTCCAGAATTTTGAATATCCCAACCTTCCAGCGACTGTGGCTTCCAGCCCACCGAACGTGAAACGTCCTGAGGCCCAGGCCTCGGCACGGCGTACGTGGGCATAGTAGTCGTAGCCGTACTTGTCGCCTTCTTTCAGGGTCTGGGCGACTCCGTTCTTGAGGAAGTAATCCAAGTCGTTCTGGATCATCGTCGGATAGGCAGCGAAATCCCTCTCAGCGAACTGGTCGATGTTGACATAGTAGTCACCGCCGAGGAGGTCGTCCAGAACCTTGTAGTACTCCGTTCGGTTCCATTTGTAGGAAAGTCCTCCGTTGATTGTCAGGAACTTGACTGGATTCCACTTGGCGTTGAGGGCGAAGTTGAGGTCGTTCTGGTCCACACGCCTCTCCTCGATCACGTACTTGGAGCGGTTGCCCGCATCGGTGGCGTTAAGGGAGTTGACGGCATAGAGACGATCCCAGTTGAGATGAGTGGTTGAAGGGATGTCCGTCTCCCATGCCTCCTTGGCCCATGCATATTTCGCAAAGTTCTGACGGTTGTAGTCAGTGTTCTCCATGTAGAAATAACTCGGAAGGTTCCTGTAGTAGTCAGGGCGAGGATCCGGGGCGTCGTACCAGTCAAGAGCCGTGTAACCGTTCTTGCCGAACCGGTAAAGAACCGTTGCTGATGCTGCGAACTTCTGTGATTCCGGTGTGAAGTCGTACTTGAGTATCGCTATAGGCTCGTGGGTCTTGCGGACACGGGCGTTGCGCACCTTGCCATTGTAGTAGCCCCAGTTGGAGTTGTACATGTTGTCGCCCGTCAGGTCATAGACTTCCTGGGTGGAACCGTTCTGGGCTCCGCGCTCTCCAGGGGCTGCCATGAATGTGAAGCCAAGCTTATGCTCTTCATTGAATTTCTTCTCAACAGCTCCGTAGTAGCCGAACGAACGGTAGAAAACGCCTTTGATCCAGTCGTTTCCGCCAAGTCTCGCGGAGGCGCTGAAGGCGTAGGACCAGCCGTTGTCAAGCTGTCCGGAAGCGTAGGTGAGCATCAGACGGAGTCTGTACAAGGCGCTGTTTGTCAGCACGCTTCCCCTCCAGCCTGTGCGGATGGAAGAGGCCATCGGCATGATGTTCGTGAGGCCGTTGTAGCCGCCAAACCCGAAGTCGGAAATCTCGGCTCCGTTCACGGACTCCTTGCTTCTAGTGGCCTCGTTCAGGCCGCTCCACAGGGAGTACGGAGTGTAGCCCGTGATGGCGTCGTTCATCCTCACACCTGCGAGGTAAACGTCCTGAGACTCACTGGAATATCCACGCACACGGAATCGTACGGAACTGAAGTTGTACCCGGCCATGTTGTTGAACACGTCGTTCTGGCCGAAGAGGATGGTAGGACTGTCGGAATACCCGGAGTCGTCCATGTCAAACTCGGAGAAACTGGCGTCGTCCACCTCGGCGACCTTCGCGACAGGGGTGAGGGACAGGTTGAACATATTCTTGACATAGCCGTCATTAACGGTAACGTTGACTCTGGACTGGAGGTAGTCCGGGCTTTCGATGACAAGGTCGTACATTCCGTCCTTCAGATTCCCGATCTGGAATGTTCCGTCCTGTCCGGCTTTCACACGGGCGACTTCCTTTCCTTCTGAATATAGGATCAGGTCCGCTCCGTCAATGGTCGCCTTGCTCAATCGGCTGACGACCGTACCCTTTACGCCACCGGTGTAGTTCTGCGCCGACATGGTCAGAGCCAGAAACAAAGCCGAGGCGGCAAGGAATATTTTTTTGCTCATAAATATTGAATGTTAACTATTTATCTTTTTAGTAGGTCACTTCGACAGGCTCAGTGACCGAAGCGACTGAAGGTGTTACTTATTACTAATAACAATATATGTCGGATAATGGTCGCTGTAGCCACCAACATAAGAGCCCGATGAATATGTCCGGAACGGAGTTCCCTTGTACTGTCCGGTCTGCTGAACCATGAACGGCTGGTTGAAGACACGTCCGTAGTATTTCCCTTTCACAATCGGCACGATGCGGAGTGATCCCTTAGGCGCGTTCACCAGCGCCTCGTTCGTCATGATGATGTCGTAGATGTTCCAGTCCCCACGATAAGCCAAAGAGCCGTAACCGGCCTTGAGCATTGATGTGAACGGAGAGAAGAAGTCCATCTTGCCGACCTCGGAGACGTTCTCCTTGCCGTGCAGATAAACCGTCATGCTCTCGTCCGTCGGGTTGTCGTTCATGTCGCCCATCGCCACGATCTTGATCCCCGGATATTCATTCATCAGTCTGACGGAGTTCTCGTAAATGATCTCCGCGCCCCGGCTTCGCAGGTCGCTTCCCTTGCCTCCGATCCTGGAAGGAAGGTGAGCCACGAAGAACGCGAACATCTCGCCCTTGATCTCGCCTCTGACCATCAGGATGTCACGGGTGCGGAACCGGTCCTGAGACTCCTTGTCCATGTCGAACTTGATGTCCTTGCTGTTGAAATCATAAGGAATGGACTTGCTCTCAAGCACCTTGAACTGATCAGGCCTGTAAAGCAGGGCCACGTCCACGCCACGTCTGTCCGGGCCGTCATAGTGCACAATCTGATAATTGGCGTCGGCAATCTCCTTCTGGCTGACAAGGTCTTCAAGCACGTGGCGGTTCTCTATCTCGCTGAGACCGAGGATTGTGTGGTAGGCCTTGTTCTCATCCGCCATGGCCTTGATGACGGTCGCGATGTTGTGAAGCTTGCGGTTGTACCTCGCGTCGGTCCAGCGGTTAGCGCCGTCGGGGAGATATTCATAGTCATTCTTGCCCTCGTCGTGGTAGGTGTCAAAGAGGTTCTCGACGTTGTAGAAGCCGATGACATAGCCTCTTGCGCCCTTGTCCCCTTTGGCGCAGGCCGTGACTGTGACGACAAGTAGCAGGAGTGCTGAATAAAGTAATTTTCTCAAACGCATATCAGTTTTGTATTATTTTCATTTTCAGCGGTTTTTACCACCACCAAGAAACCTTGGCCGGATCCTCGGCCTCGATCTTTGCTGCCACGTCTTCCCCGACTTTGTCAGGCAGGTTCACGAAGAAATCGATGTTCAGTTTCTTTTCCAGGTCATCCACCGACATTGAATATGAAGAATTTATGTTTTTTGAGTTGTAAACCTTGTGATCCAGCCAGACAGCGCAGGCGGAATAGCCTGAGTAGCCGATCGTGGAGTTCTTCATGTAGCGGAGCACGACCTTGTAGTAAGCCGTCGGTACGGTCACTTTCTTGCCGTTGTTGTCAAGGGCGTACTTGACCTTCTCACCGTCTTTGTAGTCAATGACGCAACCCGTCACCACATAGAGCGTGTCCGAACTGTTGGCCCAAGAACGGACTTTGCCTTCGAGAACAGCCCAGATGTCCCCGTTGAAGCCATTCTGGATCTGAGGCGTCATATTCGTGCCATAGAAGGTCATGGCGTTTGAGGAATATGATGTCAGTCTGTCCGCAGAGGCGATTTGATGACCTCTGGCGAACCATCCTGCATTGCCTTCCTTGAATCCCTTGTAGAGAACTGGTTGCTTGTCCGCCGGCAAAAGGGGATCCAATCCCCACGCATCGGATCTGCTGCCCGAACCTATATTCCATTTGCAAAGCGGGTAGGCCACCCAAGGTGCGACAAGATTATTGTAGTCCCAAATGAAGGAATAGTTGCGTGTCTTGGTCGAGCCGACAGTCATTGAATGGGTGAATGCGTCCGTCCCTTCCGGGATAGCTGGCAACTCGAGCCACCCTGTTTTAGGTGACAGGTTGCCTCCATTGGGTTTCGGGTCGGGTTTTGGTTCTGATTTTTTGGCTTTTTGGCTAATGGTTACGATTGCTGTCCCTCCTGTGGTGGAAACTGTTAAGATAGCAACTCTCTCCTCCTCGGACTCGTTGGCGGCAACTCTTAGCGTAACGCTCTTGTTGCCGTTCCCAACACTTGGCTCTGCGATAATCCAATCCACAATTTCGCCGGACTCTGAGGAAAATGTTATTTTCCACGAAGACGAAGCCTTCACATAGATGTACTGAGAATATCCCTCAGCCTGCACTGAGGTAGTCTTCACTTCAACGGTTGGCGGCATAGGATTGTCCTTACTTGTCGCTCCGCAACCGTGAAGGACAAGTGTAATCACTCCCACACAAAATGCCAAAAATCTCTTGAACACATTCATCTTAACGCATCCCTATTTGGATAATAAAGGGCTGCCCGTGTTCCGGGCACCCCTTTATCGCGCTGTTCGTTAGACTAATTAATCGACTTATACGTAACAGTAAGTTTAACAACTCGCATCTGTTGTTCACTTGCAGTGTATTTAACAGTAGATGTGTTGCCGGAAACGGTAACCGTACCTACTTTCCCGCTTCCAGTGGACTCAGAAGAGGCACCACTGTCAACGCTCACCGGACTTGTGGTATAGAATCCCTGTTTGACACCGCAATCTTTGGTGCAAGTAAACTCAACTTTAGTGATTGTGTACCCGTCAGCCGCTTTTATGGTAAGATTCTGACCTTTGTACACACGAAGTTCTGTAACCGTATTATCACCGTAATCAGTGTCATTCTCATAAGAAATCACATCATCCAGCTTTCCACTCTTGTTCTTGGCTAGATAATCCTTTTCAACAGATGCGACAACCTCCGCTCCACCTTGAGAGCCCCCCTTTCCTCTATGAGTAAGAGTCACGGTGTATGATTTAGTAGCCACTTCAGCTGTGGTAGAAACCGTAAGGTTCACGACTTTGCTCGTCTCCTCCGTGTTGGCGGCGAACTTCACGGTGACGGTAGCATTCCCGTTTCCGGAAGCAGGCTCAACCGTGTAAGCGGAATTGTCAGAAGTCACTGTCCAGGCCACATTAGCCTTTACATCAAAGGTGGCGGTTGTCGCGTCAGCCGAGGCGGAAAGGGCTGTGGCACTGACTGTCAGATAGTCCGAGCCTCCCGGAACAAGTTCCGTGACCATCGTGTTGACGTACTTGTTGTTGCTGGCAAGTCCAACATAGAAACCAGTCACCTTCACAACCGCTCCATCGAATGACTTTGCGTTGAAACTGTCGTTGATGTAAGCTAAGCTGCCGGTGTGCTTGGTGGCACCGGCCACTTCCACATTGACATAATTACCACTCACCGTGAGAGTTCCTTCGTATGAGATATATTCAATCTTGCTTGATGAATATGCATCAAAGGCAGCAGCGTCCAGAGCTTTCGGCGAAGGCAGTGCCAAGGCGTTGCCGGAAGACACGACCGCCACCTCAGGAGATGCCAGCTGAATAAGTCCACCATATTCAGAAGTTGTGCCTGTCACTTTAACATTGTCTTTCTCCTTTGCAGCACATTTTGATCCATCATAGACAAGAAGGTAGTCAGTACCGTCTGTAATGATGAATCCTCTCTGATAGGTGGCAGCAACTGTTCCGCTGACAATAGCCGCGGTTCCTTTAGGGGCATTAAGAACTTGTGAAATCGTCATTTCTCCAGGCTCTGGAGTTTCTCCGCCGCCCGTACCGAGGTCTACACCTTTTGAAAAGTCAATAAGAGTACCTTCTTTATCAGAAATCGAGAGTGTCAAATCATCGAAACAGTAGACACTCGCTTTGGTAGACATGAAATAAAGGTAAAGGGTAGAAGTGCCTTCTGGGACCGTAAATGTCGAAGATGCGAGATCCCAACGCTTGTTCTTGTCACCATTAGGGAATGAATATTTAATTTCAACCCACTTGCTTCCATCATTGCTGACGTAGACCTTGAACTCATCGTGCTTGAATGTGTTGTCGATGTCTCCGGATTCTGAATATTCATTACGCTCCGCCCCGAACGAGAGTGTGTAATTCCTTGATGCCGGCAGGCTTATTTTCTTGACTATGAAATAAGGCTCCTTGGCGAACCAAAGATAGTTCATTCCAGATCCTTCATAGTCAGAGGCAGAAGATGACGAATTGTATTTATCATTGGTTCTTGCTGTTATGCCGTTGGAAGCATAGGTAACGGATGAAATTCCAGTACCTGTCTCGTTGCGCCAACCATCAAATGAATCCAGATATGTCTTCCAACCGCTAGTGCCCTTAACTGCTTTTTCCTTGTCGAAGTTGTTCTTGTAGACAATCATATCCTCAACGGATCCGGTTCCTTTCTGCTTAATGGTCAAGGTCTTGGAATCAAAACCAATATCAAATTTCACAGCTCCTTCACGATCCAAGCCCGTGTTCTCATTAACCTTGATCTCAATAGTGACAGCCTTGGAAGATGCGTCGCCCTCTCTTGGGTCGATGGCGATCCAGTCCTGTTCAGTCGTTGCTTTCCAGTCTCTCGTGGCAGTCAACGTCACGGTCGTTTCACCTCCGGTCTGATCAAAAGACACCTCGGATTGTCCAAGCTCCACGGATGGCGCTCCGAGGTCTTCTTTCTCTTCCTCGCACGCCGTCGTGGCGAACGTGAGCGCTGCGATGGACGCGATAAAACTCAAAAATCTATTTGCTTTCATATCAATTGTGTTTAATAACAGTCCACAAAAAATTAGCTTCGCCCGTAGGCGTTCTGCCAGTCGTTTCGGCCGGCTCTGTCACTTCGACAGGCTCAGTGGCCGGGATTTCTTCCCGCAAAATCTTTGCCTGCCAAGCAGTCTGCTAAGTTACGACTAAATATTCAATTATAAAACACATTGGCAGAGAGACCTTCTACGGGAGACCATCTTCGTGATTCAGAAATAAAAGAATAGGCATTATTTAGAAATTGTTTTTGATTATTCAGAATAATATGTTTACATTTGCAATGCGTCTAGGAGGAGTCGCCAAGCGTCTCAATCATAGGCTACGGCCTTGATACTAGTCGCTTTTTTTATACCTTGAAGTCTCGGAAAGTATGGTTTACTTTTGTTATGTTGATGAATCAGGAACGCCTCAGATTCCCGGGAACACATCACACTACATCCTATGCGGCATTTCAATTCCAGTCAAAGATTGGAAGAAGTGCGACAGCGCCATCAACAAAATTAAGGTTAAGTACGGATTGTCCGACTCGGAGATCCATACAGGATGGATTATGCGTTCATATCTGGAGCAAACCAGAATTCCCGAATTTGACACAATGAGTTTCGCAGAGCGTCGCAGCGAAGTAATCAAGCAACGTAAGGCAGAAATATTTAGAGTTAAGAAGGGCCCACCTGCAAACTTCCGTGTTTGACATGATGTGAATTTTCTGCCATGAAGGT
>ERZ808277.527-NODE-527-length-11632-cov-2.571219_pt1 | contig 11632 bp, 12 predicted proteins | sample MGYA00521240_ERZ808277 | MGnify/ENA primary metagenome ERZ808277 (study PRJEB31516, sample SAMN03275599) | gut metagenome | biome: mammalia-associated habitat; material: feces | host: Papio cynocephalus | place: Kenya | collected 2012-07-17 ... | reverse complement strand
GAGAATAATCCTTATTGGACATTAGATGACAATGGAGATATTGTTGCAAAAGAATAAAAAAGAAAGAGGTAAATTATGAAATTTAAAGAAAATGTTAAATTAGCTATATTATTAGTAATTATTGTTACATGTAGTATAATGAATAGTAAAGTTTTAGCTCAAACATATACAATAGATTTAAATAGTAATAAAGATCAAGTTGCAAAGAAAGAATTATTTGAAATTACCCTTTCTGTTAACAGTCAAGAAGAAATAGGGGTATATTATACTAAAATAGAATATGATGAAAGCAAATTTGAATTGGTAGATGTAAAAAGTTTAGGTAAATGGGATACACCAACAATAAATAATGGAGAAATTATTGCAACAACTGTAGATGGAGAAATGGTAACAGGAGAGCAGAAATTAGCTGTAATAACATTTAAGGCAAAAGAAGATGTAAAAAATGTAGAATCAATAGTGAAAGCAACAGAATTTAAAACCTCAAATACAGAAGAAGTTGTACCAGCAGAAAATGCAGAAGTAACAATTGGAAATACAAATACATCAGGAAATATAGAGAATAACACTATAAATAATAACGTTAACAATAATACAACAAACAATGTACCAGATAATATAAATAGCAATAATAACAAAAAAGATGATACAATAATAGGTTCAATATTACCCAAAACAGGTAAAGAACTAGCATTAAGAATAATTCCAGCAACAATTATTCTTGGAATAGCTTTTGGAGTGGTTATATACATAAGAAAAAAGGAAGAAAAGTAAAATAAAAACAAAGCCAGTTCATTATGAACTGCTTTGTTTTTATTTTACTTATAACCATTCGCCAACTTTCTTTATATATATTTTTTTTACGATTTGAACTAGGATAATATATAATACTGTTAAACAAACAACTATTAAATAATATAAAGGTGGCAAAATTTCAAAGTGAAATGCAGATATTTTATGTAGTAATAATGGTGTTATAATCGTACCTAAAATTGTGACTAATGTTAAAGTAGTTAATATAGGATGCGCTCTAGATTGTATAAATGGTATTTTTGAAGTACGAACAAAATGAATAATCAAGGTTTCACTAATCAAACATTCGACAAACCATGCTGTCTGAAAATAAGTTTCGTGAGATGTACCATTATATCCAAGTAAAAACCAAAAAGCTAAAAAGGCTAAAATATCAATTATAGAGCTTATCGGTCCCATAACATTCATAAAAGTTCCTAATCCTTTAGTATCCCATTTTTTAGGTTGTATTAAAAATTCTTTATCCACATTATCATAAGGAATGGCAATTTGTGAGAAATCGTATAAGAAATCTTGAATTAGCATTTGAATAGGTAGCAGTGGTAAAAATGGTAAAAATATACTTGAAATAAATATACTGAAAACATCACCAAAATCAGAGCTTAATGCCATTTTCATATATTTAATTATATTGCCATAAACTTTACGACCTTCTATTACCCCATTAAATAATACTGTTAAGTCCTTTTCTAATAATATAATATCACTAGCTTCTTTAGCTATATCAGTAGCTGTGTTAACACAAATTCCAACATCAGCATTATGAAGAGAAGGAGCATCGTTTACACCGTCACCCATATATCCAACAACATGGCCATTTCTTTTTAGAATTTCTATTATTCTTTCTTTTTGTAAAGGATTCATTCTAGCAAAAACATCAACTTTTTCTACTTCTTTCGATAATTCATCATCTGTTAGATTATCTATTTCTGAACCAATTAAAATTTTAGTATTTGATATGCCCACTAATTTAGAAATGTTTTCAGTAGCATATTGATTGTCTCCAGTTAATATTTTAGTTGTTATACCATATTCTTTTAATTTTTCAATAGTAAATTTGACATCTTTTTTTGGTGGATCTAAAAAGGCAACAAATCCTATAAATGTCATTTCATTTTCATCTGAGGAACTAAAAACATCTTTTCCAACATATTCACGTTTTGATGCTAAGGCAATTACTTGCATTCCTTGAGTGGCAAGTCCTTTGGCATTAGCATTAATATTGTTTATCATTTCTGTAGTTAAAGGTTGATGAGAACCATTTATTTTTACAGTATTGCATCCTTTTAGCACTTCTTCTAATGCTCCTTTAGTTATTATTCTATAATGTTCATCATGCTTCACAACAACACTCATTTTTTTTCTAGTATAATCAAAAGGAATTTCATCAATTTTGTCATAAGTTTCAATTTTTTCTTTAATATTATGTTGGTCTCCATATAATATTACAGCTTTATCAACTAAGTTTTTCATACCAGTTCCATAATAGCTATTTAAATAAGCATATTCTAGTATAGATAAATCTTCTTTTCCTTCAACATTTATATATTTTTGTAAAACTATTTTATCTAAGGTAAGAGTTCCTGTTTTATCTGTACATAGAACATCAATTGCTCCTAAGTTTTGTATTGATTGAATATTTTTTACTAAAGTTTTTTTCTTTGCTAAAGTTTTAGTCCCCTTTGTTAAATTTACATTAACAATCATAGGCAACATTGTAGGTGTAATTCCTACTGCAACAGATAAAGCAAATAAAACAGCTTCTAATATATCTTTACGAATGAAAGCATAAATAATAAAAACAGAAATAGAAACAACAATCATATATTTTATTAATAATTTTGTTATATTATTCATGCCTTTTTCAAAATTAGTAATTTCCTTTTTATTATCTATTTGTTTTCCCATATTTCCTAAATAAGTTGAAAATCCAGTACTAATAACAATACCAGTGGCAGTTCCACTTATTACACTAGTTCCCATTAAGCAAAGGTTAGATAACGAAAAAATTTCATTTGAATCATTAAAAAAAGTTGTTTTTTCAATAGGAGCACTTTCACCAGTAAAAACTGATTGATTTAAAAACAAATCTTTGCTTTCAATAAGCAATACATCTGCAGGCACAATAGAACCAGCATTAAGATGTACAATATCACCTTTTACAATATCTTCAGTTTTTATATTATGTTCTTGCCCATCTCGCACAACAATAGCAGTAGAGAACATCTTATTTTTGAGAGAACGATTGAATTTATAAGTAGAGTAGTCTTGAAAAAATTTTATTAAGGCACTTACGAACCCAATAGCTAGTATTATAATGGTACCTAAACTGTCATCGCCTATGAATTCATTTATTATTGCTAAAACTATTAATATAAATATAAATTTGTCTTTAAATGAATTTATAAAAAAATATATCCAAGAATGTGTATCTTCTTTTACAACAATATTTTTTCCGTCGGTTTCTAAACTATGTTTGGCAAAATCTTGAGTTAATCCATTTTTACTATTAGATTTAAAAAAGTTTAAAATTTCTTGAGGATTTTTCTTTGCTATTGTTTTATATTCTTCTAGTATTTTATTTTTGTTTGTGTTTATCATTTTTTTATTTTTTTTCTTGATAGAAAATAAACTAATCATATTCTTCACCTTTTTATAAAATATTTATTAAATTATACCATAAGATAACAAAAAGAGATTGCCACGGGATTTTCAATCCCTTGCAATGACAAAAACGGGCGTCGGCAATGACAAGATAACAAAAAGAAAATACTTTTTTGTTTATGTTTGAATTAAAATAATTGTAGTGACAAAATACACCAAGGAGGAGGTGTGGCAGCACCAATTGGTTCGCAAGTGTTAGGTGAAATATTACCATATATGGAATTAAAGAAAGATAAACCAGATGAAGATGAAGTCAAAGAAGTTATAGTGCCAGAAATTAGAAACATGAGTGTAAAAGATGCAGAAAAAAAACTAAAAGAGGTTGAATTAGAACTACAATTTACAACAAATGAAGAAGAAATAGACAAAGAAAAGATTATAGTAGAACAAATACCAAAGCCAGGAATAAGTATAAAAAGCGGCAAAAAAGTAATAGCAGAAATAAAATAAATTATATAAAAATAAAGTTGAAAAAAATATATGTTTAATATATAATCGGAATATAAAAATACATAAAAAGAGGTGATATTTTGAAAAATTCTAAAGGAGTAATAATCATAGTAGCTATCATAGCAGTTTTAGCCATTTTGTTAATTAGCTCATACAATAGCACAGTTTCAAAAGTTGAAGATGTAGAAACTAAACTAGCTAATTTAGATGTAATGTTACAAAGAAGAGCAGATTTAATTCCAAATTTAATAAATACTGTAAAAGGAAATACACAACATGAAGACAGTGTAATAGATAAAGTAACAGAAGCAAGAAATAAATTAGTAAATGCTAATACTGTTGAAGAAAAGGCAGAAGCTAATAATGAATTAAGTAATTCAGTTAAATCATTATTAGTAATAGCAGAAGCTTATCCAGAGTTACAATCATCTGCAAGTTTTGTTCAATTATCTGATGAAATTGCTGGATCAGAAAATAGAATTGCTACTGCAAGAAAAGACTATAATGAGTCAGCAAAAGTATTGAATTCAACAATAAAAAAATTTCCTAACAATATACTTTCTGGTATATTCGGATTTAAGACAGCAAGTTATTTTGAAGCAGATGAAAAAAGTTCGGAGGTGCCAAATGTTACGTTTGAATATAATAAATAAAAACAATAAAAAAATATTATTAGTTGCGTTATTATTAATAATATTATTAAACATATTTGCTATAGTAAAACCAACAGAAGAGTTCTATGTAAATGATTATGCTGAAGTTTTAAATCCTGAGTTAAAAGAATACATTATAAATACAAATAAAACTTTAAAGCAAAAAACAGGTGCAGAAGTAGTCGTAGTAACTGTGAATGATTTAGAATCAAAAGCAATAGAGGAATATGCAACAGAATTGTTTAGAGAATTTAAAATAGGTGATAGTACAAAAAATAATGGATTATTAATATTATTATCTATAAACGATAGAAGTGTTAGAGTAGAAGTGGGATATGGTTTGGAAGGAGTTCTTCCAGATGCAAAATCCGGAAGAATCCAAGATGAATATATGATTCCATATTTTAAAACAAACGACTGGAATAATGGAATTATGAATGGATATAATCAATTTGTTAAAATAATATCACAAGAATATAATGCAGATATTGAAACGAAACAACTTGATTTAAGCACAAATACAACCAATAATACAACAGTTGTTGAACAAGATCCAGAAGTAATAAAAAAAGAGGAAAATGCTTTAACAGCATTGTTGTTTATGTTCTTCTTTACTATTATTGTAGGAATAGTAATAAACATATTAAAAACAAATGGAAAAATAAACAACAAAATAGCAATAGCAATTAAAGGTGCATATGTGTTGATAACAATGGGAATAATAGCAATATTTATAAAAGACGCAACAACTATTTTCTTCCTTTCAGCAATAAATTTAGCACTTGTAAATGCTAAAAAACACCAATCAGATGATAGCAATAATTATTCAGGAAGAGACAGACATGAAAGACGTTCTTCAGATGACAGAAGACCACCAAGAAGTGGAGGTTCATCAGGCGGAGGAGGAAGCTCAAGGAATTTTTAAAAATATATAAGTAAATTAGTTGAAAAAGATATTTTGGAAATCAAAATTAATTCTTTCTCAACTAATTTTGTTAATTAGAAAGGAATGAGATTAAATATGAATAAGGCAGTTTTAACGTTTTTGGGAAGTGATTCCGGATTTGGAAAGAAAAATACTTCTGCTTACGCAGAAGTTAACAACAATTTAGTATTAATAGATTGTGGATTTACCGTTTTTCATGAAATACAAGAAAAAATAGATATTAATAAATATAATGATATAAATGTTATTATCACACATTTGCATAATGACCATGCCGGTTCGTTGGGACAGTTTATTTTATATACATGGTTTGTTTATAGAAAAAAAGTTAATGTAATAAGTAAATGCGAAAACATAAAAAAATACTTACAGATTACAGGAACACCAGATGAAGCATATGAAATAAAAGATACAATTGGAGATTTAAAATTTATAAAAACAAATCATGTAGAAACACTAGACTCATATGGATTTAAAATGAATATAAATGATAAAAAAATAGTATACACAGGTGATACTAATACTTTAAAACCATTTTTACCATACTTAGATAATACAGATGAATTTTATATAGATGTTTCAAAAGGTGGAGAAGTTCATATAAAATTGGAAGATGTGTTAGAAGATTTGAGAAATATAAAAAACAATGGGACAAATGTGTATTTAATGCATATAGATGATAAAAAGTATGTTAAAAATATGATAGAAGAAGAATTTTATATTGCTTAATGAAAATTGACATAAATTTAAAAATATGGTAATATATAAATAGGTATAAATAGTTGAGGTGGTACATTTACAGGAGGAGAAAATATGAAACAATATGATTGGAAGTACCAACAAAAAGCAAATAAAGACTTATTTTTAGAAGATGCTGAGTATGCAAAGAAGAAAAATACTCTAATGAAAATACAACAAAGTTTTGATACTCAAGAAATAGAATGGGCGTTATGTTGCTCATCTAATCTTTTTTTTAGAGGAATTACAGATGGTTTTGATGATTATGACATTTTAGTAACAGAGAAAGATGCTAAAAAAGCAAAAGAAATAATGGAAAATTTGGGTGGAACTTTGAAAGCGATAGAGTATGAGGACAAAAATAGAGCAAACAAATGCTGCCGTTCAAATATCTATATGAAGTTCTATTTAGATGAAGTCCAAATAGAAATCATTTCTGGCTTTAGAGTTTTAACTTTTGAAACCAATTATTTGTATGAACTTGCTATGAGTCAAATAGAGCGTGAAAGCTTAGATGAATTTACAATACCATTGTTAGCAACAGAAGTACAACTTATATTATATGCAATGATGGAAGGTTGGCAACCACAAAGACGTCTAAAAAGACTGTTAATTGAAAACTTTTTAGAAGATAATGATAATAATTTCTTTTACGTATTAGAACAAGCAATAAAAAGTCCAAGCATACCAGCATGGATAAAACAACGTATTAGAAAATTTGTAAAAAAAGGAAGTTTCGAATAGGCCAAAAAAATAATAAAATGTACCCAACTATATAAAAAGCAAGAGTGTTTCTCTTGCTTTTTATTGATTTAAGAACAAAATATATTAATTTTGTTCTTAAATCAATAAATAAACATATAAATTGTAGTAGTATAAAACAGTATAAATTTAAATTTGCTAATAAAACAAAATTAAAATATAATAAATCTTAATTTTGCTATATACAAATAATAAAATTAGTTATATAATGTATGCGGAAAAAACTTTTTGGAGGTATACTATGGAATTAAAAAATATATTAGCAGGTCTAGAAAATTTGAAAGTAAAAGGGGATATAAATATATCAATAGATTCTGTAACTAGCGATTCGAGAAAAATAAAAGAAAATGGAATGTTTGTATGTATAGAAGGTTTTGAAGTTGATGGACACAACTATATAGAAGATGCAATCAATAAAGGGGCATCAACAATAGTTTTTCAGGAAGATAAAATAGATGTGGTAAAAAAACTTAACATACCAGAAAATGTTACAATAGTATCTGCACCAGACACTAGATTGGCTTTGGCAATAATAGGTTGTAATTTCTATAAAAATCCATCTAGAAAATTCAAATTAATCGGAATAACAGGAACAAAAGGAAAAACAACGACAACTTTTATGATAAAGAAAATATTAGAAAAACAAGGAAAGAAAGTTGGATTAATAGGAACTATAGCTATATATATAGGGGATAAAAAAATAGAAGATAGTGATAGAACAACACCAGAAAGTATAAGATTACAAGAAATATTTAGCAAAATGGTTGAAGAAAAAGTAGATGTTGTTGTAATGGAAGTATCTTCGCAAAGCCTAAAACTAAATAGAGTAGCTGGTTGCGATTTTGATATAGGAGTATTTACTAATTTTTCACAAGATCATATAAGTGCAAAAGAGCATGTTGATATGCAAGATTACTTTAATTCAAAACTAAAATTATTTGATATGTGTAAAATTGGATATGTTAATGCAGATGATTTATATGGAGTAAAAGTAAAAAAACTTGCAAAGTGTGAAATAGAAACATATGGAATAGATAATTTTGCCAACTTGTTGGCTAAAGATATAACAATTACAAACTCATATGTAGATTTTAAAGCTAAATTAGGAGATAGAAATGAAAGAGTAAAAACATGCATACCAGGAAGATTTAGCGTATATAATTCACTTGCAGCAATATGTGTAACTAAAAAACTAGGTGTTGGAGCTGAAGAAATAAAAGAAGGACTAGTAGAAGTAAGAGTTCCTGGAAGAAGTGAATTAGTTGATAATAAAAAAGATTTAACTATTATGATAGATTATGCACATTCACCTGAAAGCTTAGAAAATATACTATCTGCAGTCAAAGAATATACAAGAGGAAGAGTAATTTCAGTATTTGGATGTGGAGGAGATAGAGATACATCAAAAAGGCCACTTATGGGAGCAATTTCAGGAAGAATTGCGGATTACACAATTATAACTTCAGATAATCCAAGAACAGAGAAACCAGAAGAAATCACTAAAGAAATAGAAGAAGGAATGAAAAAAACAAAAGGAAAATATGAAGTAATAGTAGATAGAAGAGAAGCAATAAAACAAGCTATAAGCAAAGCTAACAAAAAGGATATTGTAGTTCTTGCAGGTAAAGGACACGAAACATATCAAGAAATAAATGGACATAAAAATGATTTTGATGAAAGAATTATAGTACGTGAAATTATAGATGAAATGCTAGAAGAAGAAAATATACAAAATTTAAACAAAAAGAAAAAATAAAAAAAGTTATACAAAAGTAACTTTTTAAGAGTAAAGGGTGAGATTTTTGGAATTTCAGATAAAGGTATTATTTATAGCTTTTGTAACTACAATAATGTGTTCTATGGGAATTATACCTATTCTAAAAAAATTAAAAGTTGGGCAAATAGAAAGAGATGATGGACCAAATTCTCATTTGAGAAAACAAGGAACTCCAACAATGGGAGGAATTATTATATCATTAAGTATAATAATTGTATCCACTTTAGTAATGTTGTATTATTACAAAATAGACTCAAATGTAGCTATAAGAATAATACCGTTATTGTTAGTAACAATAGGATTTGGAACAGTAGGATTTGTTGATGATTTTAAAAAATTAATACTTAAAAACACGAAGGGGCTAAAGCCAGCATATAAAATGTTAGGGTTATTAGCTATATCAGTAATGTATACGTTGTACCTAGTAAAAGGTACTGCATTGGGAATAGAAACATATATTCCAATAATAAAGGAATATATAAAAATGTCGGTTTTAATATATATACCATTTGCTATTTTTGTAATGCTAGCAACAACAAATGCAGTAAATTTAACAGATGGTGTAGATGGACTATCTACTAGTGTTTGCACAATAATTATTACTTGCTTAACAGTAATAGGAATAATTTTTGATGTGAAGGAAGTTGTTATTTTTGGAAGTATAGTAGTAGGTACTTGTTTAGGTTTTCTACTATTTAATTTACATCCCGCAAAAGTATTTATGGGAGATACTGGTTCTTTATTATTACGGTGGGGTTATAAGTGCATTGGCGCTATATTTGAAAATGCCTTTAATAATATTAGTGATTGCACTTATACCTGTTATTGAAACTTTGTCTGTAATAATTCAAGTTACATATTTTAAAAGAACTGGGAAAAGAATATTTAAAATGGCTCCTTTACATCATCATTTTGAGTTATTAGGATGGAAAGAAAATAAAGTTGTTACAATTTTTAGTCTAATAACAGTTTTGTGCTGTATGATAGGCCTAATAATAATATAGTGAGGAATGAATAATGGCAAAGAAAGAAAAAAAAATATCAAGATTTGTAAATAATCAATTTGATTTTATACTATTTATAACAGTTCTACTGCTATTATCAATCGGGATTATAATGGTGCTTTCAGCAAGTTCACCATCATCACTTTCAGAAACAGGTAGTAGTTATACATATGTAAAAAAACAGGCATTATTTGCAGTAGCAGGTATTGCATTAATGTTTATTGTTTCAAAAATAGATTATAGATTTTATAGAAAATTTTATATTTGGATATATATAGGCAGTATAGTATTACTAGCATTAGTTCCCATAATTGGATATGATGTTAATGGAGCAAAACGTTGGATAGATTTAGGGTTTTCTTCATTTCAACCATCAGAAGTAGTTAAAGTAGGATTAATTATATTTTTTGCAACATTCTTAGCGAACAATAAAGATAGATTGAAAAATGTAGTAACTGGTTTTTGTATACCAATTGCATTCCTAATTCCTATACTAGCAATATTAATATTGTTTCAAGATCATTTAAGTGCTTCAGTAGTAATAGTGGCAATAATTTCAGTTATGATGTTAGTAGCAGGAAGTAGAATATCACATTTTCTAACTATAGGCGTTGGGGCAGGAGGATTAGGATTAGCAGGAATATTATTACTTGGAAAAGGATTTAGGCTAAATAGGATAACAACGTTTTTAAATCCATGGGCAGACAAACAAGGTGGAGGATGGCAAATTATTCAAAGTCTATATGCAATAGGTTCTGGAGGATTATTTGGTGTAGGTTTGCGGAGAAAGCAAGCAAAAATTTTTGTATATACCTGAACCACATAATGATTTTATTTTTGCGGTATTAGCAGAAGAACTAGGATTTTTAGGATGTATAGTAGTAATAGCACTATTTGCTGTTTTTATATGGAGAGGAATAATAATTGCGATGAGGGCACCAGATATGTATGGAAGTCTGTTAGCAGTGGGAATAACATCACTAGTTGGAATTCAAGCAATAATAAACATTGCTGTTGTTACATCATCAATGCCAAATACAGGAATGCCATTACCGTTCTTTAGTTATGGTGGAACAGCTCTAGTAATACTATTATGTGCTGTGCGGAATATTATTAAATATTTCAAGAGCAAGTTCAAAAGTTTAATATTAAAAAAATTATATAATATATAATTAGGAGTGAATATATATGAGAGTAATAATTGCAGCAGCAGGAACAGGAGGGCATATTAATCCAGGAATAGCTATTGCAAATAAGATAAAGAAAGAACAACCAAATTCAGAAATTATATTTATTGGTACTACTCGCGGATTAGAAAATGACTTAGTTCCAAGGGCAGGATATGAATTAAAAACAATAGAGGCATATGGGTTAAGTAAAAAAATAAGTATATCAAATATAAAAAAAATGCTAAAAACATTTGAAGGCTTTTTTCAAGCTAAAGCTATTATAAAGGATTTTAAACCAGATATAGTTATAGGAACAGGAGGATACATATGTGGCGCAACAATTTTAGCGGCACATAAGCAAAAAATACCAACAATGTTACATGAGAGCAATGCTTTTCCAGGTAAAGCAGTAAAAATGTTATCAAATAAGGTAGATAGAATACTAGTTGGTTTTAATGATGCAAGAGAAAGACTGGAAAATAAGGAAAAAGTTGTTCTAACAGGTACACCAACTAAAATAAAAAAGATAAATTTCAATGATTCAGAAAAACGAGAAAAATTAAAGGAAATGGGTTTAAATGATGAAAAATCAATAATTTTAGTTTTTGGAGGAAGCCAGGGAGCTAAAAGTATAAATGACAGTTTATTAGAAATAA
>ERZ808277.524-NODE-524-length-11673-cov-2.359012_pt1 | contig 11673 bp, 13 predicted proteins | sample MGYA00521240_ERZ808277 | MGnify/ENA primary metagenome ERZ808277 (study PRJEB31516, sample SAMN03275599) | gut metagenome | biome: mammalia-associated habitat; material: feces | host: Papio cynocephalus | place: Kenya | collected 2012-07-17 ... | reverse complement strand
TGTGTATGATAATCCAAAGGGATATGGAAGAATAGTTCGTGATGAAGGTGGAAATATAGAAGCAATTATAGAAGAAAAAGATGCAACAGAAGAACAAAAAGAAATAAAAGAAATAAACGCAGGTGTATATTGTTTTGATATTGAAGAATTATTAAAAGCATTAAAAGAAATCACGCCAAATAATGCACAAGGAGAATATTATTTAACAGATGTTATAAAAATAATGAATGATAAAGGATTAAAAACAGGAGCAGTAATAGTAGAAGATAATACAGAAATTCTTGGTGTTAATGATAGAATACAATTAGAAATGTTAACAAGAGTCTTAAAATTGAGAATAAACTACGAACATATGCAAAATGGTGTAACAATAGAAGATACTGCAACAACATACATATACGATGATGTAAAAATAGGAAAAGATACAGTAATACATCCAAATACAACAATCAAATCAGGAGTAACAATAGGTGAAAATTGTGAAATAGGACCAAACGCATATATTAGAGAAGGATGTAATTTAGCAGATAAAGTAAAAATAGGAAGCTTTGTTGAGGTAAAAAAAGCAGTTGTAGGAGAAGGTTCTAAAATACCACATTTATCATATATGGGAGATTGTGAAATTGGTGAAAAATGCAATGTAGGTTGTGGAACTATAACATGTAACTATGATGGATTTAATAAAAGTAAAACAATAATAGGAGATCATTCTTTTATAGGTTCTAATACAAATTTAGTAGCACCTGTAGAATTAGGTGACAATACATTTGTAGCTGCAGGTTCAACAATAACAGAAGATGTACCAAGAGATAGTTTGGCAATAGCAAGAGAAAGACAAACTAATAAAGAAGGATGGAATAAAAAATAAAATAACCAAAAATAAAAACGATATATTTTTTAATATATCGTTTTTATTTTTTTCTTGCATTACTACATTTTCTGTTCGCCTGGTATGAAATATGCTATTACACCATATATTAAAGCACCAATGATTGCTGCCATCCATGATATTGTATATCCTGCAACGAAAAATTGAGTTAAATATAATATAATTGCAGCCAATGCAAAACCAACAAAGCCTTTACCAAAAGCACTTGCTTCAAGTCCTGTAAATTTTACTATTAAATAATCCATAGCAGTAAGGACAATTGCGGCTAATGCTAGGGACCAAATGTTGTTTATACTAAAGCCTGGAGTAAAGAAAGCTGTTATTGCAAGTATAATGGCTGCCGCAATAAGTCTTCCTACAATTTGCCCAAATGTTCCCATTGTACTTTGACTACGAGCATTACTTTGATTATCAGACATTTTAAAACCTCCTATATATTTGATTTTGTATTTTTATAAAATACAATAGCCTCTTTAAGAATCTAAAATAAAAACTTAATAGGCAGGTACAAAATCTATTAGATTAATTTATATTTTGTACTATGGTTTTATATAATTATTATTATCAAAAATTAAAAATATATTCTAAAAAATAAGTATATTTAAATAAAAAGTAGTAAAAAATAATATAAAAAAGGAGGGAAAAAATGCTTATAACATTTTTTAGAACAATAGTATTATACATACTAGTATTGATAGTAATGAGATTAATGGGAAAAAGGGAAATAGGCCAATTGCAACCATTTGAATTAGCAATATCAATAATGATAGCAGATTTAGCAACAATTCCAATGGCAGAAATAGGTATTCCGATAACAAACGGAATAATACCCATATTAGGATTACTTGTTATGCATTTGATTATTTCAATAATAAATATGAAAAGTATAAAAGCAAGAGAAATAATATGTGGAAAACCAAGAATACTTATATATAGAGGAAAAATAGATGAGAAAGCATTAAAAAAGGAAAGATTTACTGTAAATGAATTAGAAGAACGATTAAGAGGAAACAATATTATGAACTTAGGTGATGTGGAATATGCAATATTAGAAACAAGTGGACAAGTAACGGTAATACAAAAACCAAATAAAAGAACAACAATACCAGAAGATTTTAATATAATGCCAGAATATGAAGGAATACCATATGATTTGGTTGTGGATGGGAAAGTTATGAATAAAAATTTAGCAAAAATAGGAAAAGATTATATGTGGTTAAAAAAGCAGGTTAACAAATTTAATATTCAACCTGAAGATGCGTTAGTAGTAACATTAGATGGAAAGGGACAATTCTTTTGTCAAAAAAAAGACAAAGAGGATTAATGCGAAAAAATAGACAATTAAAATATTTTAATAGTTTCAATTTGAGTTGAAATATGGCAAAGAAAGGGTTGGGGAAAATATGAAAAAAGAATTAATAATTTGTGTAGTAATAATAGTGTTTATAGTTATTATGGATATAATAACGCAAAAATATACAATTGATAGTGTGGAAACAATTTCTAATAATTTAAATGAATTAAAAAACGAGATAAAAGAAAAAAATAATGAAATATCAAGTGTAGGGACAAATGTGGATAATTTATTTTCAAAATGGGAATATATGCATGATAAATTAGCATATTATATAGAGCATGATGAATTAGAAAAAGTAGATGTTTATCTAGTTGGACTAAAAAGTTATATACAAAATAATGAAGAATCAGAAGCAATAGAAGAACTAGATAAATGTACTTTTATCTTGAAACACATAAAAGACAAGCAAGCATTCAATGTACAAAATATCTTTTAAAAATAGTTAAAAAGAAGAATGAACTCTAAATGGTACAGAGTTCATTTTTTAGTTTCCAAATATATAAATACAAAATGTTCAAATTTTGTTTAGTATAGTAAAATTTTAATTTTTTAATAATGATTCATTTTTTTCAACAGTAGGAGTTATTTCATATTTTACATTAAAAAAAGGAAATTCTTCAAGAACATTATCATCTAGGCAAGCTAGATATATATCTAATTCATCTAAAGAATTACATGCAGTAATAATTGCTGGATGTAAATTGAAATTAGCAAATAATTCTAAACCTAGTGATAATGCTTTAAATGTAGATGATTTTTCTTTTTTTACAACTAATTTATAAGCTTCTTTAAATCTAGATAATGCTGAAAATTTATAATATTTTATAGGTTTTGTATATTCTTTCTCTATTACATCTTCCATAGAAGAATATTTTTCTTTATTATTAAATAATATTTTTTGTAATTTTTCTATTGTGTATGGAAAAATTACTTTTCCCTGAATATCTGAAATAACTAAAGTATTTTCGATAAAAGCTGAGTCTAATTCATCACTAGAAATAGTTTGAGTGTACTGCAATAAAGCTTGATCATGTTCAGACTTTGTTATTTCATTTGCTTCTTTTAACAGTTCAGATAAATCTACTAAAGAAATCTCAAGAATAAAATTTTCTATAGTAGTTGTGTTTTTATGAATAGAATTAATAGATTTAGTAAATAGTTTATTATAACTTTGAGTTTTAGTTTCTATTTTTGATGTAGAAGCATCTTTTTCTATTAAAGCGTTTATCTCATTTAGTTTTTTTAGTAAATTTTCAATAGATACAATATTATTGTTAGATTTGTTAAGGGCTGATGTGGATTCATTCATATAATGATAAATCTTTTTATCAGGATCAAAATCTAACTCAACTCTAATTTTTCCAATAAAATTTTTTATAAATGTTAATATTTGAACATTTAAATTTTTTTGAATGCTTAGAGTTGCTTGTAAGGATTTTTCTTCTATTTCTATTAATTTTTGAATATTTTCTTTATCATTGAAATTTATCATTTGTACCCTCCGAACTTAATATATTTTATTATAGCATTATAAATAATAAAAGTAAATGGAATTTTTTAGTTTTAGAAAAAAGGTATAAAAAAAGTTGAAAAAACTATAACGTTATGATATATTGAAAAAAATAATGCAGTTTAAAAAATGTATCAAATTTAGGGAGGAAAGCAGAAGATGAAAAGATTTTTGTTAAATACACTATTTGGAATATATGTGGTAGTAGCGGTGTTTGTAACAATATGTTTATTAGAATATAACAATTATAATGTTACAGAGTTCGGCGACTATTCATTAGTAATAATTCCAAATGAAGAAGAAGTGTCAGAATTTAAAAAAGGAGATTTAATACTTGTAAATAAAAAAGGAAAAATTGATGTAGGTCAAAAGGTATTTTTCTATAATACATATAATGCAAAAATAGAAATAAGTTTAGCAACAGTAACAGATATAGAAAAAGTAACTAACACAGAATCCACATATACATTAGAAAATGAAAGAAAAATATCTAGTCAATATGTTTTAGGTCCAGCATCACCTGTAACTGTAGTTAAAGGTGTAGGTGGTGTGCTAAAAATATTAGAATCTAAATGGGGATTCTTGTTTATAATAGTCTTACCAGCATTGCTAGCATTTATTTATCAGATAGGAGTAGTAATTTCAGAAATAAAGAATAATAGAGAGTAAGGAAGTTCTATGAATAAAAATAAGAAAAAAGTTTTAATATTATTAATTATTTGTGTAATTGCGTTACTAGTGTATAAACTTATTAGTATATATGCAATTTTTTATAGCCAAGTTTCAGGAAACTTAAAATTTGAAAATGGAACATGGAATATAATTGTAAACGGAACAGAAATAACAAAAGGAACACAGGTTGATTTTGTTATTGATAATATAAATACAGAAACTAATAAAAATGTAAAAGAAGGTAAGATTGCACCTGGATTGATTGGCGATTTTGCGATAACAATAAATCCAAAGGATACAGACGTTTCAGTAAAATATGAAATAACATTAGACAAAGAAAACTTAAAAGGAAGCAATTTTTTTGATATAAAATCTATTAAAGAAACACAGGCAAACAATGAGCTGATAAGAACAGATAAAAATACATATACAGGTTTGATTCCATTAGATAGGGTGAAAGCTCGGAGAAATAAATACAATAAAATTTGAAGTTCAATGGGATGATGATGGAACACATGATAAAGAAGATACAGAAATAGGGTCAGAGTATAATTCAAAATTAGAAATACCTGTTACAGTAAAAGTTTCTCAATACTTGGGAGAAAATATAACACCATATGAGGAATGATGAAAATGAAGAAAAACAAAAAAATAGAAAAAATCTTTAGTATAATATTAAATGTTTTAATTACTTTTATAGTTATAATTACACTAATAGGTAGTTACTACATTTTTCAAATAAAAGTATTAAAAAATGATTATGCAGATATATTTGGCTATACTTTTTTTGAAGTGGCAACTGGAAGTATGTCAGGCACTATAGAAATTGGAGATGTTGTAATCACAAAAATAACTAAAGAAGTAAATGAAAATGATATTATAGTTTATAAAGAAGGCAATAGTTTTATTACACATAGAATAATAAGAAAAGAGGGAGATGTTATAGTCACAAAAGGAGATGCCAACAATGCAGAGGATCTTCCTATAAACAATGAAGCTGTACTCGGAACAGTAATAAAAATAATTCCTAAAATAGGAATATGGAAAAAAGTAATATTATCTCCAGAAGTAATAGGTCTTATTGTATTTCTTATTGTTCTTTTAGAAATTTTTATTTATTATTCTTCTAAATCGGAGGAAAAAGATGACTAAAAAAATTCGTAAAAAAAAATATATATTATATCAGAAATTAGTAATTCTTATAATTTGTTTTGTGATACTTTTGCGAATATTTACTTTAATTTTGTCAAGATATGAGAGTACTTCAAATTCAACAGCAAATGTAGATATTGCATTTTATTTGTTAAAAGAAGATTATCAGAAAATGACATTAAATTTAGATTCGCTATTTCCACAAGATGAAGAATATGTATATACCTTTTCTATTGGAAATCAAGAAGGTACCAAAACAGCAGAAACAAACATAGAATATGATTTATCAATAAGAACAACTACTAATTTACCAATAACATACGAACTATATATGAATGAAAAACACACAGATAGTGGAGCAAAGAATATAATAAAATCAAACTCAATTAAACAAGATGAAGATGGAACATATTTTAGAAATATTACTACAGACAAAGTAACATTAAATTATAATCAACCAACTACAAATGTATATGAATTGGTTGTGAAATTTCCAAGCACATATAATACGACAAATTATCAAGATATATTAGAAGTATTTGAAATAATAGTAGATGGAAAACAAATAACTAATTAATAAAATTGGTAGAAAGGACAAATGATGAAAAAACATAACAAAGAATATCATTATAAATTTAAAAAATCGTATAGAAAAAAACAATTAGTATTAGCAATGATATTAGTTGCATGTTTTATATCTATTATTATAGTCTTTGGAAGATATATAACTAACAATATAAATAATTTTTTTGTAAGAACAAAAGAGTTTTATTTTTATAGTGACAAACTAGGTGACCCAAAGACAAATTATCAGATAGATAACTGGTCTGGAGTAGATGATTATGTTATAACAATAAATATGAATAGTAACGAAAATAATTTAAAATCAGCAACATATGACATAACATATAATATAAATTATCAATGTACAGACAATGTAATATGCCAGTTAAGTAAAACACAAGGAAGCATAAGTAAAGAACAAAATTCAGACTTTTTTAACTTGACAATCACACCAAATACTCAGTTAAAAACAGGTGATAAGGTAATTATAGATATTGAAGTGGATTCAACAGCTAAATATACTAAGAAACTTTCAGGAAGATTTATTTTGGTTGTAGGCAAAGAAAATTTAACTTACCAGATAACAGATAGTAAAAATAGTGCATATATGGAATTGAGATTAACTAATACTCTTTCGTATTATATTGTAAAAGAAGCATTTGACACTTATGCAGTAGGTGACAGAATTAATGATGAAACATATAAGTCATTAACAGATGAAAATAAAAATAAATGTTATTCAAGCATAGTTAAAATGGAGTTCGATCCTCAAAAAATATTATTAGATCTTACAAGTGAGGTATATAAAAATGCAAGTAATATACAATATCAAACAATAGATGGAACGAACTATGTTAGCAGTATAACCATTAATATAGATGCAATTTCAAGCGAAAATTTAAGATTCTATAAAGTAGACACATCGCAGGATTATTCATATCCAAATAGTAACAATAATTCTGTTGTTGATGTAACAAGTACATAAAAGGAGTTTGAGGAATATGACAATAAATATAATTAATCAATACATCGAATTAACTAAAAAACAAATAAATGAATATATGAAATTAGTATTCGAAAATAATTTTAACAAAAAGTATTGCGATATGTATACGGAAAAGTACATTAATACTAGATATTATAACTTTTATGAGAAAAATGAAAATAATACAATTAGAACTAGAATATTAGATAATTTAAGAGAATTACAAGAAGAATTAGAAAAAAAATTATATGTAGATAAGAAAGAAATAGAAAATATTCGTCTGTTTTATTATTTTGTATTGTATTTTGATAATGTTGTTTATTACAGGGATTTAGAAAAAATTATACAAAAAATAACCAAATTAAGAGAAAAAACACTAGGAAAGAAAAAAGATGGATTTGATAAAAAGTTATATTTAAAAATGACAGAATGTATAAAACAAAAAGAAGAATTTATAAAAAGATTTGAAACAAATGAATTTTATATAAAATTATCAAATTATCCAGAAAAGTTACATATTTATAGAGTTAATTTAAAGTACAATATAGAATTTCCATTAACATATAGTAATTATGCAGTAGAAAAAGCATTTGCAACAGGAATAATAGATGAAGATAAACTTGTTGTAGAGTATTATTTAATAACTATGCAAATATTAAAAGATATACTAAAACAAAATTTTAAAAAGCAATATGTAGTAGAATTTTCTAGTTCATTACTAAAGAAACCTAAGAAATTAAAAAGTTTATTAAATATAATAAACAGTACATCAGTACAGGAAAAGTTAAGTATAAAAATTAGATATGGAAAATTTATAAAAAATAAGGATAAAGTATATGACCTAATGAGAAAAGGGTATAAAATAGCAATAGTTATGGATGATACATTTGAAGTAAATGCAAAAAATCTTCAATCATTAGATATGTTTAAATATGTAATAGTCAATAAAACATTTAAGGATTATGAAAAAATAAAAGACAGAAAAAATATAATAGAAATATAGAAAGGATTTTGTTCAATGGAAACTTTTACAAGATTTTTATATGAATTTTTATCACAATTCTTTTCAGGATTAATAACAATGGTAAAAGGAATTGGAACAGGAATAAAGCAAATTTTTGATATTAAATCATATCAAGAAATATTAGAGTTATATAAAAATGATTTATCAATGCCAGAATGGGCACTAGTTATAATTTCTATACTATGCATAGTATTATTAATAGTTGCAGTAATTGCTTTAATATATTTATTAATAAGAAAATATCTTAAATTTAGAAAACAAGCTATTAATCAAGATGATTTGTTAGATGAAGTAGCATCTCTAAACAAACAAGTAGCAAGTTTAGTAAAAGAAAAAGAAGAAATTTTAGCAATGAAAGTTTCACAATTAGGTTTGAAACCAACTGAGGAACCAACTGAAGAAGTACAAACAAATGGAGAAGAGGCAGAAGGAAAAGAAGGAGATGGAATAAGATTTGCTAAATTAAACACTATAGATGAAGAATATGCTAACTACAGAATAAAAAATTATGGAAACTCATTTACATTACCAGAATTGTGTGAAAACTTTAGAAATTTTGCAGCATCAAGATTGGGATTGTACTATACAATAGACATGATGAGATTGTTTATATCTGCATTAGCTTCAACAAAACTAGTTATATTACAAGGTATTTCAGGAACTGGTAAAACATCACTTGCATATGCATGGGGAAAATTCTTAAAACATGATTCATGTGTTGCTTCAGTGCAACCATCTTGGAGAGATAGAACAGAATTATTTGGATACTTTAATGAATTTACTAAAAAATTCAATGAAACAGATGTATTAAAAGAAATGTATGTTGCGGGATATACAGACGATGTATATACAGTAATACTAGACGAAATGAACATTTCTCGTGTTGAATATTATTTTGCAGAAATGTTATCAATACTAGAAATGCCAAATAAAGATGAATGGATAATAGAGCTTGTCCCAAATAGCTGGAAGAGTGATCCAAAATACATAAAAGGTGGTAAATTAAAAATACCAGCTAATATGTGGTACATAGGAACAATAAACAATGATGATTCAACATTCATGGTAACTGATAAAGTTTACGATAGAGCTATGCCAATAGATATAAATGATAAAGGAAAAGCATTTGAACCAATAGACATGGATGCACAAGACATAAATTATAGTTATTTAAATGATTTATTTATGCAGGCAATGCAAGATTATCCTATTTCACAGAAGACATTAGATAAAATAGAAAAAATGGATGATTATGTAATACAACATTTCCGTATAGCTTTTGGTAACCGTATTGTTTCACATATGAAAAAATTTGTTCCAGTATTTGTAGCATGTGGTGGAGATGAAGTAGCAGGAGTAGACTACTTTATAGCTAAAAAAATATTAAGAAAATTTGAACAATTAAATATAGCATATATTAGAGACGAAATAGACCCATATGTAGAATTTTTAGATAAAACATTTGGAAAAAATAAAATGAAGGAATGTATAGAATATTTATTAAGACTTAAAAAATTAACTTAAATTCAAAAAGACAAATAAAGAAAGTGGAGAATTAATATGAGTGATTTGGAAATAATTGATTTATATGGAAAAACAAATAGGGAAAAAGTAAAAAAATTCATCGAAAAGACAGAATCAACATTAAGGGTAAAAACAGATACAGAAAAAACAATTAAAGATATAGAATGGATAGAAAAAATGGAAGAAACAATTCCGTATCTAGATAATATATATAGAGCACCTAATAGGTTCATTGTAAATGATGAAGAAATTGTAAAAATAGAATTAGCACGAAAAATAACAGTAGATAGTATAAAACATTTATCAAAAAACACAAATTTTATACAAAGTGTAGATAAAAAAACGGGAGATGTTACACCTTCAAAAATATTAAATATAAATAAAGAAGAAAGTTATGATACATATGAAAATCGCTTGATTTATACACTTATAGAAAATATGAGAACATTTATAGCAAGAAGAAAAAATACTTTAGAAGAAATAAATTCACAAGAAAAAGAAGATAGAACTATAGATTATAATGCCACTTCTAAATTGAATGATAAAAAAATAGATATAAATATGTCATTGAGTTCAAAATTAGATAGTGAAGCAAAAGAAAAGAAAAATGAAACTCAAGAATTATTAAAAAGAATAGAGGAATTAGAAAAAAAAGTAAACGATTTAACTAATTCAGAAATTTATAAAGTAATAGACAAAAAGCATATAACATTAGTAAAAGAACCTATTAAAAAAACGAATGTTATATTGAAGAATGTTAATTTTCAATATGCAATGAAATTATGGAATTACTTGAGGGATAATTATGATGATAAAACAATTCAAGTAAATGAAAATGAAGATTATATTGACACAGGTGAATTAAAACAATTAGTAGATGAGACATTTATGCTACAATACTTAGTAATGAAAACATTAGATGAGGATAAAATAGAAACAGAAGAAAAAAGGGAACAAATCCAAGAAAATATTTTAGATCAAATGATAGAAAAAATGGTAGATATGAATACAGAATTAACAAGTCAAGAGTTAAAACAAATGATAGCTAGCAAATATGAGGTTATAAAATATAAGAAAATGGAAATATTACGAGAAATACAAAATATTTTCAAAAAACATATAGATGATTATTTACAAAAGATAAATGATAAAGGAGGCAAAAAAAGTGAAAAAAACAGTAAAAAAACAAAAGAAAAATAAAGCTATAAAAACTCTTGGGAAAATAATATATATATTGTTTTTTATTCTAGTTGTGCTAATGTTAATAGTAGTAATTTTGCAAAGAACTACTAATAATAGTGTTTCATTAGGTGGTTTTAGACTTTTTACAATAGCTACAGGTAGTATGGAACCAGAATATAATGTTGGAGATGTTCTAATAGCAAAAGAGATTGTTCCAGAAGAAATAAAAATTGGAGATAATATTGCATATAGAGGAGAAGTAAAAGTATTAAAAGATAAAGTCATAACACATCAAGTTATATCAATTAAAAAAGGAGAAAATGGAAAATATAAGCTAATAACAAAAGGAATAAGTAATACAGAGGAAGACCCCGAAATTTCAGAAGAACAGGTGTATGGGAAAATAATATATAAAGTTAAAACATTAAGTTTTATAGGCAAGATGATATCAAACATATATGTTTTCTATTTCTTTATATTTATACCAATTGCTTTTATAATTTTTAGACAAATAAAAAACATTGCTGTTGGTGGTGATGATGATGAAGATGATAGATAAGATTTATGGGGTAATAAAAAAGGTAAAATTAAGGAATATTATAATATTGATATTAATATTAGCATTTAATGCATATGCATGGTTTATTTATGCAACTAAAGTATCAACAGCGTTAGATGTAAGAGTTAGTTCTTGGAATGTAGAATTTTTGTCAGGAGAAGAAAGTGTTGGAACAAATATGCAAATAGAATTAGATAGAATTTATCCAGGAATGGAAAAATTTGAAAAAGACATACAGGTAAATAATACTGGAGA
>ERZ808277.522-NODE-522-length-11716-cov-12.616242_pt1 | contig 11716 bp, 19 predicted proteins | sample MGYA00521240_ERZ808277 | MGnify/ENA primary metagenome ERZ808277 (study PRJEB31516, sample SAMN03275599) | gut metagenome | biome: mammalia-associated habitat; material: feces | host: Papio cynocephalus | place: Kenya | collected 2012-07-17 ... | reverse complement strand
AAAAAATAATCCTACCTCAATTATGGGGTAGGATTATTTCAATACTCATAATCTGGATAGATATTATATGGTCATTTATTATAACTATCGAATATTTCTCCAGTATCTGTATTTACTATAACGTAGTGATCTTCTAGAAAGTATAATATTAGATTATTCATATTAAAAATGATATTGTTGTGGATTCTGTTGAGAACGAAGTTGTTGTCTTAACTCAGCAACAGTTCTTTTTAGTTCTTCAATCTCTTCTTCATGTTTATCTATACGATCCTCATGTTCTTTTAGTTTAAATACAATTGCTTGTCCCAATTCATTTAAATGAAATATTGTTTCTTTATCCATTAAACCAGTTTCTGGATTTTTTGATCTTAAAATAATTTGTTCAGCAAATCCTTTTTCTATTAAGGATTGGTTGGTTTTAGAAATAGTATGTCTATTAAGCCCGGTCTTTTCAGATAGTTCTGTATCTGAATAAGTAACTTTTCCAACACCATCTTCTTTAAACATATATTGCTGTGTACAAAGAATGTGTAGTTTTTCAGCTTTTGTAAGTTTTGGATTATCTAAGAATTCGTAACTAAAAGGCTCAAAAGTTTTTTCGTTATTAAAAGTATATGTGGTTCCAAACCCTTTTTTAGACTCTGTTGTCATATATCCTTTTTTAACAATATCTTTAATTGTTTTTAGTACTGTAGCTTTTGAAATTCCGGTATCTTTAGAAATTCTATCTAAAGAGGGATAAGCTTTCATTGTTGTTTTATTCATAAATCTTCTGATTGCAACATAAACAAGTATCTCATACTTTTGTAGTAATTCTCCATTTTCTTTCTTTGGCAGAATTACAAATTGATTTGAATTTAAGACGACATTTTCCATATTAGTATAATTTTTGTAGTTTTTATACTACAAATATATACATATTAGTTTAATTTTGCAAATTTTTATACAGGTATTTTTATAATAGCATTGGCTATTTTTATACTACTTGTGGTTATATTTGAACTACCATTGGCTAAATTTGAACTACTTGTGGCTATATTTATACTAGAACTATACTTATTCTATACTTATCGTAACTATACTTAATGCGGTTGAATTTAATATTTATGATAATGTATTAATATATGCGCACCAGTTGATACATAACTATACTTAAATACTATACTTATTAACTATACTTAAACGTTTCGTGAAATGTTATCAGGAATTTTATTTATTATATTAACTATAGGTATTGTTGCACCTATAGTCATAGCTATTGTTGCATATGTTGTGGAGGTGATAAATAATGCAACTAAAGACGAGTAATGAGCGTAAAAGGACACTACATCCTTCTACTTTATCTTCATATTATTATTTTCCCCAAATTTCCCCTCAATTGGCCAAATCTTAAAACATCCCTTATATCACTCTGAAATAAAGACGGAATTTATACACAACTCTATTCGTGTCTCGCTGAGTCCAAAATATTCTCATATTGATATTAACCAAAAAGGAGAAATAATTTCTGATTACATTATGCTAAATAAAGTTAAAAGCATAACTAATAACAATAAAAACATTTAAACAAATATTTAATGAAAACTAAAGAACAAATTATTAAATGGCTTGATGAACAGCCATTTAGCAACAAATTTTATAAAAATGTAGCTTTACAAGGCAGTCAACTACATTTTACTGAAAATTTTATTTACTCTGCTTTTACTTGGGATGACACTCCAGAAGGAGTGATCTTTTGGGGGAAGGTAGAAAAAGATTATATAAATTGGTTTAATTCATCTTCTTTAAATGAGTTCAAATTTGACTATTCAACAGTTAAAGGTTTTCCTTCAACTGTAAATAGATCAGCAAATAAACTGATCATCCTTAATAAGCTATTTATCATCCGAGATAAAATAGCTGGGGATTTCCCTAGATATCTTATAAGATATTTTAATAATGATATAAAAGTAGTTTCTTCTGTTTATGTAAGCGGAGGATTATCTTTTGATTCATTGGAAAATGCTAAAAACTTTCTTGATACTTTTCGGCAAGAATTAGAAGAAGTAAAAGAATATTTGTAAATAGAGCTTTAAAACTCTATTTAAATGGCTGCATGGTGTAATGGAAGCCACGAGGGACTTAAAATCCCTTGGTCCGAAAGGACCGTATCGGTTCGAGTCCGATTGCAGCTACTAATAATTGAAGTATAGTGTAATGGTAACACTACAGATTTTGGTTCTGTCATTTCAGGTTCGAATCCTGATACTTCAACTAAAATACATTTTAAAGAAACAAATTAATATATGAATATGAAAACTAAGTTTGAACTTATAAACAATATTTACAATGTGGATTGCCAGAGATAAAAACGGAGAATTATATGCTTATAATTTTAAACCAGTACATTGTGATGATCCTGATTTTTTTACTTGTGCTAAAGATATTATTGAATTAGACCCAGAAGAATTTAAAGATGTAACATATGAAAATTCTCCTAGAGAAATTAAATCTTGTTCTAGTTTAGTTGATCAGGTAAAGTATTATATGGATACCACTCCAAAAGATCAGCTTGATAAAGAGTTTAAAGATCTTGAGAAATGGGATAATGTCGGTCCAACTGTAGATGAATATTTATCTGGAATTAATTGGAAAGAAGTTAGGATTCAAGCTGCAATATCTACTTTACAGGGATTGTGTTCTAATCCAAATGCAAAAACTAGTTCAAATAATTCTATTACCGATAAAGCCGTTTATTATGCTGATAAACTAATAGAAAGCTTAAAAAAGTAATAATTGTTTATAAATCATATTCTGCTGGATAGAAGAATGAATTTTATAAAAATTACTAAATTATTTTACAATGTGTTTTGTTACATGTATAAATCGTACATTTAAACATAAAATGTACACTAAATGGCCTTTTAAAAACACAAATCTTTTGTGGGAATCTATATCCAAAGTAGCAACAGAAGATTTAGTTGTATATAAAATTGGAAATACTTTTGCAGATGAATTTGTAAGTTTTTATCATTCGTTTAATTATATTCCAAACAAAGTTTATTCAGTTAAGCCAGAAATCACAATACATTGTATTTCTGATATACACATTCATCAAGGGTTTCATAGTTATAAGCATGCTGTTATAAAACATAAAATTGTTTTTACAAGCCTTGTAATACCTTTAGCAGAAAAAGTAATATATATTCCTGGAACAAATAATGATTTATGCCTTGCAAAATTCATAATTCCGAAAGGTTCTAGATATATAGAAAATGATAATAATGAAATTGTGTCAGATAAAATTCTGTTTTCAGAAATAATTATTTAATGTTTGGTAATCCAAGAAGCTAATTGGTATAAGCGCCTGTAAGGGAGATAAAGAGTTCGATTCTCTTCTTGGATCTAATTTTATTTATTATGAAAAAGTTTTTACCAGAAATCTTTTTGATTTTTGAACTTATTGTTGCATTTATAGTATTTGATTATAATGCTTTGGTTGGTTTGTTTTGTTTAATAATAACTCCATTATTATATGGTAAAATGCTCGATCTATCAGAACGAAAGATTGATAGAGATTAAATGGTTCTATACTGTTTTAAAAGCTAATGCTTATTGTAAATACATACTGCCAAAAATATATGGTTTTGGAAATTATTATTATGTAATATGGAAGAGTTGATATTCAAAAGACCAAAAAATGTGTCTGATTTAATTAAAAAGAATCCTAGTGTAAAAAAGTTATTCATCTTAAATAACGGGGTTATCAAACTTAATTTTGAAGCCCAAGAATTTGGTTTTACATTTGATGATTTCAAATTAAATATGCGATTTATACTTAAAATAAATCGTAATTTAATATCTAGTGAATATCATTATTGTTATGTAACATATAAACGTTGTAATGTAATATTCTACAAAGATGAAACAACAAATAAAGAAAATTATATTACAACAGATTGTTCAGATTTTAAGTATAGAATATTTCCAACTAAAATACTTGCTGGAAGTAAAGAAAATATGAAAATAACATGTTCATGTAAATTGACAGAAATTGTTTATGAGTAACAATTCTCCAGTCCCTGAATGTACCATTTACACTGGAAGACCTGGAGTTAAGCTTTCTTCTTCAAAAGCTGCTGTAACAGCAATAGTAAGACAACTTTCTATTGTATTCAAAAATGGAAAAGATGATGTAAATTATACAGCGTCTATTCAGCAAACTCTAAAAGGAATTGCATCACCTTCTGTTATTTCTGCCTTTAAAAAGGTTGCAGTATCTAGAAAGGTATTTGTAGAGCCAGCGCAGGGTAAAGTAAGGTTTCGTGAAGGTATTTCAGAACCTAACGATAGAATGGTGATTTCTCTTTTAGAGGAAATGTCTCAAATATCTAGACCTCATACTGTTGTAACATCTGAAAATCCACTTATCAAGTTTACTGATAAGGATCTTGCAGATGAACTTCGTAGAAGAGGTTATGAGTTTACAGCAACCAAAACAATAACAGTTAAACTTTAAAACAATGAGAGGAATATTTATTACTAGGAGAATAAAAGAACTTGATTCTAAAGGAAAAGAGATTCTTGTTCAAAGAACATTTCGTTGCAGAGTAAATGCAGCAGTTCCATTTGATCATAAAATGGTTAAATATGAACGGGCATTGTAGTCTTTACCGTATGGAAAATGGAGTTGAATTCCTCGGATATACAAAACAATCCGAGGTTTTCAATTTTCCAGAAGCATATCCTATTGATTTAATACTATCTGATGTAGATCCAATAGAATATTCGGATTTACAACTTATAGCATTAGATGAATGGGAACATAATAAACGAACTAGAGATAAACGTCTTGAGGAAGAAGGTATTAAATCATTTGATGATTTATATAAAGCGAATATTCTTTTAAAGAGAGGCTATCTTAAAAAATCTTCGTATATTAGACAAGCAATTCTTGATAAATATGCAGATGTTCTTGATTTTTGTAATACAACGGTTATAGATGAACAGTAAGAATTATTTTGTTTCTCCAAATATTATTGAAGAAAGAAAGCTTAATGTAGCATCAATGACTGTATTTGATAGATTAATGATGGATAGAATTATATTTATCGGTACAGAAATTGATGACGATGTTTCGAATATAGTACAAGCTCAACTTTTATATTTAGCGTCACTTAACCAGGACGATATAACATTATATATAAATTCTCCCGGTGGTTCTGTTACAGCTGGATTGGGAATTTATGATGTAATGCACCATATATCACCTAAAGTTAATACTGTATGTACTGGTTTAGCCGCATCTATGGGAGCTATCTTACTTTGTGCTGGTAATACTAGATCTATTCTTCCTCATGCTAAAGTTATGATACATGAGCCTAGTTCTGGAGTTATTGGTAAATGTTCAGATATTCTTATAGAAGCTGAAGAAATCAAAAAATGTAGAGAAGAGTTATGTCAAATACTATCAAAACATACCAAACAGTCTTTTGAAAAAATTATTGAGGATGTAAAACTTGATAATTGGTTCACTGCTCCAGAAGCTGTTGAATATGGATTGGTAGATAAAATTATTTAATTATTAATTTTTGTTTTTACTTAAGTGCTTGTGGCTACAAACAAGGTTAAAAATTGTAGCGCTATGCTGGAATCGTCTAACGGTTAGGACTCAAGGTTCTCAATCTTGCAATAGTGGTTCGATTCCATTTTCCAGTACAAAAATTTTGAAATATGAAATATAAATGTTATTATTGTAATATTACAAATAAAGGAGCTTGGTGGTGTAATTTACAACTTACTCCAAATGATAATTGTAAAGAATTTTAAACAAAATAAAAATACCTTTAAGACACTTACATCAAAATAATACTACAAAGAAGTTCTCTGTAGCTCAGAGGTAGAGCACGTATATATTATCTTGTATAAAGATAGTTCAGCAATTACTTTTTTATATTTGTAATCTCGTGGTCGTTGGTTCGAGTCCAACCAGAGAACCCATTTAAGGCTAAATCTGCATTTATTATTAGTGATGCAAACACCTCCTTTTTATTTTAGCCTGTTATTAGAATAGTTCAGCATATTACTTATATGATAATTAATTGTTTTCTTCCTATGGTATAGAGGGAGAATAACCTATTCTGTATTCTAATTCTCCCTCTATACTTTTTATTTATTTTTATTATGAATAAATTTATTGAAGCTATGACCACCAAAGATGCATATACTGCTAATGGTGCTTTAACTAATTCAACAAGTCTTAATGCTTGTCTTGATTTCTTTTCTGTAGCTGGTTCTAGAACTGATTTGAAAGAAACTTTTTATAAAGCTTATGCTGAAAATCCAGAATTAGCTATTAAAATATTGTTTTGGTCTCGTGATTGTCGTGGTGGTGCTGGTTCTAGATATAATTTTATTCTAGTAATGCAATCGTTGCAGAATGTGTATCCAGAAATATTTTCTAAAATATATAAGTTTATTCCAGAGTATGGTTATTGGAAAGATATTTTTAAATTAAATCCTACTCAAGAACTTGTAGAATTTGTTGCAGAAACACTTGCTTCTGAATCAGATCATTCTCTTTGTGCTAAATTCATGCCCCGTAAAGGAATTTGGTTTGGTTTGGTACGTAAAGAACTTGGTATGGAAGTTGCTCAATTTAGACATTTTATAGTTGCTAAAACACAAGTTGTTGAGCAACTAATGTGTTCTAATAAATGGAGCCAGATTGATTATTCAACTGTTCCTAGTATTGCTGGTTTAAGATATTCTAATATATTTAGAAATCACGATCAAGAAGGGTATGATAAATACGTTCAAGACGTCAATTCAGGTAAAGAGAGGATAAATTCAGATACTCTATATCCTGGAGATATTTATCATAAATATAATCCTAATCCAAGTTGTTATAGCTGGGAAAGAGAATCAAATAAATGTGATTCAGATGTAATTAGAGCATTATGGAATAATCTTCCTGATTATATGTCTAATTGCAAAGAGAATATTCTTCCAGTTTGTGATACTTCTGGATCAATGTATAGTGGTGTTGGTTCTACTAAACCAATTGATGTTAGTGTTGGTCTTGGAGTTTATATTGCTGAACATAATAAAGGAGATTTTCATAATTTCTTTATGACATTCTCAGAACAACCAGCATGTGTACGTTTAACTGGAGATGATGTTATTGGGCATTTTAATCAGTTAAATTCAATGGAGTGGGGATTTAACACAAATCTTCAATCGGTGTTTGATTGCTTGCTTAATCAAGCAAAAAGACATAATTTAAAAGAAGAAGATATGCCTACTAAATTGTTACTCATTTCTGATATGCAATTCGATGTTGCATGCACAAATAATAAGAATACTAACTTTGAAGAAATTGAAAGAAAATATTCAGAAGCAGGTTATAAAAGACCTGGAATAGTATTTTGGAATGTTAATGGATCAGCAGGTAATCTGCCAGCAATTCTAAGAGATAAGAATATAGCTCTTATTTCAGGTTATTCACCAGTTATTATAACATCTGTTTTAAATGGCGAATTTCTTGATCCTATGCAAGTAATGCTAAAAACTATAAATTCAGAAAGATATAACTCAATTATCTTACGATAGTGATCTATTGTTAGTGTTTTTGAGATTGCACTTAAGAATAAAATCCGTTTCAGGTTTGAGGTGCAAATCGAATTCCTGTAATGCTTTAGTAAAGAAATTGAAAGAGCGCTTTTAAAACCTCATTAAATATATCGAGTAGGTTGAAATTCCTTTTAGGTTGACGGTTTCCCTAATAAAATAATTGCGTTTGTAGCTCAGTTGGTAGAGCACAACACTTTTAATGTTGGGGTCACGAGTTCGAATCTCGTCAGACGCACTATTAAAGAATAGTTCAGCTTTTAGTTAATATTGATAAAACTATTCTGTTATTTAAGGATACTTCAGCTTTTTATTTTTTATAATTGCAAACTATTTTTTTTGTATCCTGTTATTAATCCCTATGGTAGTAATATCATAGGGATTATTTTTTTTATTTACATTATGATTATTTGGAAGTATAAAGAGAGTTGGTATAAAGCTATATCAATTCCTAAAGATTTAGAATTAAATCAAGAAACGATTGTTTATGTTCCTAAATGGGATAAATGTTATTATTTACGTATTTTAGGAAAACATGGAAATGGTTCTAGAGAAAAAGCATTTATAGAAGATATTTATACTGGTAAGCAGTGTTGGATTGAATCTAAATGGATTAAATTAGTAGTTAAATATGGCAGCAATAGATAAATGTTATGTAGATAATTATAAAGATTATCTAGAATTTTATAATTGGATTAAAGATAAAATTTTTACCACTCCTAGAGGAAATAAAATTATCGCAAAAGATATTTTATATTGTCTTACTCCTAATGCGTTTGATAAACCTCCTGTTCCAATCTTTAATAGTCCAATATATTTTGATAATTGGTTATATCATAATTGTCCTTTAAAATTTATTCAAGATTGGCTTCAGGATAGATATTTTAGAAGTGGTTATACTAAAGGGAAAGAAAATGATGTAACTAAAGAATTAAAAATTCCTGAATATACACCTTGTACTAAAGTTAAAATCATTAAGAAAGGTTTTGGCGAGAAACCGTGGAAACAATATAATAGTTATACTAATAAGAAATATGGCGTATGGTGGGTAGACATAAGAGACGAGAATGGTAGTTATTGGTATAATGAAGATAAAGATTATTGGCTTTTGCCTGACGAAAGTGACGTCTGGACTACTTCTACTTGTAATTACAAATTATCTATTAAATCTCTTATTCGTAAAATAATTAAAACTTGGAAATTGCCAAAAAATTGTACTGTGTATGTGAGTGGTAGGTTAGTTGGTGATGATTGGATTTTGAAAACTAAATAGTATGTGGATTATCAATTGTTTTAAACACTTTTGGACGGTATGTAAACATAAATATTATGTTGGTAAATATTGTTTTAAAGCTGGCTTATATTGGCGAGGAATAACTCATGATTTATCAAAATTTAGCCCAACTGAATTTTTTGAATCTGTTAAATATTATAATGGTAAACGTTCTCCTATAGAAGCAAGTAAAGAAGAAAATGGTTATTCTAAAGCTTGGCTTCATCATAAAGGTAGGAATGATCATCATTATGAATATTGGCAAGATAATTTTGATTCTGGAACAACACATATAGAAATGCCATATAAAGCATTTGCAGAAATGATATGTGATTGGTTTGGAGCAAATAAAGCATATAATGGATCTAAAGCATCTCCTTTAAATGAATCGCAGTGGTGGTGGTATAATAAGCGCCCTAATGCACTTTCGATTAATATAAAGACTAGAGATAAAATAGATTGTATTATGAAACAATTGGAGAAATCTAATTCATTTGATTATATCTGTAAAAACTTAAAAAAGATTTATTATGAAAATTAGTATTATAGGCGCTGAAAATATTGGCACAATGGTTGCTTTATTTCTTAAGCAATATTATTATGGAAGTAGATATAAAGTGGTTCTCCTAGACGAAAAACTTGGTCTTGCTGAGGGTAAAGCTCTAGATATATCTCAAATTGGAGAGGATTATGATCTTGTAGGGGTTACTAGTAATTATGAAATGACTAAAAATTCTGATTTTATAATCATTACAAGTGAATCACCTTGGAAATCTGATATGTCCATAGAAGAATTTATATCTGTAAATAAAAATATAGTTAAAGGAATTCTTGATAAATCTTTTATCTATTCTCCAAAAGCTAAATTTATTATAGTATCTAACCCTGTTGATACTATGACTTATTTTGCTGTAAAATACTTAGGTTCTAAAGGAGTGCCTTCAGATAATATATTTGGTTTTGGTAATGATCTTGATGTTTTTAGGCTCGAATTTTATCTTAAAGCGTTAAATATAAAATATAGTGATGCTTATGTTATTGGGGGACATGGAGCTGGAACTATGATTCCTATAGTTGAAGCTGATAGCCCTGTTGATAAAGATAAGTTAAGAGTTGCTAAAGAACAAACTAAGGCAGGAGAAAATACGATAACTTCTTTACTTGGAACTTCTGCGAGTATTACTCCAGGATATGTTATTAGTTTATTAATGCGATTTGTTTCTGGTTCAGATTATAATTTAACCAGATGTTGCTCTGTGTATGATCCTATATCAGATGCCTGTTATGGAATGAGGCTCACTAATATAAATGGTAAAATTTGTAGAGTTGTATGCCCTGTAGAATATCAAAAAGATCTTGATGAATCTATATCTAAAATTAAAAAAGTAAATAGCTTACTCCATGTTTAAAATAATAATTATTGTTGCTTTGCTTTTGTATATAATATATTATATTACAATTGCTCTTCAATATTTTGGCTTGGTAAAAATATCTAATCGAGATTTTACATTTATTAGATGTTTAATTCCATTTTATTTTTGGATAGCGCCAAACGAAGATAAAATTCAATATATAGAAATTAAACCAAAAGTTAAAGATAATGATTAATTATTCTGAAGTTTCTTTAAATGATTGGGTTTGGATGTTGGATGTGAACGCTCCTGTTCAAATAGATTATATTGATCCTATTATGATTGGAGCGGACTATAAAATGGATGATTATTATATTCCTAATGTTAAATTTAATCCTTGTAGTATAACTGGGAAATTTCTTGAATTAAATGGATGGGAATATGATGAATTGGGTTATTTATGGAGACATAAAGATTTTCCTTATTTATATGGCCATACTAAAGATTTTAGTTGTGAAGGTTTAGAAATTAAATATGTTCATCAATTGCAACATATTCTTAGAATTAAAGGTTTTATAAATGAAGCTAATAATTTAAAATATGAATAAAACGTTTGAATCATTTAGAAAAGATATTCTTGCTAAAGCATCTAAAAGAGAAGAGCATATTAGATTTGGACAAGAAGTATTTAATATAATAGATTCTGAATATCATGTAGCAAGAAAAGTTCAATTTGTAGATGGCGTTGATTGTTTCTACGATGATTCTAAAATTGATGCTTTTCTTTATTGTTGCTATAATAGATTGTAATATGATTTGGATTATAATAATTAGTATTATGATATATATAATACTAGGAATAATTACAATATTTATCGTTAATTATTTTCTTGATCTTGATTGGGATGATTGGTCCATAATCGGAGGTATTGGAATACTATGGCCATTCGTTTTACTTTTCTTTATATTTTATTTTCCTGCATATTTTATTAAAAAGATAATAAAATAATGGTTATTATATGCCGTGGGCTTCCTGCAAGTGGGAAGTCCACTTTTTCAAAAGAGTGGGTTTCTGAGGGTCCTATACATAGAATCAGGCTTAACTGTGATGATATTCGCATTATGCTTGGTGGAATAAATAATTATTGGGTTCCTGAAAGAGAAACTTTAGTATGGAATATATTTTATGCTTCTCTTAATTTCGCTAGATACCAAAAATATGATATTATCATAGATAATATGAATTTATCTAAAGAACATGTAGGTAAAATACTTTCTAGATGTTCTGGGGAACAAATTTCTTATAAAGATTTCTTTGATGTTTCTTTGCAAGAACTTATAGAACGTGATTCTAAAAGAGAGAAATCTGTTGGAAAGTATGTTCTTACTGATTTGTATAATAAATATAAAATAGAATATAGATTTAAATAATTATGAACGAAAATATAAATCTTTTTGAAATTCTTAAGAATTGTTCAATTGG
>ERZ808277.521-NODE-521-length-11719-cov-2.474451_pt1 | contig 11719 bp, 6 predicted proteins | sample MGYA00521240_ERZ808277 | MGnify/ENA primary metagenome ERZ808277 (study PRJEB31516, sample SAMN03275599) | gut metagenome | biome: mammalia-associated habitat; material: feces | host: Papio cynocephalus | place: Kenya | collected 2012-07-17 ... | reverse complement strand
TTATATATCCGCTCCGCGACACGTGGCATGAGTATCTTAGACTGCATTATAGAGACTAACTAGTCTTGTACTCGACCTCTTTCCGTCCGACAAGATACAAATAGCAAAACTAGTGTTATAAATAGAATGCGATTCTTCACGTTACAGTTTTTATTCTTAATGTGACAAATATACAAATAAATTAGTAGTTACACTATTATATCTGCAACTATTTCACATTTCTGATAAGTCATACTCAATAATTTTACATTCAGGATACGAAGTCACGCCATATAATGTATGTCCATTTACACACATTGCGCAAATATGTTCAGAAAGGACAATATGACGCCGAGGAACACCTTCCCAGTCATATACAATGAGATGATGGTCTTCATAAGCCGGCAAATAATCATCGCTCCCAGAAAAAGGGATACCTGAATACAAAAGATACACGTATGCATCATCAGACACTGGTCTAGAAAACGCTCTTTTCGAAAGTCGACTAAATGCATCACCCCCTTCTGAAATAATAGGCCCATCATACTCATAACGCTTATACTCATGAATCTCTGTTTTCATAATACCAAAGAAAGAAACAGTTGATGAATTAACAGAGACAGCGCACAGCCTTGAGTTATGAGGGTTAAAAGTACAAAATGAAGACATTATAAATGAGTAATAAACACTTGTATTCATTTCGGACAACACTGGATAACTCGGTGCGCGTAGCTTCGACAACACCTTTCCTTCACGATTTCTCAGAACATACCAAGCATCACTTTCATATGGATATGGAGAGAGAAAAAAGTCCCCTGCTGTTTGCAGAGGAGCGGGCATTCCTCCGTTATTGCGAAGCACGGATATAGTGTCAAGTATTGGGCGCGAAGAAGCAATCGAAGAATCAATATTCACCCTCACACATGCTCCAGATCCCATGTCATAGAGGAATGGTTCATCTTCACAAAAGGAGATTGAATAAGCAATAACCTCACAAGGCCCACGACCCTTACGAATAATTTCAGTCTTTGTCTCGTGCTCAAGATCCAAAACATTAAAACAATACTTTGAATGAGAGTCAAGAATCACAAAAAAGCCATGATGATAAAAAATATCTGTCGGACTTTTAACATCATATTTCTCTAAAGAAACTGAGCTGACAGGGCGAAGGATTTCCTCTGGAAGTTTTCTCAGTGAATACAAATAAGGATCTTCTACGGAAGCGCAAGAAGAAAGTATCATTACCCAAATAAATAAAAATCGCGTCCGCATACAAATAGCCTATTATTTAAGCAAATATCCATCAATTATAATTAAAGTTCCCAAAGGATCATGATACACACAAGTTTCACCAGGCTGATAAGTACACAAATCACCAACAGAAATCTCTCCGTCCAAAAGAGCCTCAACATTTTGATTAAGAATTGTACTTGTGTTCCTTTTGATAACGGCAGAGGTCACGACCGCCGACACCGTCAGTGCAATTACTGACACTGCAATAATGATTTTTTTCATAAAAAAGTGATTTAAAAAATACTAATTATCATCGTTATTAATAACTTCTCTGAACAACCTCATCATTTTTTCGCTCCCCGTGGGATCGCCAACCAACAGAGGTCTCCCTTCTTTTCCAATCAACATACAGTGAAATCTGACATCATTCGGAATCTGAGGATTTAATTTAAGGAACTCATGATTTACATCTATATAGATAGGATACTCTGGTTGCACAAGAAGTATATGTTCTCTAATTGCACCCATATCTTCTTTCTTTGGCGACACAAGAAACATAACGTTATACTTACCCGTACCCTCTCCCTCTTTAATTATGTCTATAAACCTATAGAATTTGGATATCTGACATGTTCCGCATTGTAACGAATCAACGAAAACAAGAAGTTCGGCAGGTCCAGTCATACCACAATCCAGAATAGCGTCTTCTCAATTATAAATCCGCTCCACGACATGTGGCATAAGTATCTTGGACTGCATTATAGAGACCAATGAGTCTTGCACTCGGCCTCTTTCCGTCCGACAAGATACAAACAACAAAATAAGTGTTACAAATAAGAAGTGGTTCTTCACGTTACAATTTTTATTCTTTACGAACCAAATATACAAAATAAATCAATATACACAAATATAAACCCAAAAATCTTCATATTTCCGACAAATCATATTCAATTATTTTACATTCAGGATACGAAGTCACGACCCAGCCGCAACGATAGCAAAAGCATATAATCAAAAATCAGGTAACCTTTTTATCATATGTGACTTTTGCCAGTATAATATTAAAAATCGGAATTACAATCACCAAAGCACCTATATAGCGAATATCAAACAAACATCCAATATTTGGCAATACGGCACTAATTCTCTAATTTTGGCATTATATGCAGACACGAAGTATTTTTAGACGCCCTATTTGGGTATCCATATTTGCACTTACGGCCGCAGTGTTATGGGGATGGGCATACCCACTGCTAAAACTTGGTTTTCACGAGTTTGGAATCTTACCTAACATGACAGGAAGCAAAATGATTTTTGCGGGCTTGAGGTTCGGACTCGCAGGATTAGTCGTCATGCTCATTGCCATGGCCAGAGGCAAATCATTCAAAACTTCAAAGCCTTCAAATTGGCTATATATTCTATTGTTCGCCATAGTCAATACCACACTACATTATGCATTTTTCTATATAGGAATGTCTCATAGCGAGGGTTCTCGGGCAGCCATTCTCAATTCCACAGGAACTTTTATATTGGTCATTTTAGCATGCATATTCTTCAAGAGCGACCACCTAACAGGAAAGAGAGTAATCGGATGTGCGATTGGCATATCAGGAATTATCCTTCTAAATATCGGAGGCAGCAACGGAAATTCATTCACTATGTCTGGAGATGGAATGATTCTGCTTAATACACTGTGCTCCGCTTTTGCCGGACTAATGACTCGAGGCTTAAGCAAACGGATCAATATTTTTGCCGGCACAGGATGCAGCCTCGCTATAGGAGGAGCCATACTTATCGGTATTGGACTCGCAGCCGGAGGAACTGTCCCGACAATAACCCCAAAGGGAATATTATACCTGCGCCTATTAATTCTCATCTCTTCAATAGGATTCTCACTTTACAACAAGCTAATCAGCTGCAATCCCATAGGTAAAGTCGCCATCTACAATTCACTAATCCCGATTGTCGGCACTCTCACTTCATGCCTATGCCTGTCTGAACCATTCAGATGGACATATCTCATGGCAGCATGCCTTGCAGCATGCGGAGTATTTATTGTCAATAAAGCAGAATAGTAAAAAGTAAGTTTGCTTGCCGATTAATGCGAATGTTAAAGTATCATCATTTGGTTAAATTCTCTGTCGTAGGGCAGGCAAACTTACATTATAAGAACATGAAGTAATCAATAGTCTTCGGTTTTGTAGTACTTTACTAATGACACCAAGCCACATCTAAAATCACTTGCAAAGTTATGCAAACAGAACTGACCGACCAAAAAATTAGCCCTAAAAAGCCTTACACAAGAACGCCCCAAAACAAGAGAAAACCCATAGTAAACGCAGCATTTTTAACTCTGGGACGAAAAATAATCTTACAAGGCGTATTTTCGACACTTTTAGAAAAGGTAACACAAAAAAAATGAAACGTCAATAAAAAAAACTCATTAATGCCTTGATATGAAATCAAGATATCTTGATTTTTCCGGCACATCAGAGACTGTTATCATTTTCTTGAGTCTACTCTTCTTAGTATGCACGGAAGACAAGGACGGCATATCCATTATCAACATGATGGTAGTCGCATCAAATCCCGCAAACACAAAACACATAAACCTATAGTCACTTTCAGGAAGGCCTGGGAAATCCATCCTAAAAAAAGACATAATTCCATCGAAATAAGAATCCACTTTTCTCTCAAATCGGCTCTTTTCCTCCTTCGACACATCCATACTTCCGAGAACATCACGCAGACGCCGTGCAAGTTCAGAATCAGAATCCGTCTTTCGCATAGACAACTCATATACATTAAAGACATCTTCAAGACAAGCCATCTGGCTTCTATAAAGCTTAAGATACTCTTTCTTGTAATAGTCAAGCGACTCTTCCTTTTCTTTAAGCCTGGTATTGCTGCCCATCCAAAGTCTACGAACAGAATCAATAAGGAGCTGATCCTCTTCCATCTTTTTCTTCTTTGCAATAGACACAGAAGCAATAGCACCCGAAAGCACAAGGATAATGAGTATAAACACCAACCCATGTATGCGCCTATACTGTATCTCTTTCCGGTACACTTGGTTACTCATCTCAAAATACTCCTTCCTCGCCTTTATAGTAGACTGTTTTAGCTGTTCATTTACCAACTGCTTCTGGAATGTCAATGACGAATCAAGATAGTTATAAGCTCGCAGATAGTCTCCCTGCTCTCTCATTATTCTCTCCTTCCAATGATAATATGCAGGTTTGGCTTCGTAAATACGAGAGATAGAACTGATAGCAGCGTCAGACTGGGCTTTTAACCCTTTTCCGTACGACACAAAAGCATAAGCACCAGTAGCATTATACGAATCAAGTGCATATCCACTATCTATCACCTCAGAAAAGAGTTGGTAAGCCTTATCATAATCCGGAATTGCTTTTAAAGCATTTAGAATAGCATAATCGCAGAGCATAGCATTCCTAAAACCAATAGGGAAATGCCTTTCCTCCATTAGCCGGACATATATCGAATCTGCCTCATTATACCTATTCTGTCCAGTATATACAAGAGCAATACGGTATGCACAAAGAAGAGTCATCGATGTATCAGACACCTGCTTAAAGCATTTGTACGCTGAAAGGGCATAAGGTTCAGCTTCATCATAAGAGTAATCTTTCATATATAGTCCTGAGATAGACCTATATAGCATTCCTCTAGCACGCATGTCCTTTGTATCATCACTAAATTCAAACGCCTTCGAAAATGCATTGATGGAGGATTTCCTATCACCGGCATTCTCATACACACGTCCGAGATAATAAAAGGCTTTCATCTTATTGTCAGCGGTACCGTGCTTGTAATAATAATTTACCGCCGGCATCACAACTGACACATCTGCAGTATCAACGAAATTCTTATCAAGAGCCATAGAATACAATAAGGAATATCTTGCTCGATCACGCCTATGTAAGCGTGTTCCGTCTATAGTCTCTAGCTCAATTAGGGCACTATCAGGCTTTTCAGACATAATCATCTCTGCCCTATCCATCACTTTTCGGGAACTAACCGTAACGCACGAAGATACAATCATGGATGAAACCATGCATAATATCATTTTTACGACAGTGCCCCGATTTAAAATCATAGTCTCCAGGTATTTAAATCAAATAATATCTATTTATTGATTACATCTACACGCATTCCAAGTCGCTCTGCTTCATTAAATAAGTCCTGACATGCACGAACTGAAAACTTCTTAGAGAAAAAGCCTATCCTATAGCCACTGGACTTATCAATAAGACGGATTTCCAGCCGTGTGTTGCCCTTGTACTCTTTTAGCATACTGATAAGGTCTTTTCTGAATCCAGCATTAAGGAGAGCCGTGTCTAAAGTAAATTCCACTGACTTAATAAGGCTCTCAGCCACAATTCCAAGAAGAGACACTGACTTGAGTTTGAAAGAAAAAGTCGGTTTCTTTCCAGCCGCCTGCTCCTCTGGGGACAACCTATACCGTGGCGCAATCTCTCCTTCTATGAATATCTGCTCGTGGAGCTTGAGCATCGGATAAAAACTCTGATATTCCTTCCCAAAAAGTGCAAACTCGTAATTACCGCTAAAATCCTCTACTACAACCCTTGCTCCAGGACTTCCGCTCTTGGTGGTCATAGTTTTGAGGTCCGTCACTATACCTGCCACATTGAGTTTCATACTCTTTCCCGTACGGCCACACTCATCTATAAAAGCATCAATTCGAGAAACTGGTATTGCAAACCTTTCTATCTCAAAACGATAACGATCAAGAGGATGAGCAGAAAGATACATCCCCACATATTCCTTCTCCTTCTGGAGAGACTCCAATGTATCATCCATGTCGGCAGGAACCATCGGCGGTTCTGGGCGCACAGGCTTCAACTCCTCCACATCACCAAACAGAGAAGAAGAACTATCCATCACGTCATTACGGAAAAGTGTGGCATAACGCACCAATTCATCTATAAAAAGGTCACCACTCCTGCCAGGAAGGAAGAACTGACACCTCCGAAGGCCAAAAGAGTCCAATGCACCGGAGCAAACCAGAGTTTCAAGCGGCTTACGGCCAACTACAGCCCCAGTTCTCTCGATAAAATCATACAAATCAGTATACGCCCCAGAAGACTCCCTTTCTGCTATGATAGCAGAAACCACATTCTCACCAAATCCCTTAAGTCCTCCTAATCCAAAACGGATATCGCCCTTGGAATTGACAGAGAACTGCGCTTCAGACTCGTTTACATCTGGACTGAGCACACTGATTCCAGCCTTACGACAGTCTGCCATAATCTCTTTCATCTCCTCCATATTGGAGATGTTCTGGGTAAGGTTGGAAGCCTGGAACTCGGACGGATAATGCGCCTTGAGCCATGCTGTCTGATAACTCACCCACGCATAGCAAGTGGCATGTGACTTATTAAAAGCATATTTGGCAAAAGCCTCCCAGTCTTTCCATATTTTCTCAAGCACTTCTTTAGGGTGCCCATTGGCAACAGCGCCATTGATAAAAGAATCTTTGAGAGAGTCAAGTACATCTTTCTTCTTCTTTCCCATAGCCTTGCGGAGTTTGTCCGCCTTTCCTTTAGAGAAACCAGCAAGTTTCTGGGAGAGAAGCATCACCTGCTCTTGATATACTGTTACCCCGTATGTCTCCTTGAGGTATTCCTCCATAGCCGGCAAGTCATAGTGAATCTTGCTAGGGTCATTTTTACCGGCTACGAAATCAGGAATATAATCCATAGGGCCCGGACGATAAAGCGCATTCATGGCAATAAGGTCCTCAAAACGCTCTGGCTGCAGTTTGATAAGCCATTCCTTCATACCTCCAGATTCAAACTGGAATATACTCTTGGTGTCTCCCCTTGAGTAGAGAGCAAATACCTCAGGGTCGTCTATCGGAATCTTCTCGATATCTATTTCCACACCGAAACGCTTTTTGACCAGCGCCAGGCACCTATCTATGATGGAAAGAGTCTTGAGCCCGAGAAAATCCATCTTGAGCATTCCTACATCCTCAATCTTGGTTCCCTCATACTGGCTAACCCATACCTGCTGACCAGTAGCCTTATCAGTGCCAAGAGAAATCGGTATGTAGTCGGTAAGGTTACCACGACCTATTATCATAGCACAATTCCCGTCTGACGGATACACCCTTCAAGAGCGAGAGCATATTTCAGAACCTCACGGACAAGAGGATCACCATTCTCATATTCATTCTTCAGTTCAGGTACCAATTTTACGCTATTGGCAAGCGTTGGTTTATACTCAACGTCAACACCATTCTCCTTTACTACTACTGGCCGGTCCAAAATCATCTTGGTAAGACGGTTAGATTCGGGAATAGGGAGGTTGGATATGCGAGCTACGTCCTTTACTGCAAGTTTTGCAGCCATAGTTCCAAAAGTGACCACATGAGAAACATGATCGGCCCCGTAATGCTCCTGAACATACTGAATTACCCTAAACCTTCCTTCATCATCAAAATCCACATCTATATCAGGCATGGAGATTCTCTCCGGATTAAGGAATCGCTCGAAGAGCAAATCATACCGAATTGGATCAAGATTGGTAATTCCGAGACAATATGCCACGCAAGAGCCAGCCGCAGATCCTCGTCCCGGGCCAATGGATACACCATTGCGGCGTCCCCAGTTAATAAAATCCTGAACTATAAGAAAGTAATCAGGGAAACCCATGAACGATATTGTCATTAGCTCGAAGTGCAGGCGCTCCTGCTGCTCCTCCGTCAATGTATCTCCATACCTATCCCTGGCACCTTTATATGCAAGATGGCACAAGAATGCTACAGACCTGCAGAACTCGTCACCACGATAACTCTTTTCTATGACATTACCATCATGGTCCTTACGAATCTCATATTTACCGTTATCAATAATATCAGAGTACTTGTCAAGATAATAATCTATATTCTCAAGGAAAGACTTGTCAATCCGAAACTTAGGAAGAACGTGCCCACGGTTAATTTCATACCTTTCCACCTTGTTGAAGACTTCCATAGTATTGCTGAGAACTTCAGGATGGTCTGGGAATATCTCCGCCATCTCCTCTTCGCTCTTCAGATACTCCTCTTGCGTATAACGCAGTCTGTTGGGGTCATCAATGTTGGCATTGGTGGTAAGACAGATAAGTCTGTCATGCACAGGGCCATCCTCTTTACGAACAAAATGGACATCATTGGTAGCGACCACCTTAACGCCATGTTTTTCAGCAAGCTTGAATATTTCCGCACAATACTCCTTTTGGGTTTCGTAGAGGTCAAGAGGAAGCCCTGGGACCCTGGTCTTATGCATCATTACCTCCAGGTAATAGTCATCCCCAAACACCCTTTTGTGCCATTGTATAGCCTCGTCTACGGCCTTTTCGTCTCCAGCCACTATTCCCTGTGGTATCTCGCCAGCCAGACAAGCAGAACAACAGATAAGATTATCATGATACTTTTCAATCACCTCATGACTCACCCTCGGCTTATAGTACATACCCTCGATATGACCAATAGACACAATCTTCATCAGATTCCTGTATCCCTCATAATTCTTAGCCAAAAGAATAAGATGATAGTATCTCTTATGCTCGTTATCTTTCAGTTTATGATCATAGTGTCTGGTAACATAAACCTCACAGCCGATAATTGGCTTGATATCAGGAAATTTCGCGGAAATATCATGAAAGTCCTTAACTCCATACATATTACCGTGATCCGTAATGGCAATGCCAGGCATTCCGAGCTCTTGAGCCCTTGCAAAGAGTTTTTTGATATCACTCAAGCCATCAAGGATTGAGTATTGGGTATGGACGTGAAGATGTACGAAAGACATAGTAAGTGCAAATATACATAAAAAATACCCGGCCTTTTCGGACCGGGTATATTTTTATATTAAAGAAAAATACTATTTCTTTTTAGCAGTCTCTTTAGCTGCAAGTTTCTTGCGACGGGACAATGTTGCGTCAAACATAATAGGAGTACCAATCATGATGGAAGCGTATGTTCCGATGCAGATACCAAGACACAGGGCCACTGACAAACCTCTGATAGACTCACCTCCAAAGATAGCAATTGCAAGCATAGGAAGGAGTGTTGACACAGAAGTATTCACGGTACGTGTCAATGTAGCGTTAAGGGACTTATTGACGGTTTCCTTAAAGTCATCATTGACATGAAGACCAAGGTTCTCACGGATACGGTCGAAGATAACCACGTTGTCATTGATAGCGTAACCAATGATTGTAAGGATAGCCGCAATAAAGGTTTGATCCACATCAAGGTTGAATGGAAGTATTCCGCTGAACAGGGAGAAGAATCCGATGATGATGATAGATGTATGAGCAAGTGATACAACACCACCAAGACCCCATGTCCAGCCCTTGAATCGGAAAGCGATGTAAGCAAATATTACGATAAGGGCAAGAATGATAGAAATCACCGCATTGCGCTTAATGTCATTAGCTATTGACGCTCCAACCTTGTCAGAAGATATGATACCATTAGGGTTATCAAGGGTGGAAACAAACTCATCAAGAGTAAGTCCGTCATCATAGAAGCCCTTGAGAGACTCATAGAGCATACCCTCGATTTCAGCATCTACGCTAGCCCCTTCATCCTCATACTTGAACGATGTGGTAATCTTCATCTGACTATCACCACCGAACTGTTTAACCTCAACAGATGTACCTGAAAGGCCCTGCTCTGCAGCAGCAAGATCAAATACTTTACCAGTAGCCTCACGTACAGCTTCAGCAGTTACAGGCTTATCAAATCTTACAACGTATGTACGTCCACCAGTGAAATCAACACCATAAGTAAATCCCTTGATGAAGATAGATCCCAAAGAGATGAGGATAAGGGCACCTGAAATAATGTAAGACCACTTACGACCACCGATGAAGTCAATCTTGGTATTCTTAAGGAAATTCTTGGTAAGTGCTGTCTCGAAACTGATATTCTTACCACGGTTAACCCTATCGTCAAAGATAATACGAGTAATGAAAATAGAGGTCAGCACTGAAGTGATGATACCAATAATGAGAGTAGTAGCAAATCCCTTGATAGGGCCAGATCCAAAGAAGAAGAGAACAAGACCGGTAAGGAGCGTGGTTACCTGACCGTCGATAATGGCAGAGTAGGCATTGTTATAACCGTCATGAATGGCTTTTCCAAGGCCCTTTCCAGCTTTAAGTTCCTCTTTGACACGCTCATAGATGATAACGTTGGCATCCACCGCCATACCTAATGTAAGGACAAGACCAGCAATACCAGGAAGAGTAAGCACCGCTCCGAATGCAGAAAGCACACCGAAGAGGAGTACTACGTTGGTAAGAAGTGCCAGGTCGGCAGCCACACCAGCACCCTTGTAGAAGAAAATCATATATACAAGGACGAGGAGGAATGCTATGATGAATGAGATGAGACCTGCGCGGATGGACGCAGCACCAAGAGAAGGACCGACAACCTGCTCCTGTACGATAGTTGCAGGTGCAGGAAGCTTTCCTGACTTGAGCACATTGGTAAGGTCAGTAGCCTCCTCAATGGAGAAATGACCTGTAATGGAAGAAACACCACCACTAATCTCATTTTGAACATTAGGGTATGAATAAACGGTGCCATCAAGCACAATGGCAATCTGACGGCCAACATTTTCCTTTGTAAGACGCGCCCACACGTTGGCACCTTCTGCGTTCATGGTCATGGACACACTTGGTTCACCACCCTGGCGGTCATTATACTCTACGCGTGCATCAGTAACGTAACCACCATCAAGAGGGGCTTTGCCATCACGTGATGAGGCCTTGATAGCTACGAGATCGAAGACATTGCTATCCTGTACGAACTCCGAGGACTTAACTGTCCACATAGCGCGGAACTCAGAAGGGAATACGGCAGCAACCTCGGGCCTTGCAAGATACTTGTTGATAAGGGCGGTATCTGCTGCAGCTGCAAAACCGATACATGCATTATCACGGAATCCAGTAGGGGTAAGCACGGCAAAGAGAGGATTTGCTTTCTTGTATGCCTCCACAGAAGCATCATCAGATGCGCTCCCCTGTGCCTTCAGTTCCTGAGATACGATATCGTCAGATGCAGTCTCATCCTCAACCTTAACCTCACTTTCCGGGGTATCAGCTGCAAGACTCTGTGCAAGAACAGCATTGGCCTCTTCAAGATAAGGAGCAATTTCAGAAGCATAGTATGTAGTCCAGAACTCAAGGGATGCTGTACCCTGAAGCAGCTTACGTACACGCTCAGGCTCCTTTACACCAGGAAGTTCCACAAGGATACGGCCAGTATTTCCAAGTTTCTGGATAGACGGCTGTGTCACGCCAAAGCGGTCAATACGGTTGCGGAGCACGTTGAATGAGTTGGCAATCGCACTCTCAGACTCCTCCTTGAGAACAGAAATAACCTGCTCGTCTGAAGTCTCAGGATTGATTCTTCCAGCCATATCGATAGTACCGAAAATAGTAGAAAGTCTCTGTCCGCCGCCTA
>ERZ808277.519-NODE-519-length-11760-cov-2.816318_pt1 | contig 11760 bp, 6 predicted proteins | sample MGYA00521240_ERZ808277 | MGnify/ENA primary metagenome ERZ808277 (study PRJEB31516, sample SAMN03275599) | gut metagenome | biome: mammalia-associated habitat; material: feces | host: Papio cynocephalus | place: Kenya | collected 2012-07-17 ... | reverse complement strand
ACTCCATTTCACCCATACTCCCCATACGCCGTGGCCAAGCAGTATGGCTTCTGGATTGTCAAGGAGTATCGCGAGGCATACGATATGTTCTGCTGCTCGGGCATCCTCTTCAACCATGAGAGTGAGCGTCGTGGCGAGACATTCGTCACCCGCAAGATAACACTTGCTGCAGCTCGCATCAAGCAGGGCAAGCAGGATAAGCTCTATCTCGGCAACCTCGACTCTCTCCGTGACTGGGGTTACGCCAAGGACTACGTGGAGTGTATGTGGCTCATCCTCCAGGCAGAGAAGCCAGAGGACTTCGTGATTGCGACAGGCGTGCAGCACTCCGTGCGCGAGTTCGCACAGTTGGCTTTCCACCACGTGGGCATCGAACTCAAATGGGAAGGCAAGGAAGAGAACGAGAAGGGTATCTGTGTGGAAGGTCCTGAGAACTTGATAGGCAAGACGCTCGTCGAGGTTTCACCAGATTTCTATCGTCCTACAGACGTTGTCAACCTCTGGGGCGACCCAACGAAGGCCAAGGCAAAGCTCGGTTGGAATCCTAACACCACCACCTTCGAGGAACTCGTCAAGATCATGGTAGAGAGCGACATGGCGAAAGTGGCTGCCGAGGACGCAGGACAGAAGGTACGTTGCAACCTCGTCGAATACCTCGAGAAGGGTATCGTGAAGTAAGAAATAAGGCTTCGGACCGCAATATAAGACTGCAATATAAGACCGCAGTATAAGACTGCAATATAAGAAAGATAAACTTTATTGCAAGATAAGGATGAAAAAATGAGGGTGTGATTTATGACACACCCTCATTTTTTTATCCTTTTTTTCTCAGGATTATCAGCGTGACACCTGCGAGGATGGCGGCGATGCCGATGGCGAGTTGGAAAGTGAATGTCTCGCCGAAGATGAAAACACCGATGATGACAGCCGTCACAGGTTCCAAGGCTCCCATGATGGCGGCTGGCGTGCTGCCGATGAGATTGATGCTGATGGTCATGAAGAAGAGCGAGAGCACCGTAGGGAGCAACGCCAACTGTATGCCGCAGAGCCACTGCTTAGGAGTCTCCAGGGGTTGGAAGCTCTCGCCCGAAATCCAGGTGAAGGCGGCTACGGTAATCAGTCCAAACACCAATATCCAGAAGGTGAACTTGATGTTGGACATCGGACAATCCTTCCATTGGTTGACGGAGATGATATAGACGGCGTAGAGCAGCGACGAAGCCATCACAAGCGCGAATCCTGCCGTACTCAGTTTCTCGTTGCCGTCGCCCTGGTAGAGCAATCCCACGCCCGACACGGCGAGGAGGATGGCAAGCGAGGTGCTCCACGTCACCTTCTCATGGAAGAACACCGTCATCAGCACCGCCGTCATAATCGGATAGACGAAGAGCAATGTGCTGGCGATGCCTGCCGCCATGTAGTGGAAACTCACGTAGAGCGTGGTGGAGGAGAGGGCGAAAAACGCCCCAAGGAACGCAAGTCGTATCGCATGACCCCACTTGATGGCGAACCGTTCCTTGCGAAACATCATCACGATGGCGAACATCGCCACCGCCAAGAGGTAGCGGTAAGTCAATACCGAGCCCGATGAGAATCCATCCTTGTAGAGCTCGAGCGTACCCAGTGGATTGGTACCGTAACATACGGCGGCGATGATACCCGCCGCAAATCCTTTCACTTTATTGCTGTTGTTCATTTTTCTTGTTGATTGGTTTTGTTGTTGAGTTAAAAATAGCTATGCTTTGTCTCGGGTTGCAAAGGTACACATATTTTTGATAGACTTGTGGGTGACTTCGTGTAACTTTTGTTAAAAATAGCTTTATAGTGGGGCGCGATTTGGATAGTCATCGAATTTTGTGTACTTTTGTGCAGAAATTTAAAATATTAAGTTTATGATTAAAAAGTTTTACTTCGTATGGGCTTTGGCCTTGTTGGGTATGCAACCTCTGAACGCTCGACTTTATCATACACCCTCTTTGATGCAGCATAAAGTCATAATAGATATCAATCCTAGTACTTCTGTCACTACCTATGTTCAACATACTTTTTATCCTGTACATCCATCTGAAATGACCTTGGAGTCTTTTGCAAGTGCCACGGACAAAACTTTGAAGGATTGGGATGTGTATCTCTATGATGACAAGGAAGAAAACAAGTACATGACTTCCTCCATCAAATATGATGAGAAAGGGCGAAAGGCTTACGAATACTCTACAACTTCTGCCGATTATGTTCGTTACGCCTATGGTGAGGATGCCAAGGGACGCATCATTTCTGTAGATTGCTATAAGTATGATGCCATCAACAAAAAAGAGAGTCTCCAAAGTCATAAGGAATATGATTACGACCATGTGGGGGAGGCAAATCAAGGAAAGGCTTATCTTGTCAAGAGCATTGACTACAATTCCAATGGAAGTGTAAGTTCCAAGGAAGAATATACATGGCTTGAGCCAGTACAGAGCTATGTAGAATTGGCTGATGACAACTACAAACAGGCGAAGTTGACTGTGAATGGTGATGATTATGTCATAACCGTTTCTGTCAAGAATGGAAATAATACATGGGTAAAACAGGCAGAGGAAACTTTAAACTCTGTAAAAGGAGAAGATGTTGTCAAGTACTATGACGAGACAACCGGTGCATTGACTTCTGCAAGTGGTAGCAAGACGGAAGTTCAGCAGAATGGTAATACGAAGGTTTCTATCGACTACACATACAGTGTGGAAAATGGTGGCTCTTGGGTGCCAGAAGGTAAAAAAGAGGTAACTCATGAAAATGGCGTGAATACCACCATCAGTTATTCGTATGATACTGATGGCAAGTCTTGGACACCGAAAGGAAAAGGAGTGGTGACGGATAATTACAACGATCCTTGGATTTATGATGAGCAAAACAAGCACCGTGAAAGTCTAACATACAGCTATGATTCAGAAAAGAAAGATTTTGTGCTTAGCAATGGATATGCTTATGATTGGGTACACGAAAATCCGAATGTCGTATATACAAAATATTATTCATATGACGGTTTGGAAAGTTGGATGTCCATGTATGATGACCAAGGAAACTCCATGGACAAGGTTCCTGTCAGTGGCGAACCAGGGCATTGTGAAGGTGTTGATTTCGGTATGTTCAAAGATGGAAGATATGTGTTGACGGAGTACCTTTATGCCAGTAGTGATGGTCCATGTACAGATATTATAATGTTCTATGATAAAGATAATAAGGAGACTGAGAGATATAGACTGCGTGAACTTGAAAATGCAAGCAGAAAGTATGCCCCCCTTAGAAATCTATAAGAACGGAAAGTGGCAGAATATGCAAATCCCTGAGGAACCTTATATCTTTAACTTAGGTGATGTGTATGGCTATACTGCTTTGGAGTTTAATAAAGAGGGTTATCCTACAAAAGTCGATGATGAGTGTACTGATGGCGTTCCTTATGAAACATACGAATATACATATACAGCCAATGGCTATACGGAGAAAGAGTATGAGTATGATGATGGAACTAGATATCTGAGTGAAATCAGGGAATGTGAGGTTGCGGCTGATGGAACTTATACGTCAATTTATAAATGTTATTACCCTGATGGCGAGTTGGATGACTGTGATAAAAAAGTAACTACTCCTGAAGGTGTCATATATTCTTATGATTGGGACGATTCTAAAAATGATTTTCAGACAGAACCTAGCTATTCAGAGGTGAAATCTCTCATATCTTATGAAAATGGTGTGACCACGACAATTCGTAGAAGTTTGGAGAATGGTCTGGTCGTAGAGACTGACAAAACTTGCGAACAGACTACAGAGAATGGAAAAGTTGCCACATCCTATAAGAAGGTTAATGGGGAATGGGTTCCTGAAAGCAAGTCTGAGCACAGTGATTCTGCCAAGCCTCAGTTCTCTGTCGTGTTCCCGAAGAGCGATATCAAGGAGATTATAGGTAGGAATCTTATTACTGATGTTGATTCTACTTGCTTGTCGTATGGAAATGTCTCCTCTGACCGGTATTATTCTTGGGATGCCACTTCTGCAAGTTGGAAGTTGACAGACAGCAACGAGAGTTCCTTTAGCTTGGACGGCAATACCCTGAGCTATGTGAAAAAGAACAATGGAGATTCTGAACGTGAGGAGAAATATTCCTATACCTGTGATGATGCCAATAGATTGGTGAAGTATGAGAGACTGTACAACAATGCTTCTGTGGTGAAGACTTTCGAATATGACGAGAAGGGACGGTTGAGTGTTGTCACGCAAAAGAACAGTGATAATGACTATGCCGTAAAGTATATTCTCCATTATCAAGACGAAGCTACTGGCATCAATCAAAACGTGACGCCAACAAGCTATTGCCGAATAATTGTTAGAGGCAAGACCATTTCGGTGGAAGGAGCCAAATCGGTGGCTCTCTATTCTACTGATGGCAAGTTAGTGGCTCAAAGCACAAATGGAACTGTGGAAGCTCCTGCAAGTGGACTCTACATCGTAAATGTTGATGGAGTGAAGACTAAAGTCCTGATTAAATAAACGTTGAGGTAAAAACTTAGTTTGAAGTCAGTCAAGCAAAAATAAAAGATTAAAGGGGAAAAGTCACATTTTCCCCTTTTTCTTTTGTCCTTTGAGCGAAAAATTGTACTTTTGCCGCCGAAACGCATTTATGAATACAACCGAATCGTGCAAACATACAACTCGAAATAGGTTGTTATAGATAAAAAGATGTATTATGGAATCAAATCGTAAAATTGAAAAGGTGAGCCTTCGCAACCTCCACATGGAGGACTATGAGCAGCTCGCCAAGTCGTTCAAGCGCATCTATGCAGATTCGGATGTGTTCTGGACTCGTGAACAGATTAAGAAACTCATTGCTATCTTCCCTGAAGGTCAGGTGGTCATCATCGTCGATGACAAAATCGTGGGATGCGCCCTCTCCATCATCGTCAACTACAATATGGTGAAGGGCGACCATACTTACGCCCAGGTTACGGGCAACGAGACCTTCAATACCCACGACCCTAACGGAAATATCCTCTATGGCATCGAGGTGTTCATACACCCTGACTATCGTGGCCTTCGCCTGGCTCGCCGTATGTACGAGTATCGCAAGGAACTCTGCGAGAAACTCAACCTGAAGGCCATCATGTTTGGCGGTCGCATCCCTAACTATCACAAGTATGCCGACCAGATGCGTCCGAAGGAATATATCGAGAAGGTGCGCAACCGTGAGATTTACGACCCTGTGCTCACCTTCCAGCTTTCCAACGACTTCCACGTGCGCCGTGTCATCCGCAACTATCTCCCAAGCGACGAGGAGAGCGAACACTGCGCTACCTTGTTGCAGTGGGACAACATCTATTATCAGCCACCTACGGACTCATACGTGGAGCGTCGCCCTACGGTGAGAATCGGACTGGTGCAGTGGCAGATGCGTCCTTACGCCTCGGTGGATGACCTCTTCGAACAGGTGAAGTTCTTCGTCCACTCCGTGAGCGACTACAAGAGCGATTTCATCCTCTTCCCAGAGTATTTCAACGCTCCATTGATGGCAAAGTTCAACGACATGGGCGAGGCGCAGAGCATCCGTCAGATGGCGCAATACACGGAGCAGATACGTGACCGCTTCCGTGAGTTGGCGATTACTTACAACATCAATATCATCACGGGTTCCATGCCTTATCTCAAGGATGATGCCCTCTACAACGTGGGCTTCCTCTGTCGCCGTGACGGTAGCGTCGATATGTACGAGAAGATCCATGTCACTCCTGACGAGCAGAAGTTCTGGGGCTTGACGGGGGGTAGTCACATCCAGACCTTCGATACCGACTGTGGCAAGATAGGCATCGTCATCTGTTACGACGTGGAGTTCCCTGAGCTGTCTCGCCTGATGGCACAGGATGGTATGCAGATACTCTTCGTGCATGACGGATACGCAGAACGCTTACTCACGAGTGAGAGTTTGTGCCAGGCTCGTGCCATCGAGAACGAGTGCTATGTGGCGATAGCGGGTAGCGTCGGCAACTTGCCTCGTGTGCGCAACATGGACATTCAGTATGCGCAGAGTGCCGTGTTCACGCCATGCGACTTCGCCTTCCCTAACGATGGCAAGAGGTCGGAGGCTACTCCTAACACGGAGATGATTCTCATCTCAGATGTCGATTTGACGCTGCTTAATGAGCTCCATACCTATGGCGCAGTGAGGAATATGAGGGATCGCCGCAAGGACTTGTATGAGCTGAAGAAGAAGTAAGTTAAGTGAAGAGTGAAGAACGAAGAGTGAAGAATTCTAATGTATAAAATAGATATTTCGGAGCGAACGCTCCACTTCAAACAGCCTGCTGGTACGTCTCGTGGCGTTTATACCACGAGACATAGTTACTTTCTTACGATTACCTCGGATGAATGTCCTGGGGTGAGAGGTGTGGGGGAGTGTGCTACGCTTCCCGACCTTAGCTGCGATGCCAAACCTGAATACGAGGTGACGCTTCGGCAGATTTGTCGGATGGTAGAGCAGATGGGTCGCATCCCTTACGATATGATTCGTGCCTATCCAAGTATTACTTTCGGGTTGGAGTCGGCTTTCGCTGATTTCTTCCACCAGATGGAAATTTCTCGAAATGATGTTCCTTCTTCTGAAATTTCTCGAAATGATGTTCCTTCTTCTGAAATTTCTCGGAATGATTCGGTTGCTGCTCCTGCTTGGGCAGGCGACTTGGCTTGTCTCTACGACTCTCCTTTCGCCCGGGGCGAGGAGGGTATCACCATCAACGGTCTCGTATGGATGGGTACTTACGATGAGATGTATGCTCGACTGGAGGAGAAACTGAAGGCTGGTTTCCACTGCGTGAAACTCAAAATCGGTGCCATCGACTTCTTCAAGGAACTCGACCTCATCAAGCATATCCGTCAGGACTTCTCCAAGGAACAGGTGGAACTGCGTGTGGATGCCAATGGTGGTTTCTCTCCCGAGAATGCGATGAGTCGATTGGAGGCTTTGGCGCAGTATGACATCCACTCCATCGAACAGCCTATCAGGCAGCACCAGTGGCCGAAGATGGCGGAGCTGTGTCGTGAGACTCCGATTCCGATTGCACTCGACGAGGAGTTGATAGGTGTCAATGTGAAGTCGATGAAACAAGCATTGTTAGATACGATCCGTCCGCAATACATCATCTTGAAACCATCTCTCCATGGAGGTATGTATGGTTGCAAGGAATGGATTTCGTTGGCGGACGAGAGAGGCATCGGCAGTTGGATAACTTCGGCATTGGAGAGCAATGTCGGACTGAGTGCCATTGCCCATTTCTGTGCCAAGATGTATGGTCCGAATGTCCGAATGCCGCAGGGATTGGGCACAGGACAGCTCTTCACCGACAACATCCCGATGCCGTTGGAAATCAAGGGAGATAAGCTATTTGTTTTATAGATGGTCATGTCGTACGACTATACTTGTTATGAACGTACGACATGGGCAACTATAGTTGTACGACATGAAGGTGCATAGTCGTACGACATCATTTTCTATATTTTTTCATGGTCTTTTCCTGTGCTTGATTTCCCTTCAAAAATGAATGTGCGGTGAATAATTATGAACGTAGTGTGAATGTTAGTAAAATTATATAAACGGCATTTCTGTGTGAAATGATAAATATAAATGGAGTTAAGTGAATTTCTAAACGAATGGAATAATAGTAGCGATTGCCTTTTGGTTCATACCAGTGGCTCTACCGGCAAGCCGAAGCCGATGATGGTGGAGAAAGAGAAAATGCTCAACTCCGCTCGCATCACTTGCGATTTCCTGGGTTTGAAGCCAGGCGACACCGCCTTGCTCTGTATGTCGCTCGACTATATCGCCGGCAAGATGATGGTGGTGCGGAGCATCGAGCGTCATCTTCAACTTGTTTCCGTCAAGCCCAGCGGACATCCACTTTCGGATGAGTCTCTTGCCCATTCCTTGTTGATGGATTTTGCTTCCGATGGAAAAAAAGCATCTGAGCATGACGTGGGCGATATTGAATCTTTGGGGCACGACGTGGGCGATATATGTTTCGATTTCGTGGCGATGGTGCCGATGCAAGTCTATAACAGTTTGCAAGTACCCGAGGAGCGAGAGCGATTGAGCCATATCAAAAACTTAATTATTGGAGGTGGAGCGATAGATGATGCTTTGGCGAGTGAACTTAGGGAAATGTCCGAGGAATTTCGCAAGAAGAATGGGTATGAGAATGCCATCTGGAGCACGTATGGCATGACAGAGACGCTTTCGCATATCGCATTGCGGCGATTGAACGGCAAGGAGGCAAGCGACTGGTATCAACCTTTCGACAGCGTGAGAATTGGCACCCATGAGGAAGGCTGTCTTGTCATCGACGCACCATTGGTTTGTGAGAAACAGCTTGTCACCAACGACATCGTGGAAATCAAGGAGAAATTCACACCATCCGAAACTCATGGACATGGAATTTGCCTATGTCCTGATTCAGGACATCAGTTTCTCTTTCGTATCAAAGGCAGGAAGGACAATGTGATCTGTAGCGGTGGCATCAAAATCCAAATAGAGGAAGTGGAGGACAAGCTACGTCCTTATCTCTTGGCTCCCTTCATGCTTGCGAAGAAGAAAGACGAGAAATTTGGAGAAATCGCTGTGCTCATCACCGAGTCGCAAGACTTGCAAGGGGTGGAACATATCTGCCGAGAGATATTGCCGAAATATTGGATTCCCAAGGAATACCTTCATTTCGACCATCTACCCCTGACGGAAACGGGAAAGCCCAAGAGAAGTATCTTGATGGGGAAATGCTAAGGCTATCAAAAAATCCGATAAAGCTTCGATGCAAGCCTTATCGGATTTTTTTTATGAATCAAGTATTTAGTCGATTAATTCTCCATGAACTTCTTGGCAGCTCTGAGCTGGTGTCTCATCACGCTGAGGAACTCCTGGCTCTCCTGAAGTACATTCAGATAAACAAGCGATACTTTGAGAAGCGTGTTGTCGCCCATGTTCTGAATGCGGTCGATGTGCTTCTTACGAATCAAAGACAACTCGTCCTTGCAAGCATCCGCCTCGGCGAGAATCTCACGATAGTTCTCGTATCTACCCGTCTCAATCTGCTCGCAACTCATCTTCATGAGGTCGTTGATCTTCTGGCGTACAGGAGTGAACTCCTTGATGTATTCCTCAGGCAGAGGATTGAAGTTGTTATCGACGTGCTCCTTGATAGGGTCGAGCATACGGCGGAGGGAGTAGATGAACTGCTGGTTGCTGTTGGCACCCAGGTGGAACCAGGTGTTGCGCTCGATGGCGATATCCATCGGAGAGCGTTTCAAACCGAGCATCTCCTGGCGGCGGAACTTCTTGAGCATCTCCTGTTCGTTCTTCAACTCCTTGTTGGCGTGGCGCAGGTCACGAGCGTTCTCGTTGGCAAGACCATCCATGACGAGATTGAACTCGTTGAGGGCGAAGTGGCACACGTAGCTCTGGGTCTTGCTCACGTGCTTGCGGAGCATATCCCACACAATCTCTGGGTCGTGAGCACGCATCATGAGCTGGAAGCTATTGCTCTTGCTCTCTTGCTTCTGCTTCTTGTTGTACTGGATGTTGCTGCGGATGAGCATGAAGATGACTACTGCCATGAAAGCTGCCTTGACCACGATGCCACCGAAATACATGGCGAGACATACGATGGAGCAAGCGAAGAAGGCTACGCCAGCGGTGATAAACCATCCACCGATGACACTCAGCACACCCGTGACACGGAACACAGCGCTCTCACGGCTCCAGGCACGGTCGGCAAGTGAAGAACCCATCGCAACCATGAAGGTAACGTAAGTGGTAGAGAGAGGTAACTTGAGGTTGGTACCGATGGTGATGAGCATGGAAGCCAACACGAGGTTGACGGCTGCACGTACCACGTCGAAGGCGGCGTTCTCTTCCAGTTCCACATCATTCTTGTTGAAGCGAGAGTTGATCCAATTCTTGAGTCCCTGTGGCAAGTAACGGTTGAGCCAAGAGTCGGAAGCCTGGCAGTTGCGCACGATGACACGAGCCACTTTCGAGCTACCAAACATTTCGTCGCCCTCGTCCTGGCGGCTCAAATCGACGGAAGTCTTAATCACGTTTTGTGCTTTCTTGGAGGTAGCCATGGCGACAATCATCACGGCACCTGCTATCAGGAGATAGACAGGAGTGGTCTTGGCACTCTCCATCAGGGAAGTCATCAAGAATGAATCAGGAGCAGCACCATTGGCGTTGGCAGTGAAATCCTGGTAGCTGGAGAGACCTGCGAGCGGCACACCGATGAAGTTGACGAGGTCATTGCCAGCGAAAGCCATCGCCAGTCCAAATGTTCCCATCAAGACGGTGAACTTGAAAATATTGACACGGCAAAGGTGCAGGAACTCCATCACGATGGCAGAAACGATGAAAGTAACAACGAGGAGCATCCCGATGTTGGCGTCGATGTAGTCCTTGATGTCTGTTGGCAAGTAAGGACTCTTGCCCAAGCCCTTCATGAAGATGAAGTAGGAGAGGGCGGTGAAGGCGATACCACCGAAGATGGCGATGGAGTAACGACTGTGCTTCTTGTAGTTGAAGGTGAAGACGATACGAGAAAGCCACATCACAATCATACCGAAGAAGAAGGCGATGGCTACCGAGGCGAAGATACCAATGATAACCTCCAAAGCCTTGTTGCTGTTGAGCAAGATGCCATAGTTGAGACTTGGGTCGCCCCACATTTTCAAGGTAGCGAGAATGAAAGCACCGCCTAACAACTCAAACACCAGCGAGACGGTGGTGGAGGTAGGCATACCGAGCGTATTGAACACATCCAAGACGATGACATCCGTCACCATGACGGCAAGGAAGAGCGTCATCACTTCCTCGAAGGTGAAGTGGTCTGGACTCATAATACCGTGTCGGGCAATGTCCATCATTCCCGACGACATGATGGCGCCGAGAACCACACCCAGGGATGCGATGATCAGCACCGTGCGAAACTTCGCCACCTTGGCACCGATGGCGGATTGCAGGAAGTTGACAGCGTCGTTGCTGACTCCCACGAAGAGATCAAACACTGCCAAGCAGAGCAGGAAGATCACAATACATAAATAAATTGTACCCATGTTTTTTTCTTAATATATATTTCTGGGTGCAAAGGTACTTCGGGGATGTTACAGGCAATTTAAACAGGTGTTACAATCTTGTTAAAGTTATAGAAGTGGTGAGCAATCTTGTTAAGGTTACAAAAGCAGAAAGCGCAACGTAATCACTACGTCGCGCTTTCGATTTGTATTATTTTTATAGTCTTTTGTTTTTGCACTATAGTTTACAATAATACTATTAATTATATACGAGAGAGAATTGTTCCTTAATTATATACGAAAGAGAATTGATCTTTATATATATACGAGAGAGTTGATTTTTATTTCACGCTCCATTCGAACAAACCACAAGAGTGGGTCTCTGGTTGTTTCAACTCCAATTTGAGAGCTTTGGTTTTCACAGGAGTGAAGTTGACGATGCAAGCCACGCCTTTCTTGCAAGGGTATTGGTCTGCGTTCTTCACTTCCTGCCAGTTGCCACTCTCGTCCTGGTAGTAAATCTTCCAACTGTCTGGCACCTTGCAACCACCCCAAGGCTGGTCATCATACCAATATACGGTGCTACTCTTGATTTCCTTGGTCTCAGGGAACGTGTATGTAATCCATTCCGTGGTGTTCTTCTTAGGCCACCAGTGGATGTATGGGATAGAGCGGTCGTTCTCG
>ERZ808277.518-NODE-518-length-11790-cov-3.198722_pt1 | contig 11790 bp, 16 predicted proteins | sample MGYA00521240_ERZ808277 | MGnify/ENA primary metagenome ERZ808277 (study PRJEB31516, sample SAMN03275599) | gut metagenome | biome: mammalia-associated habitat; material: feces | host: Papio cynocephalus | place: Kenya | collected 2012-07-17 ... | reverse complement strand
CCAAATTTTTCATAATAATTATCTAACTCAGTTTTTAAATATACTTTTTTGTATCCTAATTTAATCGCTTCTTTTAAAATCGCATCGTTTAATAATTTTGAGTATCCCCTATTTCTATATTCTTTTTTAACATACATTGTCGCATACCACGGTGTTAAATCTTTTCTATCTTCTCCATCATATTTAAATAATGATATAAAACCAATTAAATTATTGCTATCAACTAATCCAAGAATGCTTATTACTTTATCATCACTAAGAATTCTTTTCTTTCTTTTTTCAACATATTGCTGCATTTCTAATTTTGATTTTTTACTTCCCCACTCATAACTACATAATTCTATATATTCTGATAAATATTCACTATTTCCTTTAACATTAACTATTTTCATAAATATTACTCCCTGGATTATACTCAATAAATTCTTCCTTTAACAAACCTGTTACACATTCATCAACATATTCATTAGTTGCTAAACATAAGAATCTTTTTCTTCTAATCCCTTCATCTTTATATCCTAATTTAAATTGCATTTTTCTTGATTTCTCATTATTAGGGAAATATCCATTCTCTATTCTCCTTAATCCTAACACTTCAAAGCAATACTTTATTCTACAGCTGAATGCTTCTGTTCCATATCCGTTTCTCTGATATTTTTCATTAAGCCATATTCCTCCACCTGCTGTACCATCTTTTCTGTTTATATTTGTTATTTCAGTTCCACCAATTATTTTGTTATTTTCTTTTAATACTATTGCTAATGGTATTTTTACATTTTCATCTACACTTTTTGCCCTATTAATAAAATTTCTAGCATTCTTCTCTGTATATGGAAATGGAACACTTGCCATCCATTTTGCTACATTTATATTATTTAATCCTTCAACTAAATCTTCAACATCATTATCTTCCCAATTTCTTAAAATGATTCTTTTACTTTCTATTATCATATAAAACCCCTTTAATATATTCCGTTAATTCTTTTTATTTCTATCAGCAGAAGAAACAATTTTTCCATATACACTTCTTGGCTCTGTTTCCATTGATGAGCGGTGATCTTCAACTGCCTCACTCATTATTTTTATTTGTTCATCGTTGAAAAATTCTTTTAGTTTTTCATCTTCTCTCAACAATTTTGCAGAAAGAGTTTCATGATTTTTGGCATCAATATGATGTGCCACATCATGATATGCTGCAATTACATAGACCATGTCATAATTAATCTTTTCTATTTGACTTGCAATGCTAATACTTCGATTTATTACATATTCAGCATGTTCAATCCCATGTCCCTTATCATTTAAATTATAGTGATATTCTATTAAATTTTGTATATATTGCTTCAAATTTGGATTTATCATTTTTAACAAATATTTATCAGCTAAATCTCTGCTTTTAAAAATCACAATATTTTTATCATCATTATATTACAAAAGCGAATAACTAGCAATACTAACAGTTGGTTATTGCAAAATTTATTTAAACAAAAGAGTATAAAACAAGCTAGGTTTTACCCTAGCTATACATTTCTTTTTTATTAAAAATTGTTTTGCATATTTCTTCTATATTCCAAAAGTTTTTGTTTTCTTATTTCATTAGATTTTCTTAAATTTATAATTTGTTTATCATATAAAGCGATTAAAGATGATATTTGCTCTTTCGTCATGTCTTCCTCTTTAACATCTCCATTACGATACTGTTTTTGAAGTTTTAATAATTTCGTTTCTTCAGTTTCAATACTTCTTATATTACCCATAAAACTTGATTTACCATTTTCTTGATTAATAGTTTTAGACTCCTCAATAATATTATTCTCAATTTTTACATCTTTATGGAAAATATTTATAAAAAAAGTTTTAATCTTATAAAAAATACTATTCTCATTGATTTTTACCATGGATTTTTCTTCTGTACTTTCCTTCAAATTACTCATCTCCCATCTCTTGACTTTCTTTTTGTTGGTCTATTAAAGCTTCTGCTTCTGAAATTTTTTTAGCCTCTGCTTCTAATGAAGATAACTCTTCTTCTTTTTGCTGTAATGGGGTTTTTTCTGTATGCTTTCTCTTTATATATTGCATATGCTTATCATATAATTCTTTTGTTGACCACAGAGTATATGTTTCTAAATCAATATAATGCAAATCATTTAATACCCTTACTTCTTTAAGACTTTCTATTGTTGAAGGTTCTTTTAACCAAGCTATCATATCTTCAATTGTATCTCCTTCATCTGCATACATAGGCATTAAGCTCTTTGCAAAATGCTCTAAACTTTCTTTTCCATATAATACATCTTGAACTTGTAAATCTCTTACCATTTCACAAAAGGCATCTGATATTTCTCCAACAGTGCTTTCTTCTCTTATTGGTACTCTTATTGAAAAACTACACTCATTATCTGCTGCTTCTTTTAATGCTTTCTGAAATTGTTCTGGATACCTTCTTTTTAATAATTCTTTATTTTCTTCACTTAATGTATCTAGATCTATTGTAATAAATCCGTTCTTGTCCGAATATTCTCTTTATTAGCACTTGTCCCTATTGTTTGTATATTTTTATCATATAATAAAAGTGTAGCTTTTAAACATGGTAATTCAACTATTTGTGCCATTTCTTTTCTTGTTACAATACAGCCTCTGTCTTCTTTTAGTGGTCTTTCCAATACTTTGTCAGGATAATGTATAGGTTCTACTTCTGAAATCTTCAAAAATTCTCTCACATCTAATTCCCCATAATTATCTTTATCAAAATAGCATTTTTTTCCATTTATCAAATGTATTTGTCTTTTAGGTTGCATTTTAAAAATTTCTTCTGTTGTTGCAGCAACCCAGTCTTGTTCAGTATATGGTTCATGCTCTTTTATCCATCCATCCTGATAAAATTTAACCATTGTCATATCAAAATGTACCCATTTTTGCTCCTCTGGTAAATATATTAAACTCCAAGCATGACCTGTAGTCCCTATCCCATCTACAGGCATATGTTTAATTCCTAAATCTTCACAAATTCTTTTTTCAAATGTATGTGCATATGTATCACAAACGCCATCAACAAGCATTCCTTGCTCATATACTGGTTGTATATCTTTTTGATTAATTCCTTTTATTTCATCATATGCATCTTTATGTTTTGACTTTCCAAATTGTTCATAATCCCTTGCTTCATGATGTACTACTGTCCCATATTCACCAAATAATGAAGCTATTGCTACTTTGGTTAATGGCCTTCCCTCTAGTTCTATAAATGCTGCATTTAAATCATTTATATATTCTTGTTTTAATTGTTCTGCATTTTCGGTAGTAGTATTACAAAGTGGATACTTTACTGCTACCTTGTTTAGCTCTGGATGTTTACAATTCTTTATTTTTACAATCTGTAACTGATCATAGTTGTATGTAACATATTTTTGATAATACTGATAAATTAATCCAAAAATTTCTTTAGTTGTATGTCCATTCTCTTTTAATTGTTTTAATTTTTCTATAAATAAATCATAGTTTGATACATCTTCATCATTAAATAATTCATCAAATTTTAATAATTCCATTTTTATCACTCCTAAATCTTATTTTACATTCACAGCTCTAAGTGTTGTAAAAATATTCCTAAATCTTGCTTTAAAATTCATACTCTTTCGGATATTTTACATTTATTTCATAAAAACTATATCTTATATAATTTGAATTATTAATTTTCTTCTCAAGCAATGTTGTTTCTATAACATTATCAATCTGCCTCTGTGTCATTTTTTATCACTCTTTCATTTATTATTGCCTATTTTTAAACAGCTTTCTAAAAAATCCAAATAATTTACTAAACAATTTCTCCTTTTTTCTTTCAACTAATGCTAACTCTTCTTTTTTTGCATATTTTATTTCTGATTTAAATAAATTATTGTTGTAGATTTCATACTTAATTTTTAAATCTTTGTCATTTTCATTTATTTTACCATCATTATAAAGCTTGTAGAATTCCTTTTTACTTGTTAGTTCTTTATAAGTATCTTCCAACATATCGTCTGATACTTTTAAGTTTTTCAAAACAACAAATGCCTCATCCTTTTCCATTTTAAAGAAACATGCTTCATCTTTTAATATTTCTTTAATAAGTTCATTCTTTTTTATGCTTATACCTTTAACTTTTAAACAATCTATAATTGAATAATTCATTACTTTTAATTCATCAATAAGAGTCATATTATTTTTCCTCCAATTCAAATTCAGTCATTTGATGTTCCGTATTTTCATATACAAATTCGCCATTTTTTAATTTTTCTCTCATTTGAGATTCTGTAACAGCAGACATTTCTAATGTTTCTGTATCTATCAAATACATTGGTTGTTTTCCTGTTTCATCTGCTTGTTTTTCTCTCAACCATACTTTTCTTTTATAAGTTTTTGAGTTTTCTTCTTTTGTAACCTCTCCAACAAATGAACGCTGTAAACTTTCATTTAGTATTCCAAATCTTCTGAATGTATCATTAAAAAACATTACAAATTCATTACCAGATATTTTTAACTTTTGCATTTTAGAAATTAGATTTTGCAATAATTCCCTACTTTCAATTTGAGTTTCATCTCTTTCTTCAACTGAATCAACTTCCATTAATTCTTTCACATAATCTATCGTAGTTTGTTCTTGTATATTTAAGGCACTAGCATACCCTTTTCTTGCTGCTTTTGCTAATACTTCTTTTTTTCCTGAAACAAACTTTATACCGTCTAATTTCATATTATTCTTTGCTCTAGCTAAATCATTAGCTTTAAATCCGTCCTTATCAGTTATATTAATTGCTTCTAATGTTGCTTGACAATTCTCTGTTGCAAGTCCAATATAAAAATGTCCCTCATTAATGCCTTGCGTTAGTATAACCGCTGTTAACTGTTCATTTAAACCATCTATTATTCTTTTATAAATTCTTGAAAAATCAAAGCACGTTATTCTACTCTCAGGCGTTAAAGCTTCTAAATGCTCCTTAGAAAATTGTGGAGTATAATTTATTTTATTACCTTGATCTTTTTCTCTATATACATATCCTTCATCATATGTGAATACTTTACACATTTTGGTATATATATATATTGCTTTTTCTTCAGTAGACATATCTTCTGGCATTTCATTTAGAATTTGTGCTCTTATCTCATCATTTAATTTCCATTCAGGTTCTTCATCAAGAACAGATACCCTAACATCATCGACTTTACGAAAATCAAATCTACATTTTAGTTTTTTTGTTTCTTCTTTTGTTAGTGGCTCATATGTTTTATATATTTCTATAAATTTGCTTTTGTATTCTTCAATTTCAGGAATATAAAAATCATCTACTACAGGACTAGTATCTGTAAGCTGTCCCTTTTTATCTACATTTCCAAAAATACTTATCATTACTCTTAAATAGTTTTGTATGTTTTGAGATCTTTTTGCAAGAGCATTAGGTAATAAAAATGTTTCTTTATTAACATCAAAGTTTTTAAACTTATCAAAAAGCTCATCATTTTTTAAAATTTCAAAAGATTTTTTTACAAATAAATATTCAAATTCATCTATTCCTTCACTTTTTTCAGTTATTATTCTAAAAAATTGTTCTACATTTCTTGATTCTAATATTTCTTCTATTCGTTCTCTTTGAACAGAATTTTCGTCATAATTTGAAATTGACTTGCTCAAATAATCGAAAATAATTGATATCGATATGTCAATTTTTTCATCATCATAATAGAAACTTAATCCTTCATCAGTCTCCCAATCAATAGTTTTTGTAGCACTTTTAAAATTTGTTTCATCCAAATTTAAAATTGTATCTAATATGTCTTTTAATGGATTTTCACTCTTCTTTTCAACTTTTATTTTCATTTGTTAATGCCTTTCTAAATAAATTAAATACTTTCTGAAATCAATTTTTATCATTCTTTTCTCGATTTAATCAAATTATAGCATACATTTTTTATTATTTGCAACCCCTCCAAATAACACATTTATAAGCATTACAGCCGAAAAAGAGCATAAGATGAGCAAAGTTCTACTTTTACAATTTTTTTATATTTCAATAGACACTTTTTGTCCCAGCCAGCAAGCACTGAATATGGCTAGCCATAATTCGTCTATTTCACATTCTGTTACTATTGGACTTTATCCAAACCCTTAGCATATTTTTTTAGGGATTTTGGGTTGAAAAAAAAGTAGATAATCTTTCGACTATCTACTTTTGGCTCCGTTTCAGCTGGGGTTTATAAATTTTTATAAATAGAAATTTGTGTTACAGCTCTGTTTAACTTGGTTTTAATTTAACATAAATGCCTCTAATCTGCAAGTATATTTTTTATATTTTCTTAAATTTCTTTCATAAAAAATACACCATTCAAGACCTGAAAACATTTTTTATTCTATATTTGTATTTTTTTATTGCTCGCATGTTTTTTGTTTATTTGCTGAAACAAGTGTAATATTATTTTTTAAGTCAAATTCATAACTTACTTTGTTACATGATTCACAAGCAGGAACAATATATTCACCTGATACATTTTTATTGATTATATGTGCGCCAAGTATTGCCACATTATTGCAACCTAATACTGAACACTTAGTTGGCCATTCTTTTCCTGAACGATTTATCCAATGTTCTTTCCACGAACCACACTTACAAGTACGATTACTAGTTCCATTTTTATTTTTCCAATCTTTATTTGTTACCGACATAATAGTCTCCCCTTTCAATTTATTTTTTTGCTCTATTTCTTAATGCGCTTGCTGCAACAGACTTTTGAGTTTTAGAAGTATTTGAGCTTCTTAATTGCTTACTTGCCTTCTTTGCAACACTTTTTGATGTTCTTACTTTATTTGCCATATTTCTTCCTTTCCAGAACTAAATTATATACAGTATCGGTATTTACAAATAAATTAACTTGTTATATACTTGTCATATGTATAAGGTTTGCCGATTTTATACATTTTATGAGCTGTATTTATATAGCTCTTTTTCTTTGGTTTCTTTTATGACTAACTCTTAAAAGTCAATTTCTAAAGTTTATTTTAATTATTTTTCCTGTATTTTCTTCAACACACTTCAATTTACCTTTTTCTAATCCTATAAGATCTTCTACCTCATCACTTTCAATCCAAATTCCATTATCATTTAAATTTTTCATAAATTCATTTGGTGTAAATCTATTATTATCTAATAACATATTAATTGCTAATCTTATCAAAGTAGGCTCTTGCATTTTTATAGTATCATCCAATGGTTCACCATTTCTATATCCCTTTGAATAATATTGTTTTATTAAATATTGTAATTGATTTTGCGTAATTACTTTCAATTCAGCAGCCCTCATTAACATTGCCAAAATTGAAACTTTCCATTTTTTCTTTAGTTCTTCATAAAATTTCAAATTAGTTGGATAAATAAGATCTTTTCGAAAACTTTCAGATGGTAATAATAATTCTGCTGCAAATTTATCAGCTTCTCTTTCCATACTTCTAAATTCTTCTCTAGAAAGATTTTCTACATCAAGATTAGTATTATGTAATATTACATGTGCAAGTTCATGCGCTATACTAAATTGTCTTCTTGCAAATGACTCTTTTTCCTTTCCAACCACAATACAAAAATATTTCTCACCATCTAACCTAATATACTGTGTAAATGCATCTATATCCATTGTATTGGTATTTATGCTACTTACTATAAATCCATTCATTTCCAATACATTCACAATATCTGCAATGGGTCCATCTGAGAGATTCCAACTCTCCCTTATTGTCTGTGTAATGTTTTTAAGATTTCTAGTTTCTAAATCGCTTTTTTCTATTTTAGGAATATTTAAAATTGGAAATTCTATATATTTTTCCAAAAACCTGTAAATTTCAATAATCACAGTTGCTTTATTCTCTTGAACCACCTTATCTTTTTTATTGCTAGAAAGTAATGCCCTAAAATAAGTATTAATTCTCTCTATTTTAGCATTGCAATTTTCGTAAAAAAAAGCAATTGGAAATTTTAATTCTTCGGATATTTTTACAACTATATCAAATGGTGGTTGCTGTTGGTCTTCTGCTGACTCATATTGTGAAATAATTTGCTTTGATTTTCCAATTTTTTCTCCCAACTGTTCCATTGAGAACCCTCTGTATAATCGAGCAAATTTTAAATTTTCACCATAAAATTTTTTTGATATCTCTAACATATTAAATTACCCTTCTTTTTCATTAACCTTTTCTTGATTTTTAATTTTCAAAATATTCTCAAATCTTTCCTCTTTAATTTTAATAACTGGATTGTTTATATTAAAGTTTGAAATATAATTATCGTTTTCTAGTTCATAATTAATAACTGAATCTTTCCAACTTTCTTCATATACGGTATTTATATTCATATCAAAAACAGCCATTTGTATACTAGGAAAATGTTTATTATCGTCATTAATTACAATTGTACAATATCTATCTACTATTGATTCAACGCCAGAAAGTAAATTCCTCTTTGTCATTTCTTTATACTCACTATTATAATCAGTAGTAAATAGATTTAATTGCCCCTGCTCTATTTTTAAATCGCAATTTATGCTTGCTAGTGCCCATAGATAGTGTGAAGAATTTTTTTCTTTTTTAACTTTTTCAATATTACTTTTTTTCATTATTGTATATACCGTATGATGTTCTTCATCCAATATTATATCAAAAGAAAATCTACCTCTCCTTACCTTAATTGCTTTTAACCTCGTATCCTTAAGTTTATCAATAACTTTTGATCCTATGAAATCCCACACTAACATTGAATACCCATTTTTATGATGTAAGTTATTTTCTGCATATACTTCCTTTACATCATCCATAATTGCTGCTATAATTGCATCAGATATTATATTTTTTTCTTCTTCATTTAAATTACAATAATTTTGCATTTTTTCCTCCTATATTAAAATTACAATCCAATATTACCATTACTTTTCAAATATGTCAATATGTTGTATTATTTTTTTCTTTTTTTCTTTTTTTTGTCCGATTCTCTTTCTTTTTTGTCTATTTTCTCCATTTTGATAAAATGTTTTTTCTTTATTTTTCTTATAATTATATACAAATCTCCCCCTCCATGATATAATACTCTAAAACATCAACTACAAGGAGGCTTAAAACTATGTACTTTATATTTCTAGATGAATCTGGACAACCAGGAGGATTTGATACTGAAAAAAATACTTTAACAAAGAATTCTAGCAAATACTTTACACTAGGTGGATTTATGATTAACGCAGATGATATACTTGTTATTGAAAATGCTATGCGTGATATAAAAATAAAATATGGGCTTAACCAATTTCATGAATTTAAGTGGCACACTTCTTATTCTAAACTTGGACTCACTTTTGAACAATACACAAATATGCGACAAGAAATTTTAAAACTTATTAGTAAGTTTAAGAATTCTGTAATTGGAATTGTAATGGATAAAGAAAAATGTTACAAAGAAAAGGATTATATAAAGAATCACAACGATTTATATGCTGTTGGACTCCACTTACTAATGGAAAGATATTGTATGGAAATAACCCAGAGACATGGAATGAAGACTACTATACCTGCAATGATTTTAGCTGATAGTCGAAAAACTGACAACAATAATAAATTGGATAAGGATTTGCAGATAGCATACTTAAGAGCTAAAAACATGGGCACACACTATGTCAAATTTCCAAACTTTTGTGAAAGCATTGTATTTGTTGACTCTGACTACTATTCAGGAATTCAACTAGCTGACTTTTGTGCTGGAGTAATACATAAGAAATTTGAAACAGATAATTCAGAACTTTTTGACATTATTAAACCTGCTATTCGAAAACACCACAAAAATATAGATGGAGCTGGAATAAAATTATATTAATAAATAAAAAAGTGGACGATGGAATTAGTTGCCTAATTCAGCACACCTCAAGTCGGTGCTACATCGTCCATTTTTGTGTTCTGTATTTTAATTATACAGTTTTTTTTCACATTTGTCAACAAATGTTTAAAATATTATATGCAATAAGTGTAATTTTATTCGTCATCTGTTTTTAATAACTTTATCCTTTAATCTGTACCATTTATTACTTTTTTAATATTTTTCTAAGGAAATCAAACAATTTTCTGTACCATTTTTTTCTTTAACTTCAATCAATGTTATTTCTTGTTTTTTATCTTTAAATAACTCATTTTTAGTATAAAGTTTAGCTTTTTCTTGTTCTGAAAAAGCTATATCTTCTCTCAAAATCTCCAACATTTCTTTTTTATGTTGTTCATCAAGTAAATATTTAATATTTATATATGTTAGAATAGAAATTGTATCAATGCTTAAATTTTGTTTGTTTAAATTTTTATTTTCATCATAATTGAATAAGTAATCTTTATCTTTATTTTTCTCTATATAATCCCATATTTCTTTTGGAATTTTATTTATATAATCAGCATCTAATTTTCTTAAAATATATTCAACTTCAACTAATCTTTTGTTTTCTTCTACCATATAAATCTCCTTAAATAAGTAATTTATACTTATTTATTGTATTCTTGACTATCTTTATCCAGTTTTCTTTTTATTGTTGTTCCATTTTTTCCCACACTTTAAGCAAGTATCCCTGGTTCTCTATCTGCAATCTGCATTCCAGCTTTCATAATATCTTGAGGAGAAATTGTTTTTTGTGTATTTTGAAAATTTGGTTGTGAAATTTCTGTTATAGACACAATATTATCTATTGAAATTAATTTAGCTTTTAAATCCTCCGTTAAAATTTTACCTACTCTAAATCTTTCTAATTTATTTATTAATTCATTTATAAAGCTTATTTCTATTTTTCCTTTTAGTTTTTTTGAGAATGCTTGGCAAATTCAGCCGATTGCTTCCTCTCCAAGTTTATTATCTTCTTTTGATTGATTCTGCAAAATATTATATAGGTTCTCTTCTTCTGAAGTTAAATATTCTGTTTCTCCTTTACTCTCTGCAATTTCTGCATATTCATTTATTGCTTCTAATTGTTCAGTTTTTGGACAGAAATCTCTAATCATTCTTAATAAGAGATGTTTTCTAAGATTATATGGATAAACTTGTTTTTCCTGCGCTAATAAGCATATTAATTGTGATAAATGATAATAATACTTACTCATATATTGAGGTGGGTAATCTGTTCTTACTTTTTTTAATAATTGTTCTCCTTTTTGACTATTAGCTCTTCCATTTACAGCAATCATCATTTCTATACTTTGATAAGAATGATGAAATTTACCATTTTAAGAAACTTCAAAAAAGTTATATATATTTTTTATTTCAAAATCAAACTTTCCTATTATATAAAAAAAATAGATAATCTTTTGATTATCTACTCTTTTGGCTCCTCGTGTTGGACTCGAACCAACGACCTATCGGTTAACAGCCGAGCGCTCTACCAACTGAGCTAACGAGGAATATTTAAATCTGGCGACAACCTATTTTCTCAGCAGGGTAACCCACAAATATCGTTGGCACATTGGAGCTTGACTTCTGTGTTCGGAATGGGAACAGGTATTACCTCCATGTAATAATCACCAGAAAAGTTTTGTATACTTTCAAAACTTAACTCTTTAGAAACTATATCATAATAATTTTTATTTGTAAATACTTTTATTATAATTTTTTCCAAAAAATTAAATTTTATTCAGCACACTCAAAAATATATAGATAAATTTTAAGATATTCTAGTTACTTTTTTTTAGTCTTTTTATAATATCGTGGTTAAGCCCTCGAATTATTAGTATTGGTCACCTTAATACATTACTGTACT
>ERZ808277.516-NODE-516-length-11803-cov-3.887130_pt1 | contig 11803 bp, 7 predicted proteins | sample MGYA00521240_ERZ808277 | MGnify/ENA primary metagenome ERZ808277 (study PRJEB31516, sample SAMN03275599) | gut metagenome | biome: mammalia-associated habitat; material: feces | host: Papio cynocephalus | place: Kenya | collected 2012-07-17 ... | reverse complement strand
ACAAGATTGCCCACCCTAAGCAGCGAGTTATCAGCTTGGGTATCGGCGACGTTACACAACCTCTCTGCCCTGCCGTCATCAAGGCAATGCACAAGGCAGTGGACGAGATGGCAGTACAAGCCACTTTCCGTGGCTACGGTCCTGAGCGAGGCTACGACTTCCTCCGTGAGGCCATCATCAAGAACGACTTCCTGCCTCGTGGCATCCACCTCGATCCTAACGAGGTATTCGTGAACGACGGAGCGAAGAGCGACACAGGAAATATCCAGGAGATTTTGAGATGGGACAACAACATCGGTGTCACCGACCCGATTTATCCAGTATATATCGACTCTAACGTGATGATAGGCAGAGCGGGAGTCTTCGAGAATGGCAAGTGGAGCAACGTGACTTACATGCCATGCGATGAGTGCAACAGCTTCACTCCTCAGATTCCAGACCATCGTGTGGATATGATTTACCTCTGTTACCCTAACAACCCAACGGGTACTGTCATCACCAAGGAGGAGCTTCGCAAGTGGGTGAACTACGCTATCAAGAACGAAAGCATCATCCTCTACGACGCTGCCTACGAGGCATACATCCAGGATCCAGAGATTCCACATTCCATCTACGAGATTCGTGGAGCGAGAAAGGTGGCAATCGAGTTCCACAGCTATTCCAAGACCGCAGGCTTCACCGGTGTACGATGTGGTTACACCATCGTACCAAAGGAATTGAAGGCAAAGACTTTAAGCGGTGAGGAAGTGGCACTGAACCCAATCTGGGACCGCCGCCAGTGTACCAAGTTTAATGGTACCAGCTACATCAGCCAGCGTGCCGCCGAGGCGATTTACACCCCAGAAGGCAAGGAGCAAGTGAAGGCAACCATCGCTTACTATATGGAGAACGCCCGCGTGATGAGAGAGAAACTTCAAGAACTCGGCTTGCGAGTATATGGTGGCGAGAATGCACCATACCTCTGGGTAAAGACTCCAAACAATACGCCTAGCTGGAAATTCTTCGAGGAGATGCTCTACGGAGCCAGCGTAGTCTGCACCCCAGGTGTAGGTTTCGGTCCATCGGGCGAAGGCTACATCCGACTGACCGCCTTCGGCGAGCATGAGGACTGCATCGAGGCGATGGATAGAATCGCCAAATGGCTAGGAAAATAATCTCTCGCAGATTTCGCAGATAACGCAGATTTTTATTCCGCAGAGCAAATAAGACTTAAGCAAGGTATAAGCAAAGCGGTTTACACCGCATAAAAAACCGCCGATTAGGCGTAAAACAATCGCAACTCTGTTGCGTAAGAAACCATCGCAAGCCCCGTAGGGGCAAAGGCTCCGCTTGCGATACCAAAACTCTGGCGAAGCTATAGCGTAGCCAGCTACATCCCCGCTCTCCTGAGGAGAGAGGGGCTTGGGGAAAGAGGTGGAGCCCTCCTTATGAAGGAGGGACGGGGTGGTTGGAAAAAAATTGATTAAAATAACATTTTAAAATATTAAGGTATGAGCAACTTAAGATTTGAAGCTGTTTCAGAGGCTTCCAAGAGAAAGCCTGTTGAAGTGACCGCTCCAAGCGAGCGACCAAGCGAATTCTTTGGTAAAAAGGTATTCAACCGCCAGAAGATGTACAAGTATCTTCCAGCAGACGTTTACGAGAAACTCGTTGACGTAATCGACAATGGCGCACGTCTCGACCGCAACATCGCCGACGCTGTAGCCAAGGGCATCAAGCAGTGGGCTGATGAGAATGGCGTAACCCACTACACACACTGGTTCCAGCCATTGACAGAAGGTACTGCCGAGAAGCACGATGCCTTCATCGAGCACGACGGCAAGGGCGGTATGATTGAGGAATTTTCAGGTAAGTTGCTCGTACAGCAGGAGCCTGATGCCTCTTCTTTCCCATCAGGTGGTATCCGCTCTACTTTCGAGGCACGTGGTTACTCAGCTTGGGATCCAACATCTCCTGTATTCATCATCGACGATACACTCTGTATTCCTACAGTGTTCATCTCATATACCGGTGAGGCTCTCGACTACAAGGCACCATTGCTCCGTGCATTGCATGCCGTCAACGTAGCAGCCACCGACGTTTGCCACTACTTCAACCCAGACGTGAAGAAGGTTGTTTCCAACCTCGGTTGGGAGCAGGAGTACTTCTTGGTAGATGAAAGTCTCTACGCAGCACGTCCTGACTTGATGTTGACAGGTCGCACCTTGATGGGTCACGACTCAGCCAAGAACCAGCAGATGGACGACCATTACTTCGGTGCCATCCCTGAGCGTGTCCAGGCATTCATGAAGGATTTGGAGGTTCAGGCTCTTGAGCTTGGCATCCCTTGCAAGACTCGCCACAACGAGGTAGCACCTAACCAGTTTGAGTTGGCACCTATCTTCGAGGAGACCAACCTCGCCGTTGACCACAACATGCTCCTCATGAGCTTGATGAAGAAGGTGGCTCGCCATCACGGATTCCGTGTACTTCTCCACGAGAAGCCATTCGCAGGCATCAACGGTTCTGGTAAGCACAACAACTGGAGTCTTTCTACCGATACAGGTATCCTGCTTCACGGTCCTGGCAAGACACCAGAGGACAACCTCCGTTTCGTAGTCTTCATCACCGAGACTTTGATGGCAGTATATAAGCACAACGGTTTGCTCAAGGCATCCATCATGAGCGCTACCAATGCTCATCGTCTTGGCGCCAACGAGGCACCTCCAGCAATCATCTCTTCATTCCTCGGCAAGCAGCTCACCGACCTCCTCGACCACATCGAGAAAGCCGACAAGAAAGACTTGTTTACTGTAGCTGGCAAGCAGGGCATGAAGTTGGACATCCCAGAGATTCCAGAGTTGATGATCGATAACACCGACCGTAACCGTACATCACCATTCGCCTTCACAGGTAACCGCTTCGAGTTCCGTGCCGTAGGTTCTGAGGCTAACTGCGCGTCAGCCATGATCGTGCTGAACACCGCCGTAGCCGAGGCTTTGACCAACTTCAAGAAGCGTGTTGACGAGCTCATCGCCAAAGGTGAAGAGAAGACATCGGCAATCATCGACATCGTTCGCCAGGACATCGTGGCTTGCAAGCCAATCCGTTTCGACGGCAATGGTTACTCAGATGAGTGGGTAGAGGAAGCAGCTAAGCGTGGCTTGGACTGCGAGAAGAGTTGTCCAAAGATCTTCGAGCGTTACTTGGACCCAGCATCTATCGAGATGTTCGAGAGCATGGGCGTGATGAAGAAGAACGAGTTGGAAGCTCGTAACGAGGTGAAATGGGAGACCTACACCAAGAAGATTCAGATTGAGGCACGTGTGATGGGCGACCTCTCCATGAACCATATCATCCCTGTGGCTACCCACTATCAGAGCCAGTTGGCTAAGAACGTGGAGAACATGATCGACATCTTCGGTGACGAGGAAGGCAAGGCATTGACTGCTCGTAACATCAAGATCATCAAGGACATCGCCGACAGAACCCAGAAGATTGAGACAGGTGTAGAGGAGTTGGTAAATGCCCGCAAGGTAGCCAACAAGATTGAGAGCGAGCACGACAAGGCCATCGCTTACCACGACACAGTGGCTCCAAAGATGGAGGAAATCCGTTATCAGATTGATAAGTTGGAGTTGACCGTAGCCGATGAGCTTTGGACATTGCCTAAGTATCGTGAACTCTTGTTCATCAGATAAGTCCCATATCATCTGAGAGGTGTAAGATTAGATAAACTAAAAAGCTCTATAAGAGCTACTCTTCATCAGATATAAAATTGAACGATCAATCTATTTCTTTTATTGGTTGTTTAAGTTTGCGCGGAGTGTGGTTGTGAAATCACGCTCCGCTTTTTTTGTTCTTTTTGCACAAACTTAAACAACCAATAAAAGAGAATTTCTATCCTTTTTCGAGAAAAAACACCTCTGGAAAGAAGAGAATTTACAGAAATCCTTTGCCAATTAAAACAAAAACTGTAACTTTGTAGCAAATTATAATTAATAATGAGCAAGGACATTTACAAGATATTTGAGACCTTACGTTTTCATCATGAGGATGAAACAGTAGAGTTCAAGAAAGCCGAGAATAATTTCGACTTCGATTTGTTGGGCAAGTATTTCTCCGCATTGAGCAACGAAGCAAATTTACATCACCATGAATTTGCTTGGTTGGTCTTTGGCGTACATGATAAAACGAGGGAGATTATAGGCACATCCTATAAAAACAGTCCTGTCAGTTTACAAAAATTGAAACAAGACTTTTCTCAACATACAACCAACAACATCACATTTAGGGACATACATTCTATCGAGATAGAAGGAAAGCGTATTCTCTTGTTTCAAATACCAGCAGCACCCTGTGGGGTTCCAGTCGCTTGGCAAGGGCATTACTATGCCCGCCGCGGCGAAAGTTTGTCTGCTCTCGATATGGGAAAGTATGATGATATTCGTTATCAAAATCATAATATAGACTGGAGTAAACAAGTCGTCCCTGAAGCTACAACAGATGACTTGGACGAAGAAGCTATTGCCGTTGCTCGCAAAGGATTCAAAGAGCATTATCCTCGATATGCGAAGGAGATAAACGAATGGTCGGACGCTGTTTTTTTGGACAAAGCACGACTAACGATTAACAGCAAGATAACCAATGCTGCAATTTTGTTATTAGGAAAGCCTGAGTCAGCTCATTACTTAGACTATCTTACAGAAATCGTATGGCGTTTGGAGAGTAAAGATAATGTAGGACAAGTTTTTGGACTTCCTTTTTTGCTGACAACCACGCAAGTTCTCCACAAAATAAGGAATTATCCTTTCAAGATTTATCCACGCAATAGTCTTATTCCTACAGAAGGAATGAAATATGACGAGGAATCCATACTTGAGAGTTTACATAACTGCATCGCTCATCAGAAATATGGTCAGAACGCACGAATTATTGTTATGGAACGTGAGAATGAATTGGAATTTATCAATCGTGGAGGTTTCTACAATGGACATCCTGAGGACTATGTATTAGGCAACAAGGTGCCTGATGATTATCGCAACCCATTCTTGGTTCAAGCGATGGCTAACATCAAGATGATTGACACGGAAGGATTTGGCATTCACAAACTGTATGTCAAGCAAAAAGAACGTTATCTTCCGATGCCTGATTATGACAAAAGTGACGAAGACCATGTCGTGCTAACTTTGCCAGGAACCATCATAGATGAAGACTACAGTTTAATGTTATTAGAAAATACAGACATAGATTTGGCTACTGCCATACTTCTCGATAAAGTACAGAAGGGAAAAGGTGGACAAATAAGTGATGCTGCCTTAAAAATGTTAAGAAAGAAAAAACTTGTTGAAGGTCGCAAGCCTCATCTGTATGTTTCAAAAATGGTCGCAAAAGCAACGAATCAAGAAGTACACTATACCTTGACTAAAGGTTTTGACGACACTGAGTGCATCGAATGGGTAATCAAGGCATTAAAAGACCATGGCGTCTTGTTACGCAGACAGATAGACGAACTACTGTGGGGAAAGTTGCCGATAGATTTCAACGAGAATCAAAAGAAATCCAAGATAGGCAACATCCTGACAAAAATGAGAAAGCATGGCATAATTTTCATTGACGAAACTAGATGTTGGAGGTTAAAGACAAATTAAAGCGAGTTAAAGTGAGATTAAAGTGAGATTAGCCGGGAATTTACGTGACATTCAAGTCTTTTTTTCCGAATTCTCCCATTTAAAAGCTCTTTTAATTAGCTTATTTTCAATAAATTATGTAGATTTCTGTACGAACTTGCATTGTAAGACAATTAAAGTGACTTAAAGTGAGATTTACGTGAATCTAATCGAGACTTTACGTGAGTTTATTCGAAAAAAAGAATTAAAGATGAAAGAAACATTATTAAGATATATAGATTCGCTCAACAAGAGCTATTCCACACACGAAACTACCGAACATAGTTTCAGAGGAGAATTCAAGATGCTTTGCGAAACTGCATTAAATGGTGAAGAGACTAGTTTGTGCAGGAACACAGACAAGACTACAGAGGGTTATACACTCATCAACGAACCACGAAGAAAGGCCTATGGTGCTCCTGATTACGAGTTGTTAAAGGGAGATGTCGCTATCGCTTTTATCGAGGCTAAAAATATTGGAGACTCCGACTTGCGTGGTCTCAATGACAAGAAACATAAGGAACAATTCGATAGATACAAGAAAGCCATCTCTACGATTGCCTTCACAGACTACCTGAACATTGTGCTCTACGAAAATGGAGAGGAAACGATATCCGCTTGCATAGGTAAAGTTGAAGATGGAAAAATTATCCTCAATGACGATACCGAGCAGATTGAGAATTTTGAAAAGATAATGCAACGATTGGGCAAGGCGGAGCCTCAGCCTATTCGTAGTGCATCGACATTGGCAGAGAAAATGGCTGTCAAAGCTAAGCTTATTGCAAGTATTTTGCAAAATGCCATGGAGAAAAATGAAACACCAGAAGACAAAGACCTTTTGGGCAAGCTAAAGTCATTTCAAGAGTACTTGGTACATGATATGACAAAGGAGCAATTTGTGGATTTCTACTCCCAAACCGTGCTTTATGGACTTTTTGTCGCTCGTATCAATGATAAGTCTCCTAAAACATTCTCTTTGTTGGAAGCCGCAGAGTTAATACCAAGCATCAATCCTTTCTTGAAGAAGATTTTTAAGGAGTTGGCTTTAGCTCACTTGCATCCTTTTGTCAAAGGTATCGTAGAGGATTTAGTGTTGCTATTCAAGGTATCTGATATGGACAAGGTTCTCCGTAAATATGGAAAAGACCCTATGGTTCATTTTTACGAAGACTTCCTAGAGGCTTATAATCCTAAGATAAAAAATGACTTTGGGGTTTGGTACACTCCAAAGGAAGTGGTCGATTTTATTGTTGACAGCGTTGACTCATTGTTGAAGAAATCTTTGGGTATAGAACTTGGCCTTGCCGACAATCGCATGGTAGAGAATGAAAAATGGCATAAAGTTCAAATTCTTGACCCTGCGACAGGTACAGGCACATTCCTCGCCTCTGCCGCTGAAAAAATACATGAAAGTTACAAGGGACAGGAAGGACTTTGGGATGATGATGTGGTAAAACATATTATTCCAAGAATGAATGGTTTCGAGTATCTGATGGCGCCTTATACTATGGCTCATCTCAAATTGGCAACGGCATTGAGACTTAGCGAGATAAGTACGAAAATTCCAGACCGCCTCAATATTTTCTTGACAAACTCTTTGGAAGAAGACCATCCTGAAGAAACTCTCGATTTTGCCCGTTACATTACCGACGAGTCGAATGCAGCAAGCGTTATCAAACGTGAGACACCCGTAATGGTAGTCATGGGAAATCCGCCTTATAACGAAAAATCTGCCAACAAGGGTGAATGGATCATGAAGCTTATGGATGACTATAAGCAAGAACCAGGCATGCAGAAGAAGCAAGTAGGCAAGAAAAAATCGGGTGAGCCAAAATACAAAAACACACTCAAAGAAGTAAATGCCAAAGGCATCAACAACGATTATTGCAAATTCATACGCTTGGGGCATAACTTTGTCAAAAAGACTCATGAGGGTATATTGGCATATATTTGTGGAAACACATTTACCAAGACCAACATATTTCGTGGAATGAGATATGAATTGCTCCGTGATTTTGACGAAATCTACATCATCAATCTCCATGGCTCTTCCAAGTTTGATGAAAGCGAGGACAATGAGAAAGATGAAAATATCTTCAATATCATGGTGGGAGTAAGCATCAATATCTTCGTGAAGAAAAAAGATTCTTCACATGAAGGTCTTGCTTCGGTCCATTACGCAGATGTTTTTGGAACTCGTCGCTACAAACTGGATTATTTGAAAGGCAACACCTTGGAGTCCATTCCTTTTGAGACAATTATACCAGAGGCTCCTTTCTATCAACTGGCTAAGAAGTCGGATGACTATGCCATGCTCAAAAAGCATTATGAAGCAGGCTTTAAACTGGATACATTCATGCCAAACAAGGTGCAGGGATTTACAACAGACAAGGATGTATTGGCCATTCATGACAGCAAGAAGTCGCTTGAAAAACTTCTCGCCGACATGGTATCAGACAAGACCGATGAGGAACTAAGAAATGAATATGGATTCAGAGACACGAGAGATTGGAGTTGGGCTGCTGCACGTTCTGCAATAAGAAAAAACAAAAATACAGATAAATACATAACACAAGTTTGCTATAGACCATTTGATACAAAATGGACTTATCTACATAAAGATATAGTTGGACGCCCACGTCCCCTCATCCAACAATCCATGATGGGTAAGGATAACTTGATGCTTTGCATTGGAAAGCAAGGCTCCGCCATAGGCAATACCGAATGGTCGTTGATATTCATGTCTTCTTTACCAACTGATAAAAATGTGATTCCTCGTGGCGGTGCCTATCTGTTCCCGATGTATCTATATGATGAACTGGGAACCAAAACTTTCAACTTTGCACCGTCTGTTATCAAAGAAATAGAGTGTCGTACAGGACTTCAGCTACAAGAAGATACAGATACGGAACGTAAAGATAGTGGTTTATTAGGTGCAGACATCATGGACTACATCTACGCGGTACTCCATTCTTCGGAGTATCGCTCCACCTATCATGAGTTTTTGCAGAATGATTTTCCTACAATACCTTACCCTAAGGATGGCACTTACTTCTTGCAAATGGCAGCTTATGGCGCAAAACTGCGTAAGTTGCACTCTTTGGAAGACATCCAACAGAAAGACTTCATCACACAATATCCTATAAGCGAAGGGGACAACATGGTAACAATGCGTAAGTTTGAAGATTGTGGCAATGGATTTGGCAAAATATGGATTAATAAGTACCGATATTTTGACCATGTTCCTGTTGAATCCTGGAGTCTTATCATTTCAGGTTATCAACCACTCGACAAATGGCTAAAAGACAGGATTGGCAAGAAATTGAGTGGTGATGATATTCGTCATTACCAAAAAATGGTTGTGGCATTGACTAAAACGACAGAGATTACAGATGATATAGACTCTCAGCTTGTGCTATAACTTCGATAAAAGGATAGCACATTTCACAAAGAGAATATAAAAATTCCTTTGCTATTTGATACAAAAAATATAATTTTGCAAAAAAATAGACAGATATGAAAGAAAGAATAGCGAACATTTCGAGCAATGTATCATCACGACACATAGCCCATACTTATTGTCATGCCTTAATGTGTTGATGTTGGCTTCTAAACTTCATCAAAATGAAAGCATCAAAGAAGATGTTGAACATACGGTTGCTTCCACCAACATGGTCAAGCCATCCGACGTTGCCGTTTATGGTCTCTATCCAAATACAGAAGATGAGGAATATTGCAAGAGTCTCATCTCCGAGCGTACAGGATTGATTTGCGTAAACGAACTGGACAGTGTATCTGAAGTCATCGGTGAAGACTTCAATAGATTGTATCGTCTCTATATGAATACTCTCAAAAAGAAATAACTATGGCTGTAGGAATCGAAGCGATAGACAAGCTAAAATAACCATTATTTGCTTTTTCACCGTTATCATCTCGTCATTCACGGAAATGACGTTCTTCACCTTCTTCACGTAAGTAGGAATGATGCCCTTGCCAGCCCCCAACCCAGCAACTCAATCTATATTTTCCCTAAAGAAATCAAGCAAAGGCTTCAAGTCATCCTTGTTTAAATCCCAATAAGCCTTGTCGTCAAAAAGCCAATGCCCCTGACCTATCTTGTCTCGCTGCCTGTTACTTAATCTTTGAGAACTTATATAAGTATGCAACTTCGCTTTGCGATTGGAAACATTATACATCAACTTTCCTTCAGAATCCTTGATACCCTTCACACACATTTCATAGTCAGTAAAGCAACCCCACCATTCCTTGTGAATATCTTTACAAGCCAAGGATTCCATCAAAGTCTCCACATCTCCATCGTTTTGATTGTCGGGATATAAGAAGAATGGAAAAGAGATACGATTAAGCTGCATGTTCTCCATCACATCCTTCTTTCTCTTGGCATATCCCCATCCTTTGTCAGGGAAATCTGCATCAAGAATTACCAATACGTTGTCGCCTTCATCCTGAGATTGACGAATCTGATTTTGTATAGACTCGCCAAACAGGTTACCAACTCCATTCATAAAAATGAAGCAGACTTCTTTATCTGGGAAATATTGAGCAAGAATAGTCTTCAGAAAATTATACTCAGAAGTCTTGTCATGTTTTGCTTCGATAAAAATCTTGTTCATACTATCTTACTTCAATTTCTTGATTCAACGAATAGTCTATGCTATCAAGGGAATAATGATAAGCCTTCAACTCCGAATCTGGAGTACTCAGGAGTTTAAAGCATGCGGCATCCTGAGCAACCTCCTTTTCGCCAATGGCAGCATCCCGAAGCCCCTTGATAGAATCAATATCATGCGTTGTCGCAAAGATTTGAACATTATTTTTACGAGCAGCGAAAATAACAGCCTTCCACAACCCTGACATGACGGAAAAATGGAAACCGTTACTTATCTCATCTATCAACACGATACCATTCTTACATTCATATAAGGTAGTGAGAATCGAAAGAATCTTACGAGCGCCATCTCCCATCATGTTGATAGGGATACGTTGACTCAAACCTATGTCAACCAACACTTCATTCTGGGAAAGTACAAAATCTTTCAATTGTGGTTCTATCATCCTCAAGGCATCTATGATAAACTTTTCGTCCTTGTTCTTGATGACATCCACCAATCCCTCGATGGAAGTGTAAAAGTCATACTTAGGATTGAGATAACGACATGTTATTTTTTCTTTGTATCGCGAATCCAGCTTTACTCTTTGCTCCAATTCGTTCTGTCCAGAATGCGACAAGATGATGGAAGCCTCATAAACCTCATCGCCTATTTTGCTTTTCAGTACCAAGCCATAATGGGCGTTAGAATCCGTAGAAGCTATATTGTTTTCATCGCCCAGCAAATCTATCTTGCTGCTTGAAGACTCAAACACGGAGATTTGCAACTCTCGTGTCTCGTGATTGGTAGCCTTGATAGAAATCGAATGAGTAACATCAAGAGAATAGAAATCCAAAGTCATATCAGAAGCCTCCAATTTCCTATAGTTGCGCAAAAGATTAATATTCAATGGCAACTTCGGATTCGAGACTCCAGATATGAGAAAAATAGCATCCAGAAGAGACGATTTTCCACAATTGTTCTTTCCGAAGAAAAGATTAATTTGCTTCAACCCTTCTATTTTGGAATGTTTAATTCCTCTAAATCTTTCTATTTCTATATCTCTAAACATAATAGTCTTCTTTTTAAGAGTGTTTATCTAACTTATACTAAGATAATGCAAAGTTACGTTTTTCCTTCGAAACCGCCAAACTTTTACTGGAAAAACTTCGTGGCTGCATCTATGGCATCTAGGCGGAGGAACCACGAGATTAAACACCTCTGTCTCTTTTTGAGAAACAAAGGTGTCCCTATAATATAATAATAATGTGTCAGAGTCGATATTTGGTATTATGCCCCATGGAAGAGGTATTCTTCCTGAATCTTCTTGGCAAGTTCCGTGAAGAGCTTGTTGACCAACTCATCCGCTACCTCGATGGCGTGCATCAATAACTTGTCGGAGAAGTCCTGCAAGAGGTCGGATGCCTTCATCGGGAAATCCTGGTAGAGTTTCAAGTATTCTGCCTCCATCTCCTTCTGGCGCTGGTCGTTCTCAGCCTCCAACTTGGCGTAAGTCTCCTTGATGATTGGAGCGAAGTCGTTGTA
>ERZ808277.513-NODE-513-length-11863-cov-2.464262_pt1 | contig 11863 bp, 10 predicted proteins | sample MGYA00521240_ERZ808277 | MGnify/ENA primary metagenome ERZ808277 (study PRJEB31516, sample SAMN03275599) | gut metagenome | biome: mammalia-associated habitat; material: feces | host: Papio cynocephalus | place: Kenya | collected 2012-07-17 ... | reverse complement strand
CTCGGTTCTGAATAGGATTGTTGAGCGCGTCTTGGGGTCGTTCCCTTCGAACTCCGCGTTTTCAAGCAACAGCTGCACGGCCGCTTTGTACTGGGCGACGCTCTGCAGATCGCGGCGGAGCTGCTGCGGGTGCTTTTCGTAATATTCCCGCGCCTTATCGAACTTGTCCCGCCGTTGCCCCACATCGCCGTACCAAACGCCCGGCGCGTCAGGAGGAGGCTGCCAATTTAGTCCGCGTGAGGCCAATTGAAGCACTTTCCGTTCAACGGCCTTCTGCTTCCAGCTGTCCCTCGCCTGGTTCTTGCACCACTCAGAAATGAGATTATAATCTCCGCCGGCTGCGTTCATGTATTGTTTGATATGGTCCGTGAGGGAGATGTGTTTTGTTGGGGGCTCGGTGTTGACACGTCTTGAGGTGGGATCGTGGTCTGGGTGGCCTCCGCATGCTTAACCTTGGCCATGATGTCGAGATAATGCTTGGCTCCCTTATTTTTCGGGTCGGCCTTCAGGAGCTGTTTAAGCTCTTGTTCTTTCTCGTAGAAATCTTTGAGGGTTGTTTGGTTGTAAGCGCCATCCTTGGCATGGGTGCCGATGGTTTTGAGCGCGGCAAGGGCAAGAGCCCCATACTGGTCGCCGTTGATGCTGCCCTTGCGGGGTGGTAGTGTACGTTTTTGGGTTCGGCAGAAGCCGAAGTCGCCATCGGTGATGCGCTTGGGCACTTCCTCACGGAACCCTTCCTTCGACAGCGCGTAGGAGTGACTGATGACATCGCCTGTGAAGTCTTCGGTGTATCCGCCCGCCGTGAAGTCTTCGGTGCGCCGAGCCAGCTGTTGCATCTCAGCCACCCGCTTGCGCATGGGCTCCCGGTCCTCCTTCGGGAGCTTCTCGATAATGGCCTCCCAGTCGCGTTCGGCGGCTTGCCGAATGAGCCGCAGGGGCGGGGGAGGTTGGATGGGCGACAGAAGGGTGAAGAGGTGGTATAATACGCCGCATTATGAGTATGGTATCTTTTGAGGCACCGCGCGGAATGCGCGATTTTTATCCGGAAGACATGGTTTGGCGGAACCGGGTGTTTGATGCCTGGCGTGCAGCTGCGGAACGATTCGGGTTTCAGAACTATGATGCGTGTGTGGTGGAATCGTTGGAATTGCTTCAACGCAAGAGCGGCGAGGAAGTTTCGGAGCAGATTTACGCGTTTGAGGATAAGTCTGGGCGAAAGTTGGCATTGCGCCCAGAAATGACGCCTACGTTGGCGCGAATGGTGGCTGCGCGGCAGACGCGGCTTCCGTTTCCGATTAAGTGGTATGCCATTGCGCAGTGTTTCCGTTATGAACGGATGACACGGGGGCGGAAACGCGAGCATTATCAGCTGAACATGGATATTATTGGGTCTGAGGACGTGTTGTGCGAGGCGGAGATTCTGGGCGCGGCGGTGGCGGCGATGCGGGATATGGGCTTGCCGGACGAGGCATGGCGGATTCATGTGAGCAGCCGTGCGTTGTTGGGTGAGCTTTTGGCTAAGAGTGGGATTCCCGAGGTGCAGCATGCTGCGGTGTTCATTGCCTTGGATAAGCGCGGGAAGATTTCTGACGAGGAGATCGCCGGATTGCTTCGGGCAGAGGGGTTGGGCGATGCGGCTATTGCCAAGACGTTTGAGCTTTTAGCGGTCACCTCGCTGGAGGGAGCGGAGGCGCTCGCTGGAGCGGAGTCTCCCGCCATTGCCAATCTGAAGGCGTTGTTTGCGCTTGCACGGGAAATGGGGTATGAGGAGCTGTTGATGTTCGACATCGCGGTGATTCGTGGATTGTCTTATTACACAGGGATTGTTTTTGAGGCGTTTGACGTTCAGCGGAAGTTTCGCGCTATTTTTGGCGGCGGGCGTTATGATTCGTTGTTGGCGTTGGTCGGCGGACAACCTACGCCGGCGGTTGGGATGGGGTTTGGGGATGTGGTGGTGGGAGAAGTGCTTCGGGAGGTTCTGGGTTCCCGGTGCCCGGTTGCCCGCCGTGGGTATATGGTGGGGTATATGGCTATCGAGCAGCGCCCGGCGGCTGTGGCGTTCGCCGCTAGGCTGCGTGCAGAGGGGAATGATGTGGATTTGGCATTGCTTCCGCAGAAGCCGAAGCACTTTTTTAGCAAGGCCGGAGCCTCATCGGCTAAGTATGCTGTCTTTCTAGGGCCGGATGATTTAATTGCTGGGGTTGCTCAGGTGAAGAATCTGGAAACGCGCGAGGTGCTGCCGATGGCACTTGCGCCTGTGCGCTAAAGCGTTTTCGGAATTGTGCCAATAGACGGATGCTGGAGAAAATCTCTGGCATCCGTTTGTTTTAGAGCTGTGTTCAGGGGTAAGCAGCAGGGGAAGGGGATGTGGCAGACGGTAGGGAATGAAACGGATTCGTGTTATGATAAAGGAGTATAAGTTACGGAGGGATCACATGATGCGCGGTGTGATGACGGGATTGTTCTTGATAATAACGGTACCGGTGGCATGTGCGGCAGAGTGGGTGCCGGTGTTTTCGGATGAGTTCTTGAACGAAGGGCGGCCAGATGCGTCAAAATGGCGATATGAGCGGGGCTTTGTCCGTAATTCGGAACCGCAGTGGTATTCAGATGCGCTCCAGAATGTGGCTGTGCGTCAGGGTGTGCTGGAGTTGATTGCGCGAAAGGAGACGCTATCTCAGCCGAATCCTGATTTTGTGAAAGCTCCGCCAGCGGTTCAAGCTTCTTGGCCAAAGCAGACTACACACATTCGGTTCACGTCGGGCTCTATTGATACGAAGGGGAAGTTTGCGTTTCGGTATGGGAAGATGGAGGTTCGAGCCCGCTTGCCGAAAGGGCAGGGAGTCTGGCCGGCGATTTGGACGCTCGGAGTCCAGCGACGGCATCCGGATTGCGGGGAGATTGACGTGATGGAATACGTGTGGTCTTCTCAGCAAACCGTCTGGAGTACACTTCATTTTGTTGGTTCACGGGATTTGCCGCAGCGTGTTCGGAGCGGAGGTTTTACCGGAGCGTCCGTGTTGGATGGCGCGTGGCATGTGTATGGAATGGAATGGTCAGCCGAAAAAATAATTTTTACGTTTGACGGAATGCCCTATTTCACTTTTCCGCTGGATTTGGCGAACCGCCCGGACGGAAGCAATCCCTTTCGGGAACCGCATTATGTGAAGCTGAATTTGGCTCTCGGTGCTCCTGGTAATTGGGGCGGTAAGCTGGATGAGACGATTCTGCCGCAAACGTTTGCTGTGGATTATATCAGGATCTGGCAAAAGCAGGAAGCTACTTTAGGGGAAAAGCTGACTCGATGAGTCGCTAGCAGGAGAAACCACGTTTGCCGCGGATGGGAAGCAATTGTGTCGAATCATGGATGCGGAGAATCCGAGCTCCGCTGCCGGTTGCAGAACAAAGGCGCGTAGGTGGGCACGCGGGTGCGGTAACGTCAGTGTGGGGGTGTTCGAGACAATGCCTTCGTAGGCGATGATATCCAAATCGAGGGTTCGTGGGCCATTCGTCACGGTACGGATTCGCCCAAGGTCTGCCTCAATTCGGTGTAGGGCGCATAGAAGGGTATTTGGGGGGAGCGAGGTTTCAAGCAAAAGTGCAGAGTTGAGAAAGCGCAAGTGTTCAAACTCGGCAGGAACATCCACGGGGCTCGTCTCATACCGCCCGGCTAAACGAAGAATCTCCGTCCCCGGCAATGCGGCGAGGGCTTGAATGGCCTGATCTAGAAAGTGCTCCCGATTGCCTAAGTTACTCCCAAGAGAAAGGAGTACACGTGCCATAAGCTAGGCCTTTTCGAAACCGAGCACGTGACGCATGTTATAGCGTCCGGGCTGGCGCTCTTGGAGCCATTGGGCGGCTTTGAGTGCGCCTTTTGCAAACGCTGCACGCGATACGGCTTTATGGGTAAGCTCTACGCGCTCCTCATCTGCGGCAAACATGACGGTATGATCGCCGACAACAGACCCGCCGCGCAATGCATGAATGCCAATTTCTCCCGCCGGGCGTTCACCGACAATACCGTGCCGACCATATGAGGCAACAGCATCCAGTTTCACGCCGCGGCCATCGGCTAACGCCTGCGCCAATCCAAGAGCAGTTCCGCTTGGAGCATCTTTTTTGTGCCGGTGATGCATTTCAACGATTTCAGCATCATAGCTATTGTCCAGAACGGAAGCTGCGCGGCGAACCAATTCCAACAACAGATTCACACCAAGTGAGAAGTTGGGGGCGAAACAAAGTGGAATCTCCCGTGCTGCTATGTCTACTGCGGCCAACTCTTCGGCCGTTAGACCAGTTGTCCCAAGCACGTAAGCCTGATGTCGTTTGACGGCGTTTAACAGATTCGCGGTGACACAGGTGTGAAAGGTAAAGTCAATGATGGTGTCTGCATTCTCCGGCCAAGTTTCCTGGTAGATAACGCCGGGAAGCGCTTCCGTACCAATCAGGGGGTGCCCAGAGACTTCTGTAACGGCAACAACGGAGAGGCCGGCTTCCCGTGCACTGCCAAGCAGCATTTGCCCCATACGCCCGGCGCCGCCCAAAATAGCCAACTTCATGTTTAACCCTCCACTTTAGATCAGCGCCAAATGAGCTAGACAAGCCTTGATTTTTTCCATACAAGCAGGATTCGGTTCGCAGAGCGGTAGACGGTAAACGAGCTGAATCTTCCCCATCAGCGCTAATGCGGCTTTGACAGGGATGGGGTTGGTATCACAGAACATGTCGCGGAAAAGCGGATAGTACTTTGCATGGTATTCACGTGCTTTGACGAAGTCGCCATCTAACGCCAAGTTGACCATTTCGGTCATTGCCCGCGGAATAATATTGGAACAGACCGAGATGACACCTTCTGCTCCTACGGAAAGCATGGGCAAGGTGAGGCTGTCATCGCCGGAAAGGATGGTGAAGTCTGGGCATAACTGCTTAATGGCCGAGACGCGATCTACGCTTCCGGCAGCTTCTTTTACGGCGCAGACGTTGGGATGTTTTGCCAAACGGGCTACAACCTCCAGCGGGATTTCCTTCGCACTGCGCCCGGGCACGTTATAGAGCACTACGGGGACGCCTAAATCTGCCACGGCTGCGAAGTGGCGGTAGAGCCCTTCAGCATTGGGTTTGTTGTAGTAGGGGGTTACCTGCAATGTGGCGTCTACACCAATACCAACGATTTCTTTGGTTAAGTGAATGGCCTCTTCAGTGGAATTAGCACCGGTTCCGGCGATGATTTTTGCTTTTCCATCAACGGCATCAACCGTTGCCTCAATAACCTTCAGGTGATCGGTTGGATTGAGCGTGGGGGACTCCCCTGTGGTGCCTACGGGGCTTACTCCTGCAACACCTTCTGCGATTTGCCATTGAATCAAGGCTCGCAATGCGCCGTAATCCACAGAACCATCTGCATTGAAGGGCGTTACCAATGCACTGAAGACACCTTTAAGTTTGAGCATGATTAATTCCTTGCTTGGGTTGCCGGATAGTGTAACACAGGCGGGTAGAGATGTGTGTAAGTTTATGCCTTGGAGGTTTAGACGTCTGTATTATCAACGACCAGATTGTTCAGAATGTACTGACGTCGGTCGGGAGTATTTCCCCCCATGAAAAATCGAAGCGTTTCCTGAACGTAAATGTCATTGTGAATATTCACGGGCGTGAGGCGAATGTTTTCCCCAATAAAGTCGCGGAATTCAGGAGCGTTGATTTCTCCCAAGCCTTTAAAGCGCGTGATTTCCGCTTTGCCTTTACAGGCGGCAATGGCCTGCTCGCGTTCGGCATCGGTGTAGCAGTAGACATTATGTTTGGCGTCTCGGACGCGGAAAAGCGGCGTCTCCAGAATGAATAACCTTCCTTCTTTAATGATATGGTCGTAGAAACGAAGAAAGAAGGTGATGAGGAGATTACGGATGTGAAGGCCATCAACATCGGCATCCGTGGCGAGGACGACCTTCCCGTAGCGGAGCGTATCGGGAGATCGCTCAATCCCAAGCGCACGGATTAGGCCGTAGAACTCTTTGTTCTTATAAATCACATCTCGCTTCAGTTCGCACACGTTTAACGGTTTTCCGCGCAGCGTAAAGACGGCCTGTGTATTCGTATTACGGGCTTTCACCACCGTTCCGCCGGCGGAATTTCCCTCCACCAAAAAAAGCATGGTGTCTTCGCCGGTGCCTTTGGCCTTGTTGAGATGCTGCCTGCAGTCGGTGAGCTTATCAACGCGAATGGCGTTTTCTCGAGTACGTTCAGCGATCGTCTTGCGAAGACCCTTCATGTCCTCACGCAGTTTCTGCGTCTCTTCCACCTTGGCGAGCAGCCGTTGGGCAGCTTCCGGGTGGCGGTGCAATTCGTTTTCTACAGCCTTCTTGACTTCACCTACGAGGTCAGAACGGATTTCCACGTTCCCAAGCTTATTTTTTGTCTGACTTTCAAAGGTGGGATTTTCCATGCGAATGGCAATGGCAGCCACGATGCCATCACGTACGAAATCTCCATCAAATCGTTTTTGGGCGAACTCTTGGACGCCTTTCAGGATACCCTCCTTGAACGCTGTCAAATGTGTACCACCATCGTTGGTGTACTGTCCGTTAACGAAACTGTAGTACTCTTCACCCATATGGTTGGTGTGTGTGAAGGCAAACTCAAACTGGACGAACGACAAGTCGTCTACTTTGGCGCGGGCATGAATCGGTTCATACAGCTGTTCCATGGCGGCTTCGGTCTGGATGAGATCCAGCAGTCCCTGTTCCGAAGTGAAGGTCTCTCCGTTCAGTTCTAGGGTTAGCCCGGCATTGAGGTAGGCGTACATGCGCAACCGCCGCTGAACCAGATCTTTTCGAAAGGCAAACTTTGGAAAAATCTCGTTGTCCGGCAAAAACGAGATGAACGTGCCATTTCGTTCCTTCGTTTCCCCTTCACGCGTATTTAACAGCCGCCCTTTTGAAAAAACGGCTTCAACAAACCGCCCCTCTCGAGTCGAGCGCACAAGAAAACGTTCAGAAAGCGCATTCACCGCCTTCGTTCCAACGCCATTCATGCCCACGGAACATTGGAACACTTTTGTGTCAAACTTCCCGCCGGTGTTGATCTGACTGACGCAATCGACTACTTTCCCGAGCGGAATCCCCCGCCCATAGTCTCGGACAGAAACCTCTCCGGTGTCATAGTTCAGCTGAATAACCACGCGTTTACCAAACCCCATGGCGAATTCGTCAATGGCGTTATCAATGACCTCTTTCAGAAGCACATAAATTCCGTCCTCATAAAGGGAGCCATCCCCCTTTCGCCCAATGTACATCCCCGTGCGCGTGCGGATATGCTCCAACGCTTCCAAGTGTTTAATGGCGTCTTCGTCATATGTTGTCGTGCTCTTCGCCATGTGTACTCCTCGTGATAATCAAGGCGTGCAGTATACCAAAAGATACGGCAAAACCAAAAACTGCCTGCGGGCTCCCGAGCGAGTCGAGTTCCGTCCTCTTCCTTCCTCGTCTTTGTATGATAGGGAGCCGCGCGGGTGTAAAAAGGTATCGTCCAGTTTCACTCCGAATCCGGGGCGGTTTCATTCAGACTGACCCCGCCCCAACATTCTTGTCATCCCATCCGGAATGTATTTGCTCTGCATGGCATGCGCGGCGCAGGGGGTGAAGAAAAAGATTGCTTACTAACCTCTGAGTTGGTATACTTTTTCCTGTCGCGTGCGTTTTGGTTGCGAACATGCTTGGCGCGTGGTACAGTACAGCCTGTAAGTTTGAGAAAGGTTGGAGCGGCGTTATGGAAAATTTGGATGCCCTTTTGGAGAAGATTCGTAAGGATGGAGTAGAGGCGGCGCAAACCGAGGCTGATGCCATTGTGGCAAAGGCGCGCAAAGACGCGGCCGAAATCACTGCGAAGGCTCAAACTGAAGCGGAGGCCACAATCGCCCGGGCGCAGGCGGAGGCCACGCTTGCTGCGCATGGGGCAGAGGCAACTATCCGGCAGGCGGCGCGCGATGTGCTGCTCAAACTGGGGCAAGACATCGAGGCGCTCTTTGTACGCACCCTTGGCGGGGTGGTGGATGAAACGCTGACGCCGGGACCTCTGGTGGAAAAATTGGTGGCTGATGCGGTGGCTGCTTATCTCGGCACGGGGCACATCGTGCTGACAGCCGGAGCGGATCTGGTGCCGGCATTGAAAGCCCGCCTAGCCAAACAGGGCGAAGTTACGGTGGAAACCGATGCCCAGATGGGAACAGGGTTTCGTGTGCGCCTCCACGGAGGCCGGGTAGAACACGATTTTTCCGGCGAGGCGATTACCGAAGCACTGGCAGCCTTGCTTCGCCCACAGTTGGCTGCGTTACTGAAGGACTAAAACGTCATGAGTACAGGGTACTTGCTGGCCTCGCTGCCCATGCTCTTTCCGGATCGTCCGCCGGCCATTTCGGCAGACGCATTCGTGGCGGCTTGCCGGGCTGCTTTGCCTGCATCTGCGGCGGAGACAGCCGAACGCCTGCTCATCGGCTATGCAGAGCCTGATGCAACGGGCTGGGCGCTTGCTTGGCAGGGAATCGAGGCAGCCCTGCTGCGGGCTATCGGGCGGAAACGATTGGAGCGCCGGGGCGGAGGAGCGCAGGCTGAGGCTGTGCCGCCTGAAACTTCGGCCTGCCCAGTCTGGCTGGAGCGGGCGGTGGCGGCGGCATTCGAGTCTTCGTCGGATCCATTGACGAGAGAACGTGCACTGCTGCGGGTCTATTGGGCTGCGGCAGATGATTTGGCGGGGTTTGACCCTATGGCGCGTGGGCAGGTTTTTGCTTACGCGGTTAAGCTTCGGCTGGCGCTTCGGTTGGCAGCTTTGGATGAGGCGCGTGGAAAGGAGCGCTTGGAGGAAGCACTGCCTGAGGCTCCGCGCCTGGTGCGGCAGGGTTGAAGACCGAGCGCGGCAGATAACGGTTTGGTAAGGATGGAAACCCATGAGTAAAACAACGGGAAACGTAACAGGCGTCAACGGGAACATGATTACAGTGGCCTTTTCCGGCGCAGTGGCGCAGAATGAGGTGGGTTATGCGTGTATTCCGGAGGCTGGGCGGACCTTGCGCCTGATGAGCGAGATTGTGCGTGTGCGCAACGGTGTGGCCGATATGCAGGTATTTGAGGATACGCGCGATCTGAAGGTGGGTGATGAATTGGACTTTACGGGGGATTTGCTGTCAGCAGAGCTGGGGCCTGGCCTGTTGGGGCGCGTCTATGATGGGTTGTTGAATCCCTTACCTGAGCTGGCCGAAAAGTGTGGCTTTTTCCTTCAACGGGGAACGTATCTGCCCTCGCTTAGCCGCACCGCCAAATGGCATTTCACGCCGAGAGTTCTCCCTGGTGTTCGCCTGACGGCAGGGGAAACGGTGGGAACAGTGCCCGAGGGTGTCTATACACATCGCATTATGCTGCCCTTTGCTTGGCGTGGAGTCTATACAGTTAAATCCGTTTGCCCCGAGGGAGATTACACGGTTGAAGATGAAGTGGCGGTGGTGGTTGATGCCAGGGGGGGGGAACACGTTGTTCGTTTGATGCAGCGCTGGCCGGTCAAGCTTCCGATTACCTGTTACGCTGAGCGGTTGCGGCCAACGGAGACACTTTCTACGGGGATTCGCTCGGTCGACACCTTCTTTCCTGTAGCGGTGGGCGGAACCTATTGTATTCCGGGCCCCTTCGGTGCCGGAAAAACGGTCATTCAGCACCAGACATCGCAATATGCTGATGTGGATATTGTGATTGTGGCTGCGTGCGGAGAGCGTGCCGGTGAAGTGGTTGAAACACTGCGCGAGTTCCCGGAGCTGAAAGATCCTAAAACTGGCCGCACGCTGATGGATCGCACGGTGATTATTTGCAATACGTCTTCCATGCCGGTGGCCGCGCGTGAAGCTTCGGTTTATACCGCAGTAACGCTCGCTGGCTATTATCGCCAAATGGGGCTGAATGTGCTGCTGCTGGCCGATTCTACGTCGCGTTGGGCACAGGCCTTGCGTGAGATGTCTGGGCGCCTGGAAGAAATCCCGGGCGATGAGGCCTTTCCTGCTTATTTGGAGTCGGTAATTGCCGGATTCTACGAACGTGCCGGGCGCGTACGTCTGAAAGACGGTACCATTGGATCGGTTACCATCGGCGGCACGGTTTCTCCGGCTGGCGGCAACTTTGATGAACCGGTTACGCAGGCTACACTGAAAGTGGTTGGTGCGTTTCACGGGCTTTCACGGGCGCGGTCGGATGCACGCCGTTTTCCGGCTATTGACCCGTTGGATTCCTGGAGTAAGTACCGCTCGGTGATTGAGCAGCCACGCGTGGAAGCGATGCGTGCCGTGCTTCGTAAGGGCGCGGATGTGGAGCAGATGATGAAGGTCGTCGGAGAAGAGGGAACGGCGATGGACGACTTCATGGTCTTTTTGAAGAAAGAGCTGATAGACGCGGTCTATTTGCAGCAGAATGCCTTCAATGAGGTGGACGCAAGCTGCTCGGTGGAGCGGCAACGCGCCGCCTTCGATGTTTTGGAACAAATCGTTAATGCGCCATTTGCCTATGCGGACAAGGCGGCTGCTCGGCGTGCTTTCTTGCAATTGCAGCAGGCGTTTATTGATTGGAACAACACGCCCATGGGCGTGGATGAGTATGAAACGCGCCGTGCGGCGGTGCTTGCACGCGTTTCGGAGGCTCCTCATGCATAAGGTGTATCATCAGATTGACAACATTTCCGGTTCTGTGGTGACGCTTCGGGCGCCTGGTGTGAAAAACCGGGAGTTGGCGGAGATAGACTCCCGTGTAGGGTCATCGTTGGCGCAGGTAATCAAGCTCGCCGGGGAGGAAGTAACGCTTCAGGTTTTTGCTGGTGCGCGCGGCGTAGCCACGGATGCCCGGGTGCGTTTTCTTGGGCACCCCATGCAGGTGCCTTTTGGGGATGAATTGTTGGGACGGGTGTTTACCGGGTCGGCCAAACCGCGTGATAACGGGCCTGAGCTGACCATGAATCCAACAGATATCGGAACGCCTTCGGTTAATCCGGCCAAGCGAATTATCCCGCGCCATATGGTGCGCACGGGTATTCCGATGATTGATGTGTTCAATACACTGGTTGAAAGCCAGAAGTTGCCGATTTTTGCTCGCGCAGGTGAACCATATAATGATCTATTGGCGCGGATTGCCTTGCAGGCTGAGGTTGATATCATTATCCTCGGAGGCATGGGGTTAAAACATGATGACTACTTGGCCTTTCGTGATACATTGGATGCTTCCGGCGCACTCTCGCGCACGGTGATGTTTGTGCATACGGCGGCCGATCCGGTGGTGGAGTGTATGCTTGTGCCGGATGTTTCTTTGGCTGTGGCCGAACAGTTTGCCTTGAAAGGGAAACGCGTCCTGGTGTTGTTATCTGACATGACGTCATTTGCTGATGCCATGAAGGAAATTGCTATCACCATGGAGCAGATTCCATCCAATCGCGGTTATCCCGGCGATCTCTATTCGCAGCTGGCCGCCCGGTACGAGAAAGCCGTGGACTTCGAAGGCGCGGGCTCGATTACCATCTTGGCCGTAACCACCATGCCGGGTGATGACGTGACGCATCCCGTACCGGACAACACCGGTTATATCACGGAGGGGCAGTTTTATCTGCGTAACGGCCGCATCGAGCCTTTCGGCTCCTTGTCGCGTCTGAAGCAGCAGGTGAATAAGGACACACGGGAAGACCACCGAACCATTATGGATGCGATGATTAAGCTCTATGCGCAGTATAAAGACGCCGCCGAAAAGCAATCCATGGGTTTCCGCATGAGTGAATGGGACAACAAGCTTTTGCGTTATGGAGCATGTTTTGAGGAAAAGATGATGGATCTTTCGGTGAATATCCCACT
>ERZ808277.510-NODE-510-length-11925-cov-3.711710_pt1 | contig 11925 bp, 2 predicted proteins | sample MGYA00521240_ERZ808277 | MGnify/ENA primary metagenome ERZ808277 (study PRJEB31516, sample SAMN03275599) | gut metagenome | biome: mammalia-associated habitat; material: feces | host: Papio cynocephalus | place: Kenya | collected 2012-07-17 ... | reverse complement strand
AACGGCAAAGCCTACAACTGCAACTACAGTTCAGACAACAACCACAACGGCAAAGCCTACAACTGCAAGTACAGTTCAGACAACAACCACAACGGCAAAGCCTACAACTGCAACTACAGTTCAGACAACAACCACAACGGCAAAGCCTACAACTGCAAGTACAGTTCAGACAACAACCACAACGGCAAAGCCTACAACTGCAACTACAGTTCAGACAACAACCACAACGGCAAAGTCTACAACTGCAACTACAGTTCAGACAACAACCACGACAGCAAAGTCTACAACTGCAACTACAGTTCAGACAACAACCACAATGGCAAAGTCTACAACTGCAAGTACAGCTCAGACAACAACCACAACTACGGTTCAGACGACAACTACAACAGCTGTAGAAACATCAGTAACTACAACTAGCATTTCCATAGACTTCACACCGCCTACTCAGGATGACATTGGTGAAGAATTTGGGTTTGCTCCTAGCGACGAGGAATACGAGGGATTAATTGAATCGACAGAACTTTTTGGTTTGGATTATTACAAAATAATTTGGACTGATGAGTTGATTCCATATTCTCTTGTTATTCCTAGTGACAGTTATTCGGGTCTTAATAACTTAGAGGGTTATCTGTGCTATCAAGTATGCCCTGTAGAGGATTCAGAAAAGGTTCTTCCGGACTATAATTGGAAAGTGACGGGATGTGATTTAATGGTTTGGAGACCAGATCCAGATAGAGTTATAGATTTTGATACATGCAGAGTTAATAATTATTGGGACAAGCAGTATGGTTTCGTAATTATCCCGATGAAAGTAAACGAAAAAGGCGAACTTGTCGAAGACTTGCGCCTTCTGTATCCGACTAGCGAATGAAGTAACGCCAAAAAAGCTGACTTTATGTCAGCTTTTTTGGCGTTATTTTACAAAATTTACTAAAAACCACACAAAACCAAATCCTGCAAATCCCTAAGAAAAACTCCCAAAACTCACGCTAATATTACAAATTGTTACAAAAAAGATATATAACTGTCAAATAAGCGAAAACGCGAAAATCCGTAGATAATATTAATAAATGTAAAAAAATGGTGTATTGAAATAAAAAACGAAAGATACTAAAATCTATTTATCAATAAAAATGAAAAAGGAGAAAAAAGTATGAAAGCGTTTTTAGAAAAAAGTAAAATTAAAATTATCATGGTTACAGTAATAATAGCAACTATGATTATGCCGTTTTTTATGCCAATAGTATTAGCTGATAACACAGAAGAGAATTCAAATGACAACTATGTACAATTTACAGCTAACTGGGCAAATGGAACAAAACAAAATAATTTGGAAAGTGAGAAAGCAGGAACTATACAATTTGACTTGAAATTATCTGGTGTAAGCACAGGGTTTCAAAACTTGAAAATATTTGCAACAGAAGAATCAAGTTCATCTTTGCCAAGTTCTACCATTAAATTTAACAATACAGATTATGCCGATAATTCTAATGGAAGAATATTGGTATTTGATTCAACAATGAACTCAGGTTTAGATATACATAGTGATTTAACAGTAGTATTTGCTAAAACTAAAGATTTATCTGAATATGATAAAGTAATAAAACTTACATTAGTAGGTGAATATCAAGACCCTGTTACAAAAGAAAATAAAGTAATAAATGAAACAATTGAATTAAATGCACATGTAACACCTGTTGAAGGAGACCCTTTTAATGTCAATACAACTTATAATGATGCAACTTACTATAATAAAGAAAATATAGATAATTTTTGGCAAACAGAATGGGCAACAACAGAATTTGGTGGAGATATATATTTAACTGTTAATGCTAAAAACGCTAGTTATTTAGAATATACTATTAATATAGAAAAAAATATTAATGATCTTATGGATTATCCAGAAAACTTTACTATAGACACAAAAGAATTAGAAGATTTTGGATTTAATGTAACAATTACAAAAGAAGATGAAACTTTTGGTAATAGAACATATAAAGAACATAAAATAAAAGTAAAATTACAATATGGTACTTTAAATAATGAATATAAAGAAAATGAAGTATATAATATAAAGCAAACTTTTAAAATTCCTGTAAAATATAAAGTTAAAGAAAATATTATAGATAAATGGTTTGGTGGAATTCTAGAATTTACTTATAATATATCTGGAAAAGCACAAGGCTATACTGTTATAAATAGTAAAAATGGAAAATCTGCTAATGATATGGAAACATATAATTATACAGGACCTAATAGAGCAATTCATGCTGAAGTAGGAAAATTCGAATACTTATTTTCTGTAGATGTTCAACATACTTTACAAGATAAAACTAGAACAGATTTCAAAAGAGAAGTAGAAAATGGAGAAATTGAATTAGACTCTAAATTTGCTATAGATGTAATAGATCGTAGATTATCTGAAGATAGACAAGATATTATAGCTAAAATATTAAGTGAATCTACTGCAGATGGTAAAAAAGCTATATATGTAGAATATACAGATGCAACTGGAGGAAGTAAAAGAGCTTTTATAGATGATATATGTTATGTAAAAAATATTAATAATATATCAAGCGCTTCTTGTAAATTAGTTCTAAATAATGAAACAGTAATACAAGAAAATGTTACAAATACTGGAGATATAAGTGAACAAAAAATAGCTGCTAATAATTATTATTTAAATTTTGGAAAATTAGATGATAGTAAAACAAGTGAGAAATTTAATGTAGCAATAGATTATGTATTATCTGTTGATGATTTAGCAACAAAAATAGGCGCAGATAATATAGATAGAATAACACGTTTTTGTGTTATTGAAGATGCATTTCTACAAGGGGCAGAAACAGTAAGATTAGAACGTATTGATAATATTTCAAATATAATTGAAAAAGTATATAAGAAAAATGAAGATGATATAAAATATTTAGAAGAACATAGACATAATTCAATATTTGTTGTATCTACAGGAGAAGTAATAACATTAACAGATGAAGAAATAGCACAAATAAATGAAACATATGCTAGTAAAGAAGCAATTCTTCCAAAAAATTCTGATGGTACAAATACAGATAAACATATACTTAATAGTGAATTAGAAGCTTTAGATAATACAACAATATTAAAAAATATTAATGGTAATGATACAATTTTATATTCAATAGGAAAAGGTGGATATTCATTACAATATGGATACGCAGATGAAAGTTTTAGTTTTGATGATATTGGAGAGAAAACTGTATGTCATATTTCTGAAATAGAAACTTCACATGCAGATAACAATAAAGTATTTCCTATAAGAAGAATATATTCAAATACAGACCCGCAAAAACATGGATATAGTTCACAAAAAGTTATTGACAGTTTAGATGGAATAATTAAAACTTTTGTGGCAACATATGGATATGGTGATGCAATTCCAGCTTATGATTACTGTACTATAACAGGAGAAGAAAATGAGGCATTATCTTATTTAGAAGTAATATTACCTGATGATTATGATGCAAAAATTAGTGAATTAGGAAGAAAATATTATGGAAAAACATTTACATTAAAAATGTACAAAAATGGTAAAGTGATTAAATATGCTAATAAAACTGTAGAAAATAAAAATCCAAAAATATATGTAGAATTACCAAGTGATTTTGAATATGATATTAAAGATGTAACTATATCTAGTTCAAATGGAAAAGTGTATATTCCAAATACATATGAGCAAACAGAAAATATGGATGGAAAAACATATGATTCAGGATGGTATGTTACTACAAATAGTGAAGGAATAAATTATTTAGTAATAAATTGTGTTGGCGAATATGATAGTGCATCTGATGGAGAAGTAACAATAACAGTTAAACATAATAGAAGGTTAATAAAATCAAATGCATCAGGATACCAATGTATAAAAGCATATATGATTACTGATAATGAAAACTATGTAAATCCAGTTAATAATAGTTTTGATTTTAATAAAGATACAAATGTTCCTAGTACAGTATTTTTAGGAAGTGATAGCTTTGATGTTATTTCTTCTAATAATGTTGAGGTTAGTACAGGAATGTATGGAGAAGTAAACGGAGAAGTAAAAGGATTTGTTCCTTCAGGAGAAAGTACTGATGGAACATTAGCACGTGATTCAAGTAAATCAAATCCTAAAATATATAGTTCAAATAGTACAATAAAATATTTTTCAAAAATCGAAAACAATACAAGCACAATAGTAACAAACATCAACATGATAGCAAGACTACCAATTTCAGGTAATAAATCAATACTAGGTTCAACATATGACCTATTAGAAGATGACTACAAGTTACCAGATGAATTCTGGAATGCACACACACAAGTGGGAGGATTAACAAAAGACAATATAATACCAGAAATAAGTTTAACAAACCTACAAAACATAAAAGTGTTTTTACAAAATAATAAAGGAAGAAAAACAGAACTTCCATCATCAAACTACACCCTAGCCTACAGCACAGACGCCAATGCAGACATGGACTCAGCATACACAACATACGAGCCAGGTGTAACAGACCTAACAGAAGCAAAAACACTACAATTAAAACTAAATGACAACTACAAATTACCAGCTAAAAGCAGTATCATTCTAGAATACGAAATGACAATGCCAGATGCAAACGGTATGGTTGGAGAAATAACAGCAGTAAGTTACCAAAAATCAGGTGATACAGAACTAACACAACTAGAGCCAATTGCAGCATATGTAATGCAAGGAAATGAATTAGGAAGTATAGCATTAACAAAAATATTCCAAGGTTATGAACCAGGTACTGCATCAGAAGGAATCAGTTTAGAAGGAATAAAATTCCAATTCTTCAAAGAAGATGGAACACCATTAGTAACACCACAAACAACAGCAGAAGGAATAGCAGAAACAGATAGCACAGGTAAAATAACATTAACACAAGTTCCAGATGGAACATACACAGTTAAAGAAATAAGTACATTTGATAATTACGATAAAATAGGATATAGCACAATAACTGTAGAAAACAGACAAATAGCACAATTTGATGCAGTTCAAAAACTAAAATTATTAGGAACACTAACAATACAAAAATCATGGGAAGATACAAATGACCAACAAGGTTCTGTAACATTTAAATTAACAAGAATAGATAATGATAACTTTGATTACACAACAACAATATCAACAAATCCAGAAACAGGTATAGCAACAGCATCAGGAATTCCATATGGAACATACAAAATAGAAGAAGTATATGGACAATATGGTTGGTATGGTAGTGAACAACAAGTTGTAATAAACAACACAACAGTAAATGCAGAAACAAATAGTATAAATGTAAACTATGAAAACAAAATAGGAAGAGGAACTTTAAAAATAACAAAAGCAGTTCCAACAGGAGATAGTGTAACAGGTTTAAAATTCGAAATAAAAGGTAATGGATATGTAAATTACACAAATAAACAAGGTGAATTAGTAAACACAGATACAACAACACAAATAACAATAGGAAATGATTATTCAAGTAATGAAAACATAAATGTAGAAATTGGTGAAAACGGAAGAACAGCAACAATTACACTAACAAATATGCCATTAGGTATATACACAGTAAAAGAAATTGATATGCCAACAATAGGTGAAGGTGATAACCAAACAGAAAGATATGTTGAAGTATCAAGAACAGCAAGCTTAGATACAAATGGAGATACAGTAACATATAACTTAACAAACCAATGGAAAACAGGAACATTACAAATAGTTAAAACGGCAAAAACAGGTGTAGATTTAACACAATTCTCTGTAAAAATAACATGTGACCAAACAGAATATGGAACAAGTTATAGTGATACATATAAATTCCCTGAAAACGGTGTATTAACAATACCAGGATTATTATTAGGTGAATATAAAGTAGAAGAAATTGAATCAGATTATTACAACGCAAAATATAGTACAGAACAAAGTGAAGAAAAAACAACAACACCACAAACATACAGGGTATCATATAATAAAACAACAACATCATATATTTACAATGAAAGTACTACAGGATATGTAAAAATATTAAAAACACTAGAAGGAAAAGACGCAGAAAAAGCTGTAGGAATTAAATTCAATGTAACAGGATATGATCCAACAGGAGCATGGGTTGAAGAACAAATAGAATTAACAAAAACAGAAGAAATAAATGGTACAAAATACGCAGTTGGTACATCAAATGCAATATTAGCAGGTGGAGAATATATATTAACAGAGGTAAACACACCAGATTATTATGAAGATGCAGAAGAAGTAAGTGTAGATATTAAGAAAACAAATACAATAGAAAACCCAGTAATTGTTAATATAGAAAACAAAAGAGCAAAAGGAACCTTAGACATATCAACAACAACAATTCCAGAAGGAGGACCTTTATATCCAATAGTATACAGAGTTGTAGAAGTTGAATTAGAAGGAACAGAATATAAAGAAATAGCAGGAACAGAACAAACAATAGCAGCAGATGCAACAGGTAGAGAAGTATTAAGAGCAATAAATGCAGGAAATTACTTAGTAGAACAAGTAACAATACCAGCAGGATATATAAAAGACTTCCCACAAATAGTAGAAGTACCAAGTAATGGAACAGGATATGCAGCATTTGAAATAGAAAAAATAGAAGAATTAGAAAACACAACAGTTACAGTAAAAAAAGAAGTTCTAAATTCAAATGGAAATGTTGCAACAACAGAAGATTTTGCAAAAGCAAAATTATCAGAAAATGATAGTTTTGAAGTAAAATTAACAAATGTAGATACACAAGAAGATTACTTTGTATTTGTTGATGCAAATGGACAAGGAAAAATAAAAGGATTAAATCCAGGAACATATTCAGTAGAAGAAGTATATAAACCAAAATATAATACAGTAGGTTATGCAGTAAAAGTAGAAGAAGTATATAGTGAAATACAAGCAACAGAAGGAAAATACTTATTCACATTAGGAGATGAAACAACAGGAAATAATGAAGTTGAAATAAGAGTACAAAACCAAATAAATACAAAATTTGGTTTTGGTGGACAAGACTCACGCGATAACTTAAGTAAAGTAGATGCTGAACAACAAGAAATAACAACTGTAACAAAAACAGTAGTATATGTTGTAGATGAAGAAAACAATGCAATGCCAGGAGTAAAATTCAAATTATTAAATGAACAAGGAAATGTAGTATCATTAGGAAAATTCGGTAGTGAATTTGTAATACAAAACAAAAAATTAATAATAAATGGATTACCAGCAGGAACATATACTTTAGTATGTACAAGCGTACCAGATGGATATTTAGTACCAGAAAATAAACAAGTTATAGTATATGAAAAAGCAACAAGAACAGTAAGAGTAGAAATACAAAAGAACATCCCAAGAGGTTCATTAACATTAAGTGCAATGTATACAGCTGAAGATAATACACAAAAATATACACCACGTTCAAAATATATGATTATGAACAATGAAACACAAGAAATATTAACATTTGAGAAAAACTTAAACGGAACATATAGAGCAAGTAAACTTGCAAATGCAACAGACACGATTAATGTAAAAGCAGGAAGCATGAAGGTAGAAGGAATCCCAGCAGGTGTTGAGTATTCAGTAGCTTTGGTTGATGTATCTGAAAAGTATGGAGTTGTAAATGAAGTGCCTGAGATTGTAACTGTTGCTGAAGGAAGCGAGCAGAATGTTGTTGTGCCGGTTAAGGAGAGAAAAGGATGGGTTTGTGTTAGAAGTGAAGGTGGGTCTAGGAATGCCTTTACAACAGCGATAGATAGTGATGGAAAAGTTTGGATAGGAATAGGTTTGAGTAATGGAAGTTTTGTAAGAGAAATGATTGAATTAACAGATGATAGTATAGATAATATTAAATTTGTTGATGCACACTATACAGAAAAATCGGATATAGTGTTATTAGATGATAGTGGAAGAATATGGACTGCGAGAGGAAGCTATGATATGAATGCTAGAAGAATATTACTTGGTGAAACAGTATGTATAAATGATATAGCAGGACATCCATTCAACGGATTGAAAATACAAAAGATTACATTATCAACAAGCAGTAATTATAGCGGAATTTGGGCAATTGATGAAAATGGAAAAGTATGGAATATAAAAGACGATACTATAGAATGTGTAAGTAATGGAACAGGTATAGAAAATATAAAAGCAGTTGATTTAGCAGTAGGATCAAGCAGTGATGGACCAATATTAATTGCAGATGAGAATGGAAATGTATGGGCAAAAGGATATAATTACAGTGGACAATGTGGAATTGATACAAGAAAAGATGAATCATCATATGGCGAATCACTTGAAAATTTAACATGTATAAGTACAGAAAATAATTTAAAAGGAGTAAAAATCAAAAAGGTAGCAGCAGGAGGTCAAAATTCAATATTTATAGATGAAAATAATAGGATTTGGATTTGCGGAAGTTCAAATTATTTAGGTATAGGAGATTCAACAGAAACTGTATGGAACCCTATATGCCTAACTACTATGGAAAATAATCCATTATACGGGCTAGAAATTATTGATGTTTCAATGAAATATAAAACAGCAAATGCCATAGATTCAAAAGGAAGATTATGGACATGGGGGGAAAATCAAGATGGAATATTAGGAACAGGTGATGATAGTGATTCAAATTCGCCAATATGTATATCAGAATATGGAAATAATGAATTAAATGGTGTAAAATTAAAATCTATATCCAGTGGATATTTTTGCAACTCAGCAATAGATGAAAAAGGAAATATTTGGAGTTATGGATATAATTATGCTATTTGCGGCGGTGAATATGTTGTGGATTATGGACCTCAAGTTCCAACTAAAATAACAATGCCGGTAAATTCATATTTTACATTAAGAAATAAATTTGAAAAGATATCTATAGGTGGTAATCATGCAGCAGTTTTAGATGAAAAAGGTAAAATATGGGCATGGGGAGAAAGTCATTGTATATATGGAGGATATGGTACTGACGTTACTACTATTTCTATACAGCCGGTATGTATAAGTGATAATTATAGATTTAATGAAATATGTAAAAATAGAATAATAGATATAGTGTGTACAAACTATGGAGCAATAATAGCATTAGATGATAAAGGAAAATTATGGACTTGGGGAGAGACGTGTAGTGGATTTGATGCACAGTGGTTACACTCTAAACCGGTATGTATAAGTGAAATAAATGATAATATGCTATATGGTAAAAACATAAAAAAAATATACAAATGTGGTAACAGTAGTATAATGGCTATAGATTCTGAAGGAAATTTATATAAAGCTAATGGTGAAAATTTTGAATGCTTAAATACTAAATATACAGAATTACAAAACATTAAATTCATAAAAGCTAGTAGTGACTTAAACAATGGAAATAAGATCATAGCGATAGACTCTGAAAACAAATTATGGGTATTAGGAGAAATAAACGATGGAGTTGTAAATACAACAGATACACCAATATGTCTAACAAATACGGAAGGCTCACCTTTAAAAGATATTAAAATAGTAGATTGCTCTTGTAATGGTTATAGCAGTTATATAAGTGTGGTATTAGATGAAAATGGAAGAGTATGGACTTTTGGCAACTACTATTATTTAGGAGATGGAGAAAAGGATAGTACAAATAAAACGATATGTTTAAGTACTATGGAAAACAATCCATTGTATGGAAAAACAATAACAAAGGTATATGATTTGTGTGATGGTGGTGTAGTAGTAATAGACAGTGATAACAAACTATGGACTTGGGGATATAGATATAGGAATGGCTTGGGCTATGAGGCTTATATGCCAGTATGCTTTAGTGACATATATGGTATAAAAGTTAAAGATTTTGCTACAAGTGGTGAGTATGCAAAATGTTCTATAATTACAGATATTAATGGAGATTTATATGGTTTCGGTAACTCAGGTTACTCAAGCACAGGACCAGGTATTAATATTAATTACCCATTCCCAACCAAATTATATGGCACTACAAAATATGAAAGTCAATATAAAGACAAAGTATTTACTTCAATAGATAGTAATGGAGTAATAACAACAAAAGACAATGAAAAATATACAATGAATTCACAAGTATTTGGAGGTTTAGCAAAATATACAGAAACACCAAATACAACAAATCCAACTACACCATCAGATCCATTAAGTGAAATTGGAAAAGAAAATGTTAAAGAAATACTAAAAGTTACAGCTGCTAACGGAACAGAAACTATATATGGTGTATTAGATAAAGATGGAAAAGTATGGTCAACAAGCTTTAACAGTACTAATAAACTAGAATGTTTAAATACAAAATTCTCACAATTAAATTCAGTAACATTTGTATCTTTATATGGTGATACAAGTTATCAAAGTTATAGTGCACTAGACGAAAATGGAAACCTTTGGAGTTGGGGTTCAAATAATTATGGACAATTAGGTATAGGCTCAAGAACAACACCAACCGAACCTACTAAGGTTAATGTATCAAATGTAGAAAAAGTATTACAATATTCTTGTAATGCGATACTTATAAAAGATGAAAATGGAAATTATTGGGGTTGGGGACGAAATTCGAATGGTTTTGCAGGAATAGGCGCAACTACTATGTACTCTACACCATGTAAAATAATTGAACTTACAGGAAAAAATATAGAAATATTATTTAACAATGATTCTACAATGATTGTTAAAGATTCAAACAATAATTATTTAAGTTGGGGATATAATGTTTTAGGAGAAACAGGAACAGGAAAAACAGATAGAAGTATAGTATCACCAACAAAAATAACTGCACTTACAGGAAGAAATATAAAAGAAATTAAAAGTATGGGAGCTATGGTAGCTATAGATTCAGAAGGAAAAATTTGGACTTGGGGTGCTAATAATACTGGTAATTGCGGTAATGGTACAACTACAACAGTGAAAACACCAATATGTATAAATACAGTTAATACAGCATTAAATTCAGTAGTATTTGAAAAAGTAGAATATATAACAGAAAATATGGGAACATATGGTTATATATTAGCAACAGATTCAACAGGTAAGAAATGGACATGGGGTGATAATACATATTGCCAAATAGAATTCAGTGCTACAACAGCGATTACAACTCCACAAGAATGGAAAGATAAACTAGCAGACAAAGGCTTAGAAGCAGAAGAATATTTATTAACAGGTGCAACAACTATAATAAAAACATCTGACGGAAGACTTTGGGGCTGGGGAAATAATAATAATGGAGTGTTAGGAACAGGAACAACAACTAAAGTAACTGAACCTACAAAAATAGCTGAAGGATTAAGTGTAAATAATGCAAGATATTTATTTGTTGATGCTACAAGAATCGTAGTAGTAACAGCTGATGGAAAATTATATGTATCTGGAAAAGGTAGCAGCACAGCAGGAGATTTCGGAGGATATGCATGTATATGTATAAATGATATGACAGGAAATGCATTATCTGGAAAAGTTGTTATGAACGCATATTATGATAAAAAAGGTAATATTGCTGCAGTAACAAATGATGGAAAATTATGCATAGTAACAAATACAGCTGTGAAAAATGTATCAGAATCAGCATATGAAGCAACAGGTTCATGGGCAACAGGATTTGTAGTAACAAAAGATACAAGATATAATGAATAAATTTTAAGGAGAATGCTCTGAAATAGGGCATTCTCTATGTTTAACTTTAGAGAAGACCCCCAGTTATGCTGGGGGATATTTATTGCGAATAAATTTGAAAAATTTGTGACTTGTAAGTTAAAATGTCTCAAATTTACACAACAAAAAGCAAAAAAATTAGCCCCAAAAAATTTACGCAACAAAAAGCAAAAAAATATTGACTTTTATCCAATACCATGATTTAATACCAATTATAAAAATTT
>ERZ808277.506-NODE-506-length-12017-cov-3.192192_pt1 | contig 12017 bp, 6 predicted proteins | sample MGYA00521240_ERZ808277 | MGnify/ENA primary metagenome ERZ808277 (study PRJEB31516, sample SAMN03275599) | gut metagenome | biome: mammalia-associated habitat; material: feces | host: Papio cynocephalus | place: Kenya | collected 2012-07-17 ... | reverse complement strand
TCGGGAACGCCGCGCACGGTGCAGACGGTCGGGGTGCCCGGATGGAACGCGCCGGGGGCGGATGGATGTTGATATGGGCGTGAGAGCAGGGGAAGGGCGTTCGAGATAAAGAGGGGTTCGGCTGGGGTTTCGGGGCGGATAGACGGATTCGGCTTGGCGCATCCGCCAAAAACAAAACGGGGCGGTTCCCCGCCCCGTGAGAGTACCCGTCCGATTTTGCGGGTTAGGCTGCCCGCCGCCGAAGCGCCAGAGCGGCCGCGCCCAGAGCCAACAGTGCCAAAGCCGTCGGTTCCGGTATCAGCAGACCGTCCACTTCTTTCTGGATGGTTGCTGCATCCAGCAGATAATCCTGCCCATCGCCCTGCGTAAACCACGCGTCATATTCCGCCGAGCCGGTGTAGGCATCCGCGTTGCCGACTTTCCGCCCCCACTCTGCCCATTTGATGGGGCCGCTGGTAATTGTGGCACTGGTCAGCGTGGCTACCACCACGCCATCCACACTCAGCACCACCGTGCCCATCTGGGTGCCGCTGGAGCGGTAGCAGGAGAGGGCGACCGTCTGCCGCTTATCCGCGGCGGCGGCCACGGTGGTGCCGGCGGTGAGCGTTCCGCCTGAGGTGCTGGTGGTGAGCACATAATTGCCGGAAGCATCCAGCCCCACGCTGAAGAGGCAGCTGTTGGAGCCCTTACCAATGGAAAGGAGCGTGCCGGAGCCAACCGCCGCGCCGTAGGTGATCGAGGCGGCATAGGTAACCGAGCTGTTGGCATACAGATTAAGTGCCTGCTGCGAGCCTGCGCTGGCCGCGCCGTCGGCTACTTGCGTCCAGGTATACGTAACCGCCTGCGCTGTTGCTGCAAACAAGGCGCCGAGCGCCAATGTTAAACACATGATTCCATGTTTCATTATTTTTCCCTCTGTGTCCGTTGGGAGATTTTCCCAACAACACCGAAAACATAGCATAAGTCTCGGGGGGGGGCAAGCTTTATTTTAGTGCGTGTGTTGCGGCAGCGCGGTTAGAACGCCTCGGCGGGGAGCACGCGCAGGAACTTGGGCGCGCCGGCGCGGCTGTCGAGGCAGAGGCGCAGGGCCAGCAGGCTCTGCGGGGGGATGGCGCGGGGTAGGCGGAAGACGAGCAGCCCCTCTTCGCTCACCTGCAGGGGGCGCAGGGTGAAGCGGCGGCAGGGCGCGGGGCAGATCACCGCCCGCACGCTCAGGCGCAGCTCGCCGCAGGTGCGCGGCAGGGGCGGCGTCCGCACAAAGAGCAGGCCGCCGGGAAAGCCCCGCCAGGGGCGATCGGCCGCTAGCGGGCAGGCATAGAGAATCTCGGGATTGAATCGGTTGAGCATCGGGAACATCTCCAAAAGGGGTTCAAGGAGCGGGGGCTCTGAAAGCCCCTCCGGGGTGCAGGGGCATCCCGGAGGGGTGCGGTTAGTCGCTGAAGAAGGCCAGCGCCGCGCGCAGCAGGCTGCGAAGCGCTTCCAGCAGGATGGCCACAAACGGGTTGCTCTCCATGGCCGATCACCTCCTTTCCGGGCGGGGCTGCCGCGGCCTGAGCGGTTCAGGCGGGGCAAGCCTCCGGGTGCGGGTGTTCGCGCCGGAGCGTCAGCCCGCCGCCCCGCCGCGGGTGGCGGCGTGGGCGGGTGGGGGCGGCGGTTACGGGTTTTCCGTGTTTTCCGTTGTGCCGGCCTCGTCTTCCTTCTCGGTGGCGGAGTCAATCCGGCGCGGATATTTGAACTGCCGGAGCGTGGTGCCGCCCATACGGGTGCGGAAGAAGAGCTCCACCAGGTCGCCATCGGTGGCATAGGGCTGGGTGGTGCGCAGGGCGGCACAGGTGGGGTCCTGCACGCTTTCGAGCATCTGGCAGCGCGATTCCACGCCCAGATAGTTCACGAAGAAGCCCTCATCCTTCTGCGTGTCGTCCCACGTCAGCTTGGTGCCGAAGACGAAGATATCGCCGCGCGAGGTGATGGTGTCGTCCTTAAAGGTGGCCAGATCCACCAGGCGCGTCAGGGTGGGGAAGACCACGCCGTTCACGCGCTGCACCGCGCTCAGGGCGGCGGCGGAGCGGATGCGGCTCCCGGCGGAGGCGTTCACCACCAGCGTATGCTTGGCGGCATCCCACGGGGCGTCTTCCGTTTCAAAGACGCCGCGCACCGCGGGGGCGAAGCGCACCAGCCCGCCGATATTGATGGCGCGCCCTTCACCGGCGAGCTTGCCCACCAGCTCGGCGAACTCCGAGAGCACCAGGCGGATGGTGGCGGCCTTGACGGCGCACCCTTCGCTCACCATGCGCTCGGCCACATCGGCGGTGTTGTAAGTTTCCTTGATATCCACCACGCCGGTGTAGACCGGGTGCCCGGCGGCTTTGGTGGCGGCGGGGTTGAGCGCCACGTGATAATGGACCTGCTCCAGGGAGGGGGCGGTGTTGTTGTTCATCATGTCTGCCATGATCGATTCCTTTCTGCGGCTCCGGCGTGAACCCGCCGTGCGGAATCTGCCGCCCGGCCGGGGCGTCCGGATAGGGAGCCATCGCCCGAACGCACCCTTGGCGCATGGGTGCCGCAAAAACCCGGAGCGCCTGCACAACGTCTTCAGTCAGCAGCTGTTAGCCGTGTGCCATGCGGGGCGCACACCCGGCCGCGCGGGGGCTTGAGGGTTGCGGGCGGCGCGGTCTGTGCGCTCGGTGGAAGGCCGGGCGGCTGAGGCAGGGGTGCGGAGCTGCTCTCCTGCATGAGCTGCGCATGGGGTGCGGGCGACTGGAGAAAAATCACCTCATCCGCGCGAAGCCTGTACTCTTGCACGGGGAGGTGGTTGGCACATGTGGGCTGAAACGCTAGGAGCGCATGCTGTTTTTTGGGCGTATCGTTTACGAGGGGCGAGAATCTGAGGCGGAAGCCGGGGAGCGGAGGTGGCCGCGCGGCGGTTTTTTCCCCATGCGGGGTGTGCCGGAGAGCCGCGATCCGCGGCGGGGTTGCACGTGCGGAACAGGGCGCGGTGCATACGGGAGAAAGCACGTAAAAAGGGGGCTTGCAGGGGAAATAATAGTTTAGTATTCTATGAAATGTTGAAAGGAGGCGGAAGGGTTATGACAAAACGCGAGACGGAATCGCTCAGGCTCCGGGCGGAGATTTTCAAAGCGTTGGGGCACCCGACGCGCCTGTGGATTGTGGAGGCGTTGGCGGAGGGAGAGCGCTGTGTGGCCGATTTGGCAGACGGCGTGGAAGGGGGGCTCTCGGCCGTGAGCCAGCATCTGGCGCAGCTGCGCCAGGCGGGGATTGTGCGCGATGAGCGGCGCGGCCGGCAGATCTATTATTCGCTGACCTTCCCGAGCGTGGCGGAGGTGTGCGCGCTGCTGGGCGGGGGGGCGGTCAGGCGGCCTTCGCGCTGGGCGCGGCTGCGGCAGGTGCTGCCCGCGGCGGCGGTGGGGATGTCTTTTGCGGCACTGGTCGGCGCGGGGCTCTTCTCGGCGGCGGCCAATCAAAAAGCTTGCCGGTGCGGGGAAGCGTGGGCGTCCATGCCCCCGGTGCCGGTTGTTCAACACGAGAAAGGAAAACCAAACCATGAAAACATTATTTGTCTGCGCCGTTTTGACGGCCGCGGCCTGCGTGTTCGCCCAGGAAAAGCCAGCGTCCGAAAGCCAGGGGGCTGCCCCCTCGGCAGAAAAGACATGCTGCGCCCCGGACGACGCGGCCTGCCAGGCGCGCCCCGCTCCCAAGAAGGGGTGCTGCACGCCTCGCGGGAAGGGCGCCCCATGCCCCTGCGGTGAGGCCAGCACCTGCGGCGCAAAGGAATCGGGCAAGCCCTGTGCCTGCCCGCCTGCCTGCAAGCCCTGCGCTAAGCCCGGCGCGGAGAAGCCCTGCGCCTGCGAAGGGGAATGCGCCTGCCCGAAACCGGAAGGCCGCCCCTTCGGCGGAAACCGGATGGGCCGCCGCCCGAATGCCGAACAGCTGCAGAAGCTGCCCCCGGCCAAGCGCGCCGAAATGATGCGCAAACGCGCCGAGTGGATGCAGAAGGAAGCGGAGAAGCTCCAGAAGCGCGCGGCGGAGCTGGAGGCCAAGGCGGCCGAGGCCGGAAAGACCGCTGAAACCCCAACAGCTGAGACAAAGTAAACCCGAATCGGTGGGTCTCCTATCGGCGCGGCTGCCCTTCGGGGCGGCCGCGCTTTTTTGTATCTTCCGCGCAGGAGCGCGGCGGATCCTGAGAGCTGAGAACTGAGTGCTTAGAGCGGAGTGTTTAGAGTGGAGCGTTGAGAGGGCGGAGGATACCTGCCGGCAGGCAAAATGCGGAATAATCCAACAGGTGGGCATGGCGTGTGGAGAGCTAAGAGCTTCGAGCTGAGAGCTTAGAACGGAGAACGGAGCGTTTAGAAGTGAGCATGGGGGGCTGAAGGACGCCTGTCGTCGCCCGCCGGGTGGGTGGGGGGAATGTGGAATGAGAAAGGCGTCATGGGGACGAAGCTCTCCGTTCTCAGCTCTGAGGGAGACGTTTCATCCGGCAGGTGGGCGGGGTGTGTGGAGAGGTAAGAGCTGAGGGGTGGGGGGAAATGGGGCGTCTGTGCGCTTGGGTCTTTTCGCCGGAAATGGCGGGGCAGGTGTGCGCAGGCCGCGCAAAAAAGAGCGGGTGGGGGTATGCCGGGCGGGGCTCAGAAAAACTTTTTTCGGTCGGAAAAGGATAGGGGATGCCGGTTTCTCAGGATTGAGAATCAGAAGTGAGAATCAGGCATGAGAACGGAAGCGAGGTTTGGCTTGGAAAGCGTGTGATTAGCCCGGAATAATAGGCCGGAAACCGGTTGGCTTGGGCGGTGGAGCGGGGCGGTTCAGGCGCTTCAGAAAATACAGCATACCCGTTGAAAAGCGTGTGCCGAAAGGGCGGCCTGCGGGGCGCTGTGCAATAAATAAGTCGTTGACATGGGGGGGGGGTTAGTGCTTCAATGCAAGCAAGCTCAAAGAAGGGTTCAAAACGATGAAGATACGTTTATCCGCATCCTGTGCGGCGGCGGCTCTGGCCTCCGCCTTTTGGTGTTTGCCATCGGCGGCGCGTGGGGCCGCTGAGTTGGCTGAAAACGGTTTCCCGACTGAAAGCAATTATGCCGAAGGGGTGGGGGAAACGGTGTCGCAGAGCGATGTCTCCACAAGCGCCTATAACTATGCCGGCAAGCATTTGAAAGTGGTGCTGACCACGAAGGCTTCGAGCAAGACCATGGGAGCGGTTACGGCGGAGTCACTCTGGCTTTCCAGTTCATCGAAAGCGCGTCTGATTCTCTCGGATTCGACCCTTACCAAGGTGCCGGAGGTGTTTGTAAACGGGTGTAACCTGTGGACGAATGCCAAGGATGTAACGGTGCCCGGGACGATGACCGTGGGCACGGGCGGCTCCGCGCATGACGGCAGCAACAATTATGGGAATGCGGCGCTTCGGCTGGGGTATAACCTTACGGTGAAGGGGGCGTTTACGGTACCCGAGGGGCAGGTCGTCAAGGTCGCGCCCGGCGCGGCGGGCAAGCGTCTGACGCTCAGCGGCGGGCTGTACGGCGCGGGGACGCTCCGCTTGGGCGGCTCGCACGCCGGGGATGCCGGCACGCTGGCGGTTACGGGGGGAACCTTCACCGGCACCCTCGGGCTTTACAATGACGCGTCAGCGAAGTCTAGCGGCACGATCACGCTCAACGGCGCGGATCTCTGCCCCGCGCTCGATATGCGCGATGTGAAGAACGGCTCCATTACGGTGAATATCTCCCAGCCCATGGGGCTCAATAACGGCTCGCAGCTCACGGCCGGGCAGCTGAACCTCACGGGCATCCCCGGAACGGAAACCGCCGCCTTTACCGTGGCCGCGGGCGCGGCCGTAACCGTGGGCGAGGGGCTGACGCTGAACCTGCCGGCTTCGGCACAGCCGGCGCCCGGCGAAACGGGCACCTATAAGCTCTTCGATCTTTCGGCGGAAGGCGCCTCCGTAACGGGATCGCTGGAAGGCGCGCAGATCCGCTTCAATAACCTCATTCCAGGCACGGGCGCGGCCACGGCGGCGCTCGGCGAAGACGGCACGCTGATGCTGACGGTGCCGGCGGCAGCCTCCGTTGAGCTGGACGAGAATGGGTTCCCGGCTGAAAGCAACTATGCCGAAGGCGTGGGCACGGCACTGACGCAGGAGAGCGTTGCCGATTCGGCCTACAGCTATGCCGGCAAGCATCTGAAGATCACCCTCACGAAGATTGACGGGCAGAAGAATATGGGCGCGGTTACGGCGGCATCGCTGTGGATCACGGGGAACCCGGCCACGCGCTTCCGGGTGGCGGCGGCATCGCTCGCCTCTGTGCCGCAGATCTTTTTGAGCAATGTGAATATGTGGGTGAAGGATGCAGCCGTAACGGTGCCCGGAACGATGACCGTGGGCACAGGCGGCACCTCCACCACCGGCGACACCGGCAACTGCTACGAACACGCGGCCTTCCGGTTGTCGAATAACCTCACCGTGAACGGCGCGTTCACGGTGCCTGCCGGGCAGATTGTCCGGGCGGCAACGGATGAGACGTTAAACGCTGAGCTGTCGCTTCAGGGCGGGCTTTACGGCTCTGGCGAGCTGCGTGTGAGCGGCGACTACAAGGGCACGAAGACCACCGTGCTCAAGGTTGCAGGCGGAACGTTCACCGGCACCCTCGGCCTCTATAATGCCTATACGGACAAAGCCTCTAAGGGCACGATTACGCTCGATGGCGCGGAGCTGTGCCCTACGCTCGATATGGCGCCGGTCGCCAACGGTTCGCTCACGGTGAACGTCTCCCAGCCCATGGGGCTCAATAAAGGCTCGCAGCTTACGGCCGGGCGCCTGAACATCACGGGCGACGCTTTCGCTTCCTTGGCCGAGGGCAAGGCCGCCTTCACGCTCGCGCCCGGCGCAGCCGTTGCGGTGGGTGAGGACGTGGTCATCAATCTGCCCGCCAGCTGCACGCCGAAAGCCGGGCAGACGATGACCTTCCGTCTCTTTGATGTCTCCGCCGAGGGCGCCGCACTCTTCGGTAATTTGAAGCTTTCCAATCTGCTGTTCGATGGCAAAGCCGCCGATGCCGCGGTCTTCTCGCCTGAGCTCTCGGCTGATGGCGTGCTGACGGTGGGCGATGCACCGGTGCTTGACGGCACGGCCATGACCACGATCACGGCTTCTGCCGAAGCGTTTACGCCGGCGGCAGGTGAATCGGCCTCGGCCAAAATTTTGCTAGGCTCCGGCACGGAGTCGATCGCCTTTCAGGCACTCACGGTGGATGCGCTGGAGCTGAACACCGAGGCCGGCGCACCGGCGGCGCTCACCCTCTCCGGTTCGCTCACCGCTCCCGCCGGGGTCTCGCTGACGGGGAGCATCCCCGCGCGGGTCGTCTTCGCCCCCGCGGCAGGCGACACGCTCACCTTTGGGCTCAATGCCGCAAAGAAAGGACCCTTCAACGGCGCGGCCGATGCGCTCGTCTTTGACGGCGCGGGCACCGTGAGCTATCACCTCGGCGCGCTCGAAGAAGCCGCCGGGCGAAACCTCGCCGCCCAGATTATTGCCCAGGGCTCCGGAACGTACACCGTGATCGCCGATGGCGACGATGCGAATATGGTGCTCGACGATGAAACCTTCACGGCCGAGCGCCCGGTGATTCACGTGAAGGGCGGTGCTGCCCTCACCCTCCAGCCGCGCAACTTCGTGGGATGGGACGCCCAGCAGGGCTCCGGTGCGTTCCTGCCGGGCATTGTGACGCTTCTCGACGGCGGCGCGGATGCCGCTCAGACGGCCACGCTCAACCGCATCCCTCTGATGAACGGCGAGACGCCGCGTACCGATCAGCTCCTCTCCCCGATCTGGTTTAAGGGCTTCTCCACCATGACCCTTGACCCCGCGGGCGATGTGAATATCTACCGCGCCTCCGAGACGGATGCGGTCTTCAAGGCCTTTGATGGCGCGGCGGCTGTGATCACCACCCGCCCGGGCGCCAAAGGCGTGGCCGCGATCGATATCCAGAACAAGAGCAACCCCATCGTTGAAGTGGGCGCGGACGCCACGCTCACGTTGGATGTGATCCTTTCCGACAGCAATGCGGGCACGGTTACGACCAAGCGCGGCGCGGGCACACTGGTGCTCACGCAGGCGAATACCTCCAAAACCTGCCTCACGATCGCTGAGGGCGGCCTGACCTTCTCCGGCGCGGCGGCGGCCTGGGCCGGCGGCATCACGCTGGCCGATGGCGCGGCCTTCTCCGCCGTAAAGGGCGGCGTGCTCGACACCACAGCACTGACGCTCGGCGAAGGCTGCGCCCTCTCTGTGGATGAAACCTCGGCGCTGAAGATTGCGTCTGACCAGCTTTCCGCCTTTACGCCCACGCTGGCCGAGGGCGCCAAGGTGCTGCTCTGTGTGACGGCGGCCGACTACGCCGCAGGCTCGGTTACGCTCCCGGCGCTTTATGCCGCGCTTCCGGCTGAACGCTTCACGGTGCTTGACCCCGACGGCGCGGAGATCGCAGATGCCGTGCTGGAGGGCGGCGCGTTCACCTTCAGCGTGCCCACCGTTTCCTTTAGTCAGCCCGCCGGGTGGGAACTGACCGCCCCGGAAATGGCCGTCCGGAAGCAGGCCGCCGACACCACGGCTAATACCGGCCTGGTCAATGACACGGGGCTGCGCCAGACGGTTGGCGAGCGGGAGGCCATTGTGGCCAACATCACCGGCTCGGACAAGGCCGACACCGTGGTCATCGCCGGCTATCCTTACGGCGCGGACGAAAAGACCCTCACGCAGGATGTGTGGCTGAAGATCTCCGGCGGCGATCACCGCTTCGTTATCGGCGGCAGCGATATGCAGAATTACAGCGGCAAACCCCGCCACTTCACCGGAAACTCGGTGGTGAACCTCTCCGGCGGCGTGGCCGATTATGCCTTCTCCTGCAACTTCTTCGATGGCAAGGCTTCCACGATCAAAGGCCGTCATGCGCTCGTGATCGAGGGCGATGCGGTGCTCAAGGGCTCCGCCGCCGCCACGGCCGCCATCCACGGCCCGGGCGTAACCTATGCCGAGGGTGTGGAGCTCAATATCACCGTCCGTAACCTGCAGAACGATAACTCCGCTTCCAACGGCGTAGGGATCACCCCCGGCTGGACGGGCTCTACCTCTCTCTCTGCCGGCTTCCTCGTGGGCGGCGGCATCTCCACCCGCTCGAACGCCCCGCATCAGATCACAGGCAATACCTCCGTCTGCATTGAGCTCCCGGAGACCCTCACGGAGGGCGCCTTCTCCAAAACCCTCGTGGGCGGCAGCTACTCCACGCAGGGCAGCGGCACCTCCTCCCTCAGCGGCACGGCGCAGGTGAAGGTTTCCGCCCTCGCGGGCATCACCTTTGACCGGCCGATCATCGGCGGTTCTTACGCCACGGGTAATGCCGCCATGACCACCGGCTCCTCGGCCGTTTCGCTCACGGGCGGCACATATACCGGCACAATCACAGCCGGCTCCCTCGGCGCGAATGCCAAAACCACCGGCGCGGCCGCCCTGACGCTCGATGGCGGAGCGGACGTCTCGCAAGCCACGCTCCAGCTCGGCAATGCGGCCTCCGGCACGCTCACGGTGAAGACCTCCGCCGCCCCCAAGGCGCTGCTGGGCCTCTTCACCGCGGTGAATACCGCCGAGGGCGCCGTGCTTACGCTCCCCGCGGGCGCGGATCTCTCCCAGGCGCTCGGCTCCTTCACGCTCGATGCCGCCGCCCTTGAAACGCTCACCCTTCAGGGCGCGGCCAAGGCGGCCTTCACCGCGCTGCCCACGGCCGGCCTGGCGATTGTGAATCTCCCCGCCGGGGTGGAAGCACTCACCTACGCCGTCCCTGAAGGCATCGATATCTCCGGCCTCTCCTGCACGATTGAAGGCATTGCCGTTACACCGGTGCTTGAAGGCGCTGTGCTCACCCTCCCGGTGCCGCAGGCAGCGGGGCCCTTCACGGCCGAAGTCTCGGCCGATGCCGCGCTGGAAGATCTGGTGTGGCTGAACGCCGCAGGCGAACGCGCCATCAACACGGCCTATGCGCTGGCTCAGGAAGGCGCCGTGATCAACGTCTCGGCCGCAGCCGCGCTCACCCTCACGGAGAATTATGCTTCCGAGCAGACCCTCACGGTGAACGTGGCTGAAGGTGCCGCCCTCACCTTCACCGGCTCCGGCGCCCTCGCGCTCCCGGTTTCCGCCGCGGGCACGCTCACCCTCGCCGGATCGGCGCGGGTAAACAGCACCGTCACCCTCTCCGGCGCACTGGAGATCGCAGGCTCGGCCTATGCCAAGGCCGTCGCCCTCTCCGCCGCCTCCGATACGCTCACCCTCAACCTCGGCTCCGGCTCCGGCAAACACGCCGACATGGTCGGCACCGTCTCCGGCCCCGGCGAGCTCCGCATCTACGCCACCGGCGGAACCTGGGACGCAGGCTCGGCTTCAGGAAGCACGCTCTTTGCTTCCAGAATGGCCGTGGAGAAGCTGACGGGCTGCATCCGTTTGGGGAATGGGACGAACGGTATTCGGTGTGCTCCGAAAACGTTCCCCAACCAGGTCTCGTGCACGATTATCCTCGGAAAGGGCTGCATGTTCCAGCAGAATGATACGTGGGGGAACTCGGCTTATCCCTGCAAGCTGCCCTTGCAGGTCTCTTCCGGCGCTCATTTGCAGAATGGCAGCTGGGGAACATCCGGCGCGGGCGTGGTTCGCTCTGGCTACACGGTGAACTTCAATTCGCCGGTTTCGGGTGTTTCGGCAGAAGGCGAGGAGCCTGCACTGGTCAACGCCTATGCCGGCACCGGCGCAGTGAACTTCAATACCACGGTAACCGGCGATGGCGTAGCCACCGGGAGTTGGGGATCCGGCGAAAAGAAGGCGCTTGTGTACACATTGAATAACGCCGCGAATAATTTCCGCATGCTCCTGATTCGGAACATGATGCTCTCGACCACGTCGCAGGTGGGGACGACGGTCAATGCGGGGAAGGGCGGGCTCGGCGGCTCGGCCGTTACCTACGGCACGGAGAATAAGCAGGCTAATAAGTCTACCCTGAACGTGAATGGCGACAACACGATTGCCTCCATCACCGCTTCCAACGGCGGCAACCTGAATCTCGCCAAGGGCGTAACGCTCACGGTGGAAGGCGCGGCCGATCTCACCGGCCTTACCGCCCTCACCCTCACCCTGCCCGATGATTACACCGGCGCCGCGCTGCTCTGCCCCCTGCAGGCCAAAACCCTGACGCTCGACCCGGCCAAGGTGACGATCAAGCAGGGCGGAGCGACGGCTGAATATACCGTGCGCGTGCTGGGCGGAAGCCTCGTGATCGGCGCGGTGCCCTTCGCCGAAAGCCTCGCCGCCGAGGCCGAGGCACTCGTTCCGGCCGCCCGCCTCGCGTTGGAGCAGGCCGCCGCCGCAGCCGGCGCTTCGGAAATTACCGATCTGGGCGTGCTCACCGGCGGGGTGCGCACGGCGGGCGCAGAAGCGGTGAACAACGCCGCGGCCTGCTTCGCGGGGTTGACAGCTGAAGGCGATGCGGCCGGGGTGGTTACGCTTGCTTACGATTTCGGCATCGCCGATCTCCGCGCGGCGGCGGATGGGGAAACCCTGACCGCCGCGGCAGAAGTCCGCGGCGGGACGTATGCCGAAGGGCTCTGCTTCGACCTCGTCTTTGAAGATGGCTCTGTGCTGGAGATCCCGGCCGAAACCATCACGCAGGAGGCCGGCGGCTCCCGCATCACCTTCCCGCTTTCGGCGGCGCAGGTGGCAGGCAAGCCCTTCCGCATCCGCGCCCGCACCCCGGAGGGCGAATAACTCCGCCCCGGGCATCCTTGAGGTTGTGATTCTCCCTGCGCCCCCGCCGTGTGCCTCCCCCAGGCCCGGCGGGGGCGCTCTTTTCAGGGCAGGGAGAGAAGGCGCGGCGGGACGTATGCCGAAGGGCTCTGCTTCGACCTCGTCTTTGAGGATGGCTCTGTGCTGGAGATCCCGGCCGAAACCATCACGCAGGAGGCCGGCGGCT
>ERZ808277.505-NODE-505-length-12052-cov-2.281237_pt1 | contig 12052 bp, 11 predicted proteins | sample MGYA00521240_ERZ808277 | MGnify/ENA primary metagenome ERZ808277 (study PRJEB31516, sample SAMN03275599) | gut metagenome | biome: mammalia-associated habitat; material: feces | host: Papio cynocephalus | place: Kenya | collected 2012-07-17 ... | reverse complement strand
ATTTCTATAGTAGTTTGCATGAGTTTTCTGTCTGATGATTTTCTGGCAATTCATCTTTTTTGCAGTTTATGCCATATATGGGATGAAGGCTTAGGGTTGCATAGACATGTTTTCGTCTAAATTTGATGCATTTGCTCATTTGGGATGAACTGAAATTTCCTCTCATGGAATACTTTCGCCCAAAATGTGGGAATCCATGCTATTTTTTCGCCCAGAGTCAGGCATATCCTATTATTGGGGCGAAAGTGTAAAGCAGGGCAAGTGTGCAGCGTCATACAAAAACAGAAATAAATGATATTTAGGACGAAAACACACAGAAAGACGTGAACAACGACAGGATATAAAGATCCGGGAGGATAGACAGAGACAATGACTGGCATAAAGATAACATTGCCTGCCACTCAAAAGTCCGCTATAATAAAGCCATAAGGAGAAAGAATGAATATGGAGAAAGAAATAAAACATGCCGGGATCAAACTGATCGCAACGGATGTAGATGGTACACTTGTGAAAGATTCCTCCAGAGAGGTATCGCAGGAAGTGATCGAAACCATTCAGCAGCTTGTGGATAAGGGCTATTATTTTACAATCGCAAGCGGTAGGCAGTATGGCAGCATCCGTAAGATGTTTGCACCGGTTAACCGAAACCTGCTTTTTATTGCGGAGAATGGGGCACATATTATCAAAGACGGACAAAATTATGCGGTCACAAAGATGAAACGGGAAGATGTGACAGCAATTATGACACAGCTCCGCAGCTTTTATCCGGAAGGTTGTCATGTTGTGGCATCAACGGACCATGGGTGCTTTCTGGAGAGCAAAGATGAAGATTTCATTCATCTGATCCGCGATGAATACAGAAACGATGTGACATTGACAGACGATATTCTGGCACATGATGTGGATATTGTGAAGCTGGCGATCTATAAAAAAGGAAGTATCCGCGAGATCGGAGAGAAAGTCCTTGTGCCTGCATGGAAGGATAAGGTGAAAGCCTGTCTGGCAGGAGAAGAGTGGGTAGATTTCATGGATGCTTCGGTGGATAAAGGAAATGCCATGAAAGTGCTGCAGGAAGGTCTGGGTATCACACCGCAGGAAACAATGGTATTCGGTGATAACGAGAATGATATCGGGCTTTTGAAGTCGGCTGCCTGCAGCTATGCGGTGGAAAATGCCAAGGAGATCGTAAAGTCGGCAGCAGCATATACATGCCCGCCATATTGGGAGAATGGTGTGCTTTCCGTTTTAAAAACATTGTTATAATTTGGATTAAGCTCTGTTGCAGATTCTTGAAGCAGAAGTAATAACCAGACAGCAGAGAATGATGGTCAGTAAAAACGATTAGATGGATTAAAAAGAAAAGGAGAAGGATCATGCCTGAATTTGATGAAAAAGTATTGGATGTATTTTTAGAGAAGCAGTTACAACTGTTTCCGGAAGAAGTAGCAACGACAAGAGAGGAAGCGAAAGACTTTCTGGATGAGTGTATGGCTGTTGTGGTAAAGGGAGCTAAGGAAGTCTGGACATACTTCGATGAGGAAGGGGTAGACATTTCAGAAATGAATGAAGCGGATATTTTAGACGCGGATGAAGTGTTTGCGATTGGAGACGGGCGTTTCCTGATCGTGGAAGCGTAAAAGGTGTATTGCCTTAAGAAAAGATTAAGAAAAAATACCACTGCAAGTGTTTTTGAATCATTGACGCACCCAGATATTGTGGTATAGTAATAATAAGGGTTTTTGATTGTGAAAATGAAAGGAGAATATCATGAAAAAACGTTTATTATGCGCGTTGCTCGCAGCAGCAATGTGTTTTGGAGAAACGCTTTCTGCCTCTGCAGTTACAGTTTCTACGAATGATGTGGAAATTGAACAGACAGGAACAATATCCGAAAATTCGACTGAGGTGGATGCAGAGAAGGCTGGTACAGGACAGATTTATCCGGCAGTACCTCTTTCCAAATATTATCCGAGCGGAAAAGATCTCGAATTACAGATGTATGTAACTGCCAAGGCAACTTACTCTGTAGAAATTGTAGAAGTAAATGGTGATAAAGAGAATAGAAAATGGGGACTGGATCAGTTCACCGCTCCGGATGCTTCTATTGATAATGAAACAGGAGTTGTTTCCATAAAGGTTACTGTTCCGTTATCTCAGTTTCCAACGGGTAACTATCGATTTAAATATTGGACAGGCAGTGATGCAACTGCTGCACAGGTTTCTGATTTCCAGGTGCTGAAATCGATCGATAATAAAGTAAACAGCAATATTACAGAGATTACAGTATCTAAAGCTATATATACAGGAAAATCTGTAAAACCTGCTGTAAAGATCGTTGAAACAGAGGGAGACAATGTATACACACTTGTTGAAAATAAGGATTATACATATGAGGTAACTTCTGCTAACAAGAAAGAAATGGGAACAGCAACCGTTACGATCAGAGGTATCGGAAATTATATGGGTGTTGTGACAGCAGACTTTGATATCACGCCACAGGCACCGGCGATCACAGGTGCTGTATGTACAGGCTTTAACAGTGCCAAGATTACATGGAATGCGGTAGCCAATGCAAACGGTTACATTCTGGAAAGAAAGACAGGCGCAGGCAGCTTTGCCCAGGTGGCAACACTGGCATCAGGTGTGACTTTCTATGAAGATACAACGGGTCTTGTAACAGGTGAAACATACTATTACAGAATCGTGGCAAAGGCTGATTCCAAGACAAATGCAAATCAGTATGTGGAAAGCGAGAGAAATGCAACAGGTGTAGCAGTAAAGATCACACCGTCTTCCCCAAAGCTTATATCACTGGAAAGTACTTCTTACAATAAGCTGAAGCTTACATGGAATACAGTAAATGGTGCAACCGGATATCTGGTATATCAGATCCTGGCAGATGGTTCTTATAAGCAGGTAAAGACTGTGGCACAGCCTGCAGCAGGCACACAGGCAAGTGCCACAATGACAAAGCTGAAAGCAGGACAGAAATATCGTTATACTGTAAAAGCATATACACTTGCCGCTGACAGTGTGACAAAGATCGCCAGTGGCTGTGATACTGCAGGTCTTTCCGCAAAAGCAAAACCTGCAACACCGGCTGTCACATCTGTAAAAGCAACAGATTATAACAAGATCACCGTAAAATGGAAAAAGGTTACAAAGGCTTATGGTTATTACATTTACCGTAAGGTAGCAGATGATGAAGATGCTGCATGGAAGCGTATCAAGAAAGTGAAATACGGCAGTACAACAAGCTATGTGGATACCAAGGCAGAGACAGGTGTGAAATACATTTATGCTGTAAAAGCATACACAAGAGTAGACGGCAAGAATGTATTCAGTGATATGAATAAATCCGAAAAGGGTGCCAAGGTTGTCAGAGCTGTCCCGAAGAAGCCTGTTATTAAGCTGACCCAGTGGGGACGCAGTATTGATGTAGATATCAATAAGGTAGCAGGTGCTGACGGATATATAATTTACCGTAAAGCAGGTAACGGTAAATACAAGAAGATCGGTACAGTCGATGCAAAGAAGAATGCAGATTTTACAACCTATAAAGATGCAACGGTATCTTATGCAAAGACATATTCTTACTATGTAAGAGCTTACAAGCAGACAGATGAAAGCCGTGTTATGAGTGCAAAGAGTAAAGCACTTACTTTGACAACAAGATAAAATAAGAAAAAGAATGGGAGTCAGGAAAATGTGAAAACATTTTTCTGACTCCTTTTTCGTTAGCATATTATATAGGTTTACATACGGGCAGCTATTTGCGCAGATATTGTTTCATACCGGCGAGTATCTCATAGGGGATATACAGCTTCCCATATCCGTTACCCATGGATAATCCGGGCTTGGCAGCACCATGGAAATCAGAACCACCGGATAAGAGCAGCTCATATTTGGCAGCAAGCCTTCTGATCTGCCGTTCTTCTGCGGCATTATAAGTGGAATAAATGGCCTCAATGCCTACGAGCCCCGCCTGTTTCAGTGTAGAGACCAGTTTGTCCAGTCTTTCATCCGACATATGATACAGGATCGGATGTGCCAGAACCGGGACACCACCGCTTTGCAGGATCAGATGTACAGCCTGCATAGGTGTGACTTTTTCACGGGGAATAAAGCAGGGGGCATGATCGCCGACATAACGGTCGAATGCTTCCGGAAGACCTTTGACATAGCCGTGTGCCAGCAGAAAACGTGCATAGTGTGCTCTTGTCAGTACGGATCCGGGAAACTCGGCAAGAAGTTGTTCGTAGGTAATATCTACGCCATGCTCCTGCAGCTTTTTACACATTTTCTGGTTGCGCAGATCGCGTGAACTCTGGAAATCTTTCAGATAATGCTGAAAGCGTTCTTCTGTATAGTCGATATAGAGTCCGACGACATGGATGTCTCTGCCTTCATATTCGGTAGAAAACTCAATGCCGGGAATGACTTCGATATCTTTATCCGCCGCATAAGCAAGTGCTTCAGCAAGTCCGTCTGTCGTATCGTGATCGGTCAGAGCAAAAGCAGCAAGTCCCTTTTCAAGAGCCATATCAACAAGAGCGGAAGGTGTTTCACTTCCATCGGATCTGTTGGAATGTACATGTAGATCGACCGGACGTGTTTCGTCCGGCCGGATAGTAAGATCTCTTATCATATTAATTATCATCGTCCTCTTTTTCAGCTGTGTATACAGTACGTTTACGAGCCATTTCATCACTTTCCAGATATTCGTCATAAGTGGTGATCTTATCGATCAGGCTGCCATCAGGCAGGATTTCCATGATACGATTTGCCGTTGTCTGTACAAACTGGTGATCGTGGCAGGCAAAGAGCTCAACGCCGCTGAATTTGATCAGACCGTTATTCAGGGCAGTAATGGATTCCATATCCAGGTGGTTGGTAGGCTCATCGAGGATCAGACAGTTTGCACCGGAGATCATCATTTTGGAGAGCAGACAGCGCACCTTTTCACCACCGGACAATACCTTGACTTTTTTTACACCGTCTTCACCGGCAAACAGCATACGGCCAAGGAAACCACGGACATAGGTAACATCCTTTACAGGAGAGTAGCCCATCAGCCAGTCAACGATTGTCAGATCGTTGTTAAATTCCTCTGTATTATCCTTCGGGAAATAAGCCTGTGAAGTGGTAACACCCCATTTGACCGTACCCTCATCTGGCTCGAGTTCTCCGACAAGGATCTTGAATAAGGTTGTCTTTGCAAGTTCGTTGCTGCCTACAAATGCGATCTTGTCATCATGACCGACATTGAAAGAAATATGATCCAGTACTTTTTCGCCATTGATCGTTTTTGTCAGATTTTCAACAAAAAGAACTTCATTACCGATTTCACGGTCAGGTCTGAAATCGATGTACGGATATTTTCTGCTGGAAGGCTTGATCTCATCCAGCTCAATCTTTTCCAGAGCTTTCTTACGGGATGTAGCCTGTTTGGATTTGGAAGCATTAGCAGAGAAACGGGAAATGAATTCCTGTAGTTCTTTGATCTTTTCTTCTTTCTTTTTGTTGGCTTCCTTCATCTGCTTTACAAGTAACTGGCTGGACTCATACCAGAAATCATAGTTACCTGCATATAACTGGATTTTGCCGTAGTCAATGTCTGCAATATGGGTGCAGACCTTATTTAAGAAATAACGGTCATGGGAAACAACGATAACTGTATTTTCAAATTCGATCAGGAATTCTTCCAGCCATGCGATCGCATCCAGATCAAGGTGGTTGGTAGGCTCATCGAGCAGCAGGATATCAGGATTACCGAACAGTGCTTTTGCAAGTAATACTTTGACTTTGTCATTACCGCCCAGGTCACTCATCATGGAGTAGTGCAGTTCGGAACCGATGCCAAGACCGTTTAAAAGCATGGCAGCATTGGTTTCTGCATCCCAGCCGTCCATCTCGGCAAACTCACCTTCCAGTTCACTGGCACGGATACCATCTTCGTCGGTAAAGTCTTCTTTTGCATAGATGGCTTCTTTCTCCTTCATGATCTCATACAAACGGGCATTTCCCATAATGACAACATCCATGACCGGATAGGCATCGTATTTGAAGTGATCCTGTTCCAGGAAGGAAAGACGCTGTCCGGGGGTGATGATGATTTCACCGTTGGTAGGTTCTAACTGACCGGAGAGGATCTTGAGAAATGTGGATTTTCCGGCACCGTTGGCACCGATCAGACCATAACAGTTTCCCTCTGTAAACTTGATATTGACATCCTCGAAAAGAGCCTTCTTTCCGATTCGTAAAGTGACATTACTTGCTTGTATCATGTAAAACCTCCTAATTTGATTTCCTGTTTATAAATTTTCTCATACAAAGTTTATTTTATAAGAAAAAATGTGATTTGTACAGCATTATTGATAAAAGCACCCGGTAAAATCTGTATAAATTTCCCAAGAAGGGAGATAATAAAATTACAATACGACAAAACTGGCAGAGAAAATGCAACAGCCGGATGGGAAATGAGGAAATAAAATGACCGTATATCAGAAAATCGATTTTCATGCACATATAGAATCCGGAAAACAGGCGGAAGAGCTTCTGTTATCCATGCAGCAGACAAATGTGGTGCTTTCTGTGATCCTTCCGGTTGTGACCAGTCCGGAACAGTTTCAATATGTAAATAACCTTGCGGTGGAAATAAACGGAGCCTATCCGGAAAAGCTGCTGTCTTTCGGCAGTATCCATCCGTTGTCGCAGCAGTATAAGCAGGAACTGAATTATATTAAGTCGCTGGGACTTCCGGGGATCAAACTACATCCGGACATGCAGAAAACAGCGATTGATCATAAAGGATATCTGCATATCATAGATTATGCTTCAGAACTGGGGCTTATCATTGTGGTACATGCGGGAGTTTCTTGCGGACAACCGCTGCCGGTGCATTGTCCGCCCGGGCTTGCTGCGCATATGTTAGAGGAAGTACAGCCAACGGGACTTGTGTTAACCCATATGGGAGGGTATAAACAGTGGAGCCTGGTGGAAGAAAACCTGATCGGAAAGCAGGTTTATCTGGATTGTGCAGGTTGTTTTGACAGGATGCCCAAAGAACAGCTGGAAAGGATCGTAAACAGACATGGAAGTGATAAGATTTTATTCGGGACGGATTTTCCACGGGAAAACACAAGAGATGCCATAGAATGGATAGAAAGCAGCAGTCTGACGCAGTCTCAGAAGCAGAATATTTATATAAAAAATGCATACAGGCTATTGAACCTGCATGCATTGTGACAGATTAAAAACGGATGGCGGGAATCAGGATACAACCTGATTCTTGCCATTGATTTTACCAATATACAGATTGTTGTCAGCTAACTGGATCAGCTTATTGATCTTAAATCCGGGAACATAAGAAGCAACGCCAAAGGTCATGGTAACGGATACCTCAGTACCTTCTTCCGTAACGCCTGCCTGCTCGATCGATGTACGGATCTTTTCGGCCAGTGTAATCGCAGCTGTTTCGGGACCGTTGATCAGAAGCAGTATTTCCTCTCCGCCCCAGCGGCAGACACTGTCTTCCGGACGCATATGGGAACGGATCGTATCTGCGACAAGTATCAGCACCTTATCCCCACATTCATGTCCGTAGGAGTCATTCACTTTTTTGAAATCATCAATATCACCCAGAATCACACTGAACTGTGTGCCATTCTTTTTTGCCAGCTCCATTGCCTTGCGCAGATGGATTTCCATGCTGCGGCGGTTTAAAAGCTGTGTCAGCGGAGCATGGCTGGCAATAGCGTCAAGTGTCTCTTTTTCCTGTTCCAGGTGAAGCTGTGTATGCCTGATCTCCACTACAAAAAAGAAAGAAAAGAGGATCAGCATGACAAAACATACGAGAGAATTGAAGCAATAGTAAATGCCAACTGCCCTGGGGGATGCAAAGCCGCGGAAATAAGGAACATGACTGACACAAAACAGTTTGGTACAGATAAAACAAAGCAGTATGATGATGCCCGAAATAAACGGTGTCAGAATTTTTTTATGAAACTGTGACAGTGTAAATGCCATATAGAAAGCAACAGATACAAGTGCGATCGTATAGATCATAAAACCCCATTCCCAACCAACCAGAAGGGTTGCATAAACGGAGTGGAACAGGATTTCAAACAGGCTGAACAGATAAATGGTCCGATAAGCTTTTTTCCTGATATAAACACCAGCCATATAAAGATATATGCCGAAGATCAGGGCGTTATATAAATACATGGGAAGAATATTGTAGTAAAAAAAGACGATCGTGATGACCAGATGAACAAATGCAACGGCATAGAGAACGGTTGCGTATTTAAAGTCGTTTTCAAGCTGCCGGCTGCCGTCCAGATAATGTTTTAATTTCTGCGTTAAATTGTGCATAATGCCCCTCACTTTTAAAACTTCAAACAAAAAAAATCAGAAAAAGAAAGCAGATGCAGTATAGATACCGCATCTGTTAAAAATCATTATTACAAAATGAATCATATGGAAAGATCAATAGTAGTGCCCAGCTGCGGTGTAACGGAATGTTCCATAGCGGAGCGGTCGATCATGGAAGTCAGCGCATCCCCCATTGCTGCTGACATATCAAGTGATTTGCCCAGCATGGCTACGCTCACCTGGGAATTGATGTTATATTGTGCCATTGCCATTGATAATGCAGGAATATCCATTATGAGCTCCCCCTATCCTTTGTATTATATGCAAATTTCCAAATTTGATTAACAATATTTTAGCATATGCCCCCTTGTTTTGCAACCTGCAGGCGGTACTTTTCCGTCATTTTTCCATCGAAATAAGATAGACAAAAAACTGAAAAAAAGTTATAATATTAAACAATATATGGCTTTTGAAATTTGACCAGGGAGGATAAGATCATATGGCTTTTGGAATGGTTTCACTTGAGAAAAGATTATCAAATAATATAAAAAACTACAGTCTGGATCAGTTGTTTCAGATCGATGAATTATCCGAATATATAGAGGCTGCATCAAAGATCAGCGGTCTGAGCTTTCTGCTTGTGCACAGACATGGAGAAAAGGCTGTCAGTGTCGGAAACTTTATCGGATTTAAGCCGGATGTGGTCAATGAGCCGGGGCATAAGATCAAAGTATACGGCAGAACGGTCGGTCATTTATATGTCAAAGACGAAGAAGTCTGTACGAAGGAAGCAGAGAATTTTGTCAATGCGATCGTGACACAGCTTACCAGACAGGCAGAAAATACATATGCAAGTATTGAGACATCCATGTATGCGGATGAACTGGAAAGACGACTTGAAAAAGAGCAGTATCAGGTAAAACACGGAGAAAAGAAAGATGCACTTACCGGTCTTTTGAACAGTACCTATTTTGACAGCAGGATCACAGTTCTTGAGCGTGCGGAGATCGTGCCGGTTGCAATTATCTGTGCCAATATCAATGACTGGAAATATGTCAATGATAAATTCGGAGATGAAGAAAGTGACCGTCTGATCCGTACCGTTGCTTCTATTATAAAGGACGAGGCAAAAGATGAATACGTGATCGCCAGATGCGGCGGAGATCTGTTTAATATACTGATCCCTATGGCAGAGGACGGAGAAGCGGAAGATTACTGCAGAAGAATGCAGGAGAAATGCGAAAGATTTGAAGATCCGAAGATCGCGCCATCCGTTGCCTGTGGTATTGTTTATAAAACAAATGTGGAGCAGTCGATCAGAAAGCTTCTGCCGGATGCGGAATATGAAATGTTCAATAATAAATTTGAATTGAAAAATGCACCTGGATACAGAGCAAGATTAGAAAAATAAAAGGAAGAGACGCCGGAACTTATCAAAGCTCCGGCGTTTTCATGGGTAAGAAGATGAACAAAAGAAAAGCAGTATTTTTTGATGTGGATGGCACACTGTTTAAACAGGGAAAAGAAGTTCCGGAGAGTACGATCCGGGCAATCACAAAGATACGGGAAAACGGACATCTGGCATTCGTCTGCACAGGGCGGAGCCGGGTCATGGTACCAGAGACACCTATTCTGGATATCGGATTTGACGGCGTTGTGGCGGCGTGTGGTATGTATGCGGATTATCAGGGGAAAATACTTTTTGCGGAAGAAATGCGGCAGGAAGTGCTGGATGACATTCTGCCGGTATTGCAGCGGACGGAAACCATGTATATTCTGGAAGGGACGGAGTATATTTATTATGACGAAAACACGATCGGGAATGCCATCGATGACTGGTACATTGATGCGATCCGCACGATGATCCCCGGTCATTTTATCCCGGTACCGCAGGACAGCCGCAAGATCAGAGCCTGCAAGGTCAGTATCCAGGTACCGCAGCAGCGTGCGCATGAAGTGATAGAAGCTGCGAAAAAGAATTTCCAGATCCTGCTGCACTATGACAACATAGGGGAAATTGTACCAAAGGGATTTACAAAAGCGTCAGGAATCCGGCGTGTCTGTGATCTTTTGGGAATTGACCGTGCAGATACCATTGCAGTGGGAGACAGCATCAATGATGTGGATATGCTGCAGTTTGCGGGCTGTGGTATTGCAATGGGAAATGCAACAGAGCCGGCAAAAGCGATCGCAGACTATGTGACGACCGATATTTTTGAAGATGGTATCTGGAACGCTATGGCACATATGGGACTTTTATAATGTAAAAATATGCAGCCTGTATTGCGTTTCCAACAGCATGAATTTTATATTTATTTTATAAAATAAAGGAAAAACGAGAAAACAAGAGAAAACATGGTGAGAAATAAAGGAAATATATAGAAAACATGAGTTGGATAAAGTTGCATATTGACTCTGAAAAAACTAATATAATCACAGTGATTAGCACTCGGACTAATTGAGTGCTAACAAAAGAAAAAGAATGATCAAGTAATGAAGAATAGAAGGAGGCAATTTTTATGAAATTAGTACCACTTGGAGACAGAGTTGTATTGAAACAGCTTGTAGCAGAGGAAACAACAAAGTCAGGCATCGTATTACCGGGACAGAATAAGGAAAAGCCACAGCAGGCAGAAGTTATCGCAGTTGGTCCGGGCGGTGTTGTAGACGGAAAAGAAATCAAGATGGAAGTAAAGCCTGGCGATCAGGTTATCTATTCTAAATATGCTGGAACGGAAGTGAAGCTTGAGGAAGAAGAATATATCGTAGTTCGCCAGAATGATATCTTAGCTGTGATCGAACAGTAAGCAGGCAGTAACATAAAAAGAAAATCAGATTGTAAGGAGGTCATTATATATGGCAAAGGAAATTAAATACGGAGCAGAAGCAAGAGCAGCTTTAGAGGCCGGTGTAAATCAGCTGGCAGATACAGTCAGAGTAACACTTGGACCGAAAGGAAGAAACGTAGTTCTGGATAAATCATACGGCGCACCACTGATCACAAATGATGGTGTAACGATCGCAAAAGAGATTGAGCTGGAAGATGCATTTGAAAACATGGGTGCTCAGCTTGTAAAAGAAGTTGCTACAAAGACAAATGATGTGGCAGGTGATGGTACTACAACAGCAACTGTATTGGCACAGGCTATGATCAATGCCGGTATGAAAAATCTGGCAGCAGGTGCTAACCCGATCATCCTTCGTAAAGGTATGAAGAAGGCAACTGATTGTGCAGTGGAAGCAATCAAGAAGATGAGCTCAAGGGTAAACGGCAAAGAGCATATCGCAAAGGTTGCAGCGATTTCCGCAGGCGATGAGGAAGTTGGTAATCTGGTAGCAGATGCTATGGAAAAGGTTTCCGGCGACGGCGTTATCACAATTGAAGAGAGCAAGACCATGATGACAGAGCTTGACCTTGTAGAAGGTATGCAGTTCGACCGTGGTTACATTTCAGCATATATGGCAACAGATATGGATAAGATGGAGGCAGTCCTGGATAATCCATATATCTTAATTACAGATAAGAAGATTTCCAATATCCAGGAAATTCTTCCACTTCTGGAGCAGATCGTACAGAGCGGTGCAAAACTTCTGATCATCGCTGAGGATGTAGAAGGTGAGGCACTTACAACATTGATCGTCAACAAACTGCGTGGTACATTCAACGTAGTAGCTGTCA
>ERZ808277.501-NODE-501-length-12064-cov-4.564327_pt1 | contig 12064 bp, 16 predicted proteins | sample MGYA00521240_ERZ808277 | MGnify/ENA primary metagenome ERZ808277 (study PRJEB31516, sample SAMN03275599) | gut metagenome | biome: mammalia-associated habitat; material: feces | host: Papio cynocephalus | place: Kenya | collected 2012-07-17 ... | reverse complement strand
CTATCGGCTACACACATGCAGAAACCTGGGAGGGTGTGTGTTTTGCGAACTGTCGTTCTCGGTCTGCGTTCATCCGAACGGCCTTCGGGTTCTCCCCTTCTTCACATTCTCATCACACATCCAACCCAATCGAATTTCGTATTGGCGTCATGATACATCGTCTCCCCATCATACAACCAGCCAGTCAATATCCTCTTCCATCCTCCGTCCTCTATGCACCTCTCATCCTCCTTCAGTCCCTCATGCGTCCCTATCACGTATCTGAACTCCTTCCCGGTCATCGGATTCCTCCGCATGATGTTCGCGTGTCTGTTCGTCTCCTTCACATACCTTCTTCCGTTCGCAGCCGAATAGATCGTGAAATATCTCGTATCGAATCTGAAGGATAGCATCGGCACGCTTCCCGACGGCACCTTCTCGATATACGCCATCTGGTCCTTCCAACCCTCGTTCCTGTTCACCTCTTGGCCGAGGAAGTCGTCCGCTGTCATGTATCCCCTGTTCTTTTCGATAGGCGGTATCATTTCACATACCACCCCCGGCCCTACCCGATGCACTCCGTATCCCACCAGCGGATTCACCTTGAAATACGACAATATCGGATTATCCCACGTGAACGGGTTCGCATACAGAAATACGGATATCTGCTTCAATCCCCGTTCCTTCCTGCTCCGAGTGGAATCATGATCCACCGTCTTCACAATGGTCCGCAGCGCGTCGCCCTCCGAACGGATTCCCGGAAGCTTCTTCCATGCCAGCGGTATGAACTCATCCCACCAGATATTCACCAGCTCATCCGGGAAATACTCGTGTTTGATGGCGTTGACTTTCGTCAATGCCCGGAACCATCCTATCTTCACTCCGTCGAAATACAGATGGATTCCTCCCTTCTTCACATCTCCGTCCCATTTGAATCTCTCCGGATTGTATCCGGCCTTCACCAGCGGATCCACCCATTCCTCCATCGCGTCGGCCAGGTCGTCTCCGTTCCGATAGATGCACATGAACAGTTCTCCGTGTTCCTCATACCTCTTCATCAGTCTGAACTTCGTCGAATACGATTTCCCTCTCCCTCTATCCGAGAGGACCAGATAGTACATCACATCCTGTCTCGGATCCGAGTATCCCATCATCTCCCTCGGAGACCAGTATCCGTCCTTCCCTATCCCCATCGTCTCACCTCCTGTTCCGGAGGATGCACTCGTCCTCCGGTCTCGTCACCAGCATATAGTCGGCTCTGGTGCATTCGCCGATGACGCCGTGCTTCATCCAATACCTGCACGATCCGCATCTTCCGGCGCATTCCGAATACAGTCTGTCCCTCCTGCGCTCTTCCGGGTCGAATGTCTTCACATCCTTTCTTCCGTATCCGTCTCCGTATCCGTACATCTTCATTCCTCCATCATCTTCTCAAGTGCGATCAGTACATACGCGTCCTTCTTCAATCCCTTCATGCGACGGGAGCATTCCTCCCATTCGCGCCAATCCCTGTTCGGATGCTTCTTCTTCAATCTCTCGGCCATGTTCATTATCTTCTCTCCGTCCGATCCCATTACTGTTATCATTCCATCATCTCCTTCCTTCTCATCTTCGCACTTTCGAATATCTCCATCGCTTTCTCCATCCCTTCTCCGTTCATCCTCTCTGCTCTCTTCGGAGCTTCCATCCTTCCACGATCCCACACATCCTCCTTCGTCATATGCTTCGTGACGTTCACGATCACAGCGCATCTCTCCCCGGTCTTCTTCCCCTTCTGCTCCCACTCATACTCGAATCCGTCCTCCACCGGAACCTCCATCAATTCCAGCTGCGCTTCGTCGTGCATTCCTGCGAATGCGCTCTTCCTGAACAGCCTTCCGTATTCCGTGGTCCTGACTTCGCAATACCTTTTCAATCCCCAACACCGGAATTCGTCGAAGGATTCCGAGACGCCTATCTCTTCGGCCTGCTCCTTCGTGAGCATCCCCGAAGCCACGGCCTTCTTCAGTCCCTTCGAATCATTCTCCATGTCGAACCTTCCGAGATTCGTATTCATCTCATGGCCTTGACAGAACCAATCTCCGATTGCATTTCTGACATTCTCCGGAGATGTGTTCACCACTATCGAATCCGTGTCGCACATCATGATCCGATATCCCTTCTCGATGAGCATACGGCAATGTCTCAACAGCCGTTCGCGTCCGTTCATCATGGCCGTGAATCCTATCAGGAAACAGAGTTCCGGGTCCGACAGTTCTTCTTCATATCTCACCTTCATCTCTTCCGGGTCCCATATCCTCTTCCTGCGATGCGTCTTCGTTATTGTCTTCCCATGCACTCCGCCGTTCAGGAACAGTTTGGTCATACGGTATTCGGCGGTGCCGTCCTTCCCTTCCTCCTTCAGACGGTTCTTCTTCATGTACAGTTCTCTTATCATCGGCTCGAAGTCGCCTATCTTCAATCTTGCGAACCACATCTCATGGATCGTCATGTCGGTGATGTCGTAATGCTTTCCGATCTCTTCCAGATATGTTTCGGTGTACAGTCTTTCGACGACCCTCCCCTTCGCCATCTTCTTGTTCATCCTTCCGGTCATCGGGTCGTCCTCTGTCACACATTCTCTTCCGGCGATGCAGCCCAGCATCCCTTCCTTGAGACTGAATGAGAAGGACACCAGCATCCAGCGGACCAGTCCATCGGCCTTCATCGCTTCATCGTATCCGGCGTCTCCCGGCTTCATCCTCACGATCCTTCCTTGGAACAGTCTTCCATAGGCGTATTCATACGGGTAGGATGATGAGTAGTCCACATGGCAGAACGTCCCCTTCCAGATTCCCGGTTCCCCCCACACGAACCCTCCCAGGATGCTCTTCTCGGCGATGTCCTGCATCTCACGATCCAGCGGAGGGTATCTCTTCCTGAAGTCGTCCATGTTCCACCGCAGCTCCTTGGGTGAGCATTCCTTCGATGTCTTCCCACGGTATCTGATGGCCAGTCCTATCTGAAGACCGTTGGATGGTGCCGTCAATTTCCGGTCATAGCCGTTCTCCCGGAGGTATCTGGCTATCATCGCCTGGGAGAATGCGTCCACCTCCGCATAATGGATCGAATCCTCGAATGCCGGGTCCTCTTCGGAGAGCCATCCCGGATGATAGTCGGTTTCCTCTTTCACCTTCTCTATTCCTTCGAACCAATCCGGATGCTGGCTCCTGACGGATTCGGCGATGGTCTTCATCGAAGCACCTCCCACCCGTCTCATATCGTCGGAGAACTCTATCGTGGTGCCGTGGGAATTGCACACTGAAACCTTGTAGACGGTCTTATCATCGGCCACCCAGGACCATTCACCGCATGAGAGGGCCTTCTTCTCGGTGAAGACGTACTTCTTCGATAGGACGTCCTTCACCATTCCGATCCACTCGTATCCTCCGAGATTATAGCAATGACAGCGCATCTTATGTCTTCCATAGTCGGTCTCCTCGAAGCTCTCGAAGAACCTCTCCCACGCATTCCAACCGAACCAGATGCGGACATCGGAGAGACCCTTCGCATCGAGAGGACAGCATTGTATGAGCTTCGTCGCCGTCTCTCCCGAATCCATCCTGTCGGATTCGGTGTCGAGTGCGAAGTCTTCGGACCACAACGGCATCTTCACCACCCGGCGGATACTCCGAGTTCGTAGATCAGATCGGTGTATAACTGAAGCTGTCTGTCGAAGGGTGCTGCTCCTTCATCGGTGTACATCTCATCCCAGAACGCGTCCCAATCGATGTTCCTCGTCTTCTCCGCGAACTCGGCTCTCTGGGCCGGCGTCATCGAATCATAGATGCTCAATAGGGATATCCCCTTGACTGCGGATACCAGTGTGGAGTCTATCGCATATAGGGAATCCCGGAGCTTCTTCTCCGAGAGGAACCTCCCTTCGCTGTCGATCCATCCCTTCTCCTTCCCGGCTCTGACAGCCAGCATGGTATCGGTGCGTCTGATGACACGGGACTTCGCAGAATAGATCCATGTGATGGCCTTCTTTCCCCCGGCCGAATAATACCTGTTGAGTGCTGCCGCCACCGGATCCTTCTGGGAGGTTCTTCCGGATTTGCGTTTGGTGACATAACCGCCGTCCTTGGTCTTGTATACTGCCTTGATGACTTCCTTCCCGGTCTTTGTGAGGGAAGGTCCGACATAGGCCTTGACTGCGGTTCCTCCGAAGGTCCTGTTGATGACCCTCTTCCCGGCTGTCTTCAATGATGCCATGATGTTTCACCCATCATGATAAACGTCGAAGGGATATAAAAGAATAATGAGCGGAGTTTCTTGAGAATGAGGTCGCCTTCCAGAACGGGTGAAACATGGAAGGCGGTTATGAAAGGAATCCCGGCACGATGACGATAGCATCTCGAAGGAAGGACGTGCCGGGATTCCAACCCACTCCTTCCTTCGATGATAGGTCAATTCACTCTATCATGAAATACTTTGCGCCGGTCTTCGAGATCTTCTCGACGAATGCGATCTCGATGGGAGGACGCTTGGGATCGTCCCATACCTGGATGAATCCGTCGTCGCTCAATATCCTGACGATGGCCTTGGCATGGGTGTAGACCTTGAGAAGGTCTCCGTCCGCACTTTCGAGAAGAAGGACGGCTCCATCGCCCTTGTCATTGGTGTAGGCCTTGAAATCCTTCAGTTCGAAGGTGGTTCCGAGAATGTTCTTGATCTCGACGAAGACGGCTTCCGGAAAATACTCCGGAGCCTTTATGATATCCGATATCCTCATGTTCGTTCTCTCCTTGTTCGCTGTTCTTCGTTGGTCTCCGTCCGCATTCCATCCCATCCCTCTAGTTCTAAGGGCTTATCCGGCACCGAAGGGCGGAGTGGGTTCGGTGCCGGTGCCTTATGGCATGAGATGCCGATGGTTCATCATCGTTTTTCTATTTCAACATTGGGTCATAGGATCCTTACCTCACCCAACACATATGTTCTGACAGCGGGTTCCCTTGGACTGTAGCCTGACCATTTCAATGCTCCGGCCTTCACCCCGTAGGAGAATCCGCCTTTGTCTACAGTCCCTTCCCACTTTCCGGAGGTCCTTTTTATCGTTGCGGTATATTCTTTCAACGTACCGTCAAAATAATTCGATTGGGAGGAAGAGAAATCAAAGGCCAACAGTACGTTTCCGCTGAATGCGATATGGAGCGTTCTGTCTTCCTCTCCGAATACGGCGTCGGCCATGGTCTGATCGGTGAATACGACCTTGGTCATCGGCGCATATGCGCCATCGGTATTGACCCATACTCTGTCGGTATTAGCGATGGAATACGGCTGATATCCGCCCGCTTTGATCACTCCATCACGGCTAGGTGTGGATGTGAGATATGCGTAGGCACCTCCCCCCTGTCTGCTGGGAATATAGTCTATGCTGGTCGACTGTTCTCCGGGAATCGATATAGTCGAACCTGTCAGATACATCGGCGGCAGCGTCGAGGATACGACAACCATTTCTCCAAGTTCCTCGGTACCTCCCCCGGTCATGTTGAAGATGGCCATCAGGCCACCCCCACATTCGCCTTGAGGTCCGTGGCCGGAACCGATTCGCACACGAACGTCAATGTTCCTTCTCCCTGGGCCGTCGCTCTTATCTGCGCCTTCCCGTAGGCCAGGAACGAATCGGCGGTGGGAGACACCCACACGATGGAATTGGCCTTCATCCCGGAGACGACGACGGCCTGCGACTTGGTGGAAGCATCCCATCCGGAGGAAGGAAGGGAGATCTCGACGGTCGCTATCCTCGGCTGCGAACCGTCCAGTCTGGTCTTGTCGGCTGCGCTCATGCATCCGGCCTTCTCATCGGTGGCCGCCGGTATCTCCTCGGAGATGGAAGTGGTTCCATCCAGCGCATCGAACTTCACCTGTATCCTGTCGGCCATCTCGGTGAACGAATAGCCGGAGAACGCCTTGGAGTTGAGTGTGAACCCATTGGCTATCTTCGTATTGAGTTCATCCCACCCGTTGACGCTTCCGGTTCCGTCCTCTTCGGCGAAGAGGGTTCCTGCCGGTCCCGTCGAAGGCGTTCCCTTGATGATCCCTGCCCCCTCATTCGTCCAGGTCGCTACGGGAGCGGTCGTCTGGATCCATGTGCTTCCGTCATACTCGTATGTGAGGGACTTGGCTATATCCTTCACCAGGTCTCCAGCCACCGGAGACCTTCCGACGACTGCGGAGAATGCAGCGGTTATCTGCTCCTGGGTCGGAGTGCTGGAAGGGAGGACGACGTATGCGACTGTCTGCGATGCTTCGAGAGCGGATACCCTGGCATTCAGGGACTTCAGGCTCTGATAGGTCTGCGCATTCATGAGACCGGTCTTCGATTCGTCGGCTATGGGGATATTCGAGACCTTCTCGACGTTGTTCACCTGCTTCATCCAGAGGGTTCCTTCGGCTGCGGTGGTTCTTATCTCCGTCAGGGATAGCGCGGAGTCCGCATCGGTCTGTGCTTCCTCCGCCTGTGTCAGAGCCAGCGTCGCATCGGCCTGGGCCTGCGCTATCCTTCCGTCGAATCCGGCGACCGTCGGTGCCAGCTCCTCCACTGCGGACAGAGCCTGGGATGAATCGGAGACGGCCTTCGAGACCTCATCCTCCAATCCCTCCTGACGGTCTTTCAGCGAATAGATCTGCTGGATGACGTCTTTGTTGTCATACTGCTCCTTGAGCGATATCCTTGTCATGGTTCCACCATCGATACCAGAAGACGTTTACGAACATATTCTCGAACTCACGGATAAGGGACGTGTCTATATCGCGCCATCCGTCGATAGACCGGTTGATCGCTTCCATCAGCTGTCCTCCGGTGAGGACCTCGACGGTTTCGGCCTTCGAATCGTCCTTCCTTCCATAGTCCGTTCTGTCGGTGTTCTTGGTTATGGTTCCGGCGAAGTCGTCGGATTGGCTTATCATGCTGTCGGGAGTGTCGGAGGACTTCCCTGTTCCGGAACGGGAATCGCTTCCGGAAGCCTGATCGGTGCGTGCGGAGACTATCCTCCTTCCCGGAAGGACGTCGGTCATGAGTGCTTCCTCGTTCTCCGAATAGAGACGGTATGCGCGGTTGTACTTCCCGACGATGGAATCCATCTTCTCCTGAAGCTTCGCCTGCCACTGCTCCATTGTTTCGAACGAAAGCATCCTCCACCCGTAGTTCGCTATGAAGCGTGTGTTGAGTACGGTCATCCTCTTCGAGACCTCGGAACCTTCCGGCACTTCGAGAGCGTCGAATCCGAATCTTCTCCAATCGGTGCCGGTGCCGTCATACTCCGCTTTGAGCTTCTCGATATCGAGAAGCGTAGGAAGCCAGGGCTGGTCCGGATACGGGAATCCGATCATATCGACATCCCCACGAACACCAGCGTTCCGATGGCAAGCATCAGGCACGCTCCCAGGATGATGAGGACCGCTCCCGCTCCCTCCTCCGTCGGGAGGATGCCTTCGTCGTTCCTTCCGTTCCTTCTCATAGTATCACCAGGGATATCGGTATCTCCGATATCACGGCTATGATAAGCCACATGAGCTTATCCATCTTTCCTTCCAGACGATCCATACGGGAGCATTGGTTCCGGTCGCGTGCTTCCAGCTCCGTGATGCGGACGCCATGGTTCTCTATCGAACGGAGGACGTCGGATTGGGTCATCCGGCCACCTCCTGGACGTCCGCATCGGAGTCCGATCCTTCGGAATCCTTCAGTGCGATGGCTGCGATGTCCTCGTCTATGATCGAATGGACCTCTATCGAGACACCGAACATCTTCGAGATGCGTTCGCACGCATTCCGACGCTGCTCGAACTTCTCCATACGGCGCGCATAGAGCTTCGAATCGTTGGATTGGACCTCCGATACGGTCTGCTGCGCACGCTTCGTTATAGGGACGCACGGGAAGCCGAGATAGGTCAGTATCTGGCACTCGAACCTGTCGAAGAGTTCGAAGAGGGCCGGATCTATCTTCGACGCCATGTCCACTACGTCAGGCGTCGTCTTCTCTCCCATGGCGTTGGTGAAGATGACCGGCTTATCGGTGCAGAGGGAGAGGAAGAAGTTCTTCGCACTCATGAGGTTCTCTTCGGTCACATTGAAGATGAACGGGCACTTGGCTATCAGTTGGAGCTGGTTCATGGTCATGTGATTGTCCACCAGCTCAGCCACCATCGATTCGATGAATGCGCGGTCGGAACCTCCGAAGCGGTCGTTCCTCATGATGACCGAATCCGTAAGATCGTGCGGAGTGAAGCGGATGCGGTCGATATCCGCATTCCTTCCCTTGAGGGAATCATCCCATCCTATAGGGATCGGATACCATGATGTGACCTGTCCGTAGATATTGATGCCTGAATCGCCGTTGGTGAACGGAAGACAATGGATCTGTCCGGTGCGTTCATCGGAGAACCATACGCATTCTCCATTATCGGTGAGGAACCTTTCAGGAACCAGGTCTCTCGACATCAGGCGCATATCATCGAAACGGTCCGATCCGAAATCGTACCTCCACATCGATTGAGCGATCCCGACATAGAACCGTGTCAGACCGTCTCTGACGTTCCTTCTGATGGTCTCGACGCCTTCAGGCGAATGGGTGTCCTCCCTCGTTCTCTCCCAGCTCTTGTTCAATCTGCTCATACCAGTCTCACTCCTGAACGGAATCTCTCCTTGATGTATTGTTTGGCTTGAACGGGGATGCTCCCTCCCACATAAAGGTTCTCGATGCGCAGCGGTCCTCCTGCTTCGATGAGTGCGGTGCAGTCGGGAGTAGGCTCATCCACACGTGCTCCGTAAAGCTGGATGCGTGTGTTCAGGGTGCCTTGCGAATAGGCGTCTATCCCGTAGTTGGCCAGATATATCCCCTTCCTCCCGTAGCGGAGACAGTCGAAGCCGGTCCCTGCCATGAGAAGGCCGTCGGTCTGATGCGCATGGGAGAAGTCGTCGATGCCCTGGAAGACATCGTTGTATGCGGTGGAGATCGCCTTCTCGGATACCGTCGAGATCGCGCTTCCGAGAGCGGATGTGACACCTCCGAGGGCCGCCCCTCCGATGGCTCCGATCGGTCCTCCGATAGCTCCCAGCATCGCACCCGACGCAGCTCCCTGGATGGCCTGGTTCGCAGTCGAAGCCAGCCCTGATATGAAGTTGCGGTCGGTGTTGGCCACACGCTGGTCCATATCGGACTTCCTGGCACCGGAGTAGACGTATGAGGACCATGAGTTCTCGGTGACTTCGAGGGCCGGAAGAGGGATGGTGAAGCACGTTCCGAGAATGTGCGAATCGATGCCCGAAGCACGAAGCTGGATATAGGCCGATGCGGAATCCATCACGACACGGTACTCCCACGTCGTCACCTCCACTCCCCACGGAAGGGTTCCGACGGTCTCTCCGTCGAAACCGGTCACGACGAAGGAAGTAAGGTCATCCGACTTCGCCTGCGCCTGGACCGTGTATGAAGAGAACGATCCGATGGGAGTATCCGCGACATAGGCCCCGTAGTCTCCGCTCAATTTCCTGACAGTCCATCCGGAGATCCCCGGCTTCACCGGAGAGAGGAAGACGCCCTTCACCGCTGCCGGATCCAGTCCCAGCTTCTCATCCCAATCTCCGGTAGCGAATGAGTTCAAAGAAGGGAACGACACGCCGGAAGCGGTCCCCTCCTCGGCCGGATCCACCGTCGACACGGGGATATAGGCCAGTCCGGACGTTGTGGTGGTCGCATCGGCATTCTGCTTGACATAGGTCAGAAGAATGTACCACTCATCCTGGGATTGGATGAGATAGCGTCCCTTCTCCGATGTCAGGGTCCTGAAACGATATGACGGATTCTGCGGAGGAATCTGGGCCGTTCCTCTGGGACGGTTCTTGACGATGCCATCCCTGAAGACGGCCTGCGATATGTAGGTCCTCCAATAGTCGATATGCCACCGAATGACGGTTTGGGGATAGTTCATGGAATCCGAACCGCAGATGACATCATCCACCCATCCGAAGACGGATACGGATGAGCCGTTGTTCATGGAGACGACCGCTTCCACATAGGAAGCGGACATCAGCGGAACATATGCAGCCTTCAATCTGATCTCGGAGAAGAGAGCATCCTTGGAGGGATTCAGATCCTCGAACGTGTATGCGGGTGAAGGAAGGGTGGAGTTCCTCTTCGGAACCTCCACCGAACCTTCGGTGAATCCTGTGTCCGTCCATACGTTGAATACCGTGATGGTGGACATGAGGACCTCACACCGAGGACTTCGGAGCGAAGATGTATGCGCAGTCGAAGAACGGGTTGTGCTGGAATGCGTATTCGTAGGTGGTGAAGTACGCAGTGGACTTTCTGGCCGGATTCCTGAAGGCTTCGGTCGTGAGTGTCTCCGGCATGGGAGTTATCTCGAATGCGCGGGTATCGACGACGATTCCGATGAGTTCGCCTGCGGTGGAAGGCGCGCCTGCGGGCGTGGCGAAATCATCGACATAGCCGATACCTCCGTCCACTCCGATGCGGAGGAGTTCAGGATTGAAGGTCTCGGAAAGAAGCTTCTTGAATGCGGGATACTCGACATCCTTCTTCAGTGCGATGGCGACGGACGGAGCCTTGGTGTTCTGTCCGGATGCGTTGTACAGAGTGGACTTGTAGCCGAAATCGCGCTGGGATATCTTCCAGAGAAGCTCGGTCATCTCATCGCCGAATCCGGCATCGGTGGCCTTGGCCGTCATGGTGTGCATCTGACCGGCCTTCGCATTGCGGACAGAGCCGGAGAAGTACTCCTTGGAAGCCACCCACATATCATCGAGATAGCACACGTTCGATACGGACATGATGGCTGCTTCGGTGTCTCCGACCATCTCCTGGGTCTGAACCATCTGGCGGAGATAGTAGTCGTTGATCTCGACAGCTATCTGACGGGAGAGATTCTTGGTTGCGATATTCGAGACCATCGCAGGCTTGGAACCGTTGAAGAGGTCCTCATCGGTGGCATTGGGATCGTATGCGCGGGAGTTGACCTCTGCGAATCTGGCTGTCATCGCCGAATCGCCACGGGAGAGCGGAGCCTTCAGGAAACGGGAGAACCAGTTGTCCTGACGATCCGGACCGTAGATGGTCGCACGGCCTATATCGGACATCATGCCCGTGTTGAGTACGGAGGTGGTGGGTGTGAAGTCGGCCAGGGCCTTCTGATTCGCTACGAAAGCGGTAGCCGTCATATCGGAGAAACGGGAGCCGAATTGGGTGTCTGTATTGGTTGCCATTTTATCTATACTCCATATAGCGAAGGGTTTTCTTCGAGAGGGCCGAGATCTGCTCCTGATAGAGCTGTTCAGGCGTCTTCTCGGTGATGGGTTGTGCGGGCGCGGTGAATGCGGAGCGCACGACGGCGCGGTGAAGCTCCTTGTTCTCCTCTGTGAGCTTCGAGAGCAATTGATCCTTCTCGGCCAATGCGGATTCGAAGGATTCCTTCAATGCGGCATACTGCGCATTCATTTCGGCACGGAGCGTCTCGATGGGCGACTCCGGAACGGATTCGGTCGGGGATTCGGGAGAACCGGAGGAATCAGGCATGGCTATCACCGGTGAAGAGAGGGATCCAATGAACAGGTTCGGTATCGAAGAGTTCGGGTCTCTCAAGTGTGCGTTTTTCGATCATGAGGTGATGATCGTCGTACATATCCTTGTATGCATCAGGCATAAGGATACGGTTCTTTCCGGAGACCGCATAGAAATTCACACGGCCGGATTCGTAGACGGTTTCGTAGCGATCTATCTTCTTTCTCTCGTTCATACGTTCTCTCCCGGATGATAGACATCCGGAGAATGGATGGGATGAGTGGGTTATTAAGATTTTGGTGGGAGGTTGATAAGATAACAGAATGATGTTATGTGTGGAGCCGAGGAGGGAATATTCCGATTGGAATAATCGGTGGGGAGGATGGATCGAGACGGCCGCGGATGAGGTGGTGGGATGAGGGTCGGGGCGGATGGGGCCGGGAGGGATTTCTACGACTTGGTAACTACCACCTCGAAAATGTATCAATTTTGGGTAAAAAATGACAGTTTTTGGGGGGGGTG